>FSXV01000145.1_pt1 | contig 13033 bp, 6 predicted proteins | sample 1638401 | NCBI WGS metagenome assembly FSXV01 (sample SAMEA3914788, study PRJEB12502) | metagenome | biome: forest; material: soil | place: Canada | collected 2011-07-03 | depth 0.1 m | reverse complement strand
GATCTTGACGATCTGCACCTTCACCGTATCGCCCACCGCCAGCACTTGCGACGGATGCGAAACGCGCTTCCAGCTCATATCGGTGACATGCAGCAGGCCGTCGATGCCGCCCAGGTCCACGAACGCGCCGTAGTCGGTGATGTTCTTGACCACGCCTTCGCGGACTTCACCCTCGTGCAGCTGCGACACCAGTTCGGTGCGCTGCTCGGCGCGGGCTTCTTCCAGGATGGCGCGACGCGACACGACGATGTTGCCGCGCGGACGGTCCATCTTCAGGATGGCGAAGGGCTGTTCCTTGCCCATCAGCGGGCCGACGTCGCGGACCGGACGGATGTCCACCTGCGAGCCGGGCAGGAAGGCGCTGGCGCCGCCCAGGTCGACGGTGAAGCCGCCCTTCACGCGGCCGACGATCGAGCCCATGACCGGCTGGCCTTCGGCGTAGACGCCTTCCAGACGGGTCCAGGCTTCTTCGCGACGGGCCTTTTCACGGCTGATCACGGCTTCGCCGGAGGCGTTCTCGACGCGCTCCAGGTACACTTCGACAGTGTCGCCGATCTTGGGAACCGGCTTACCGTCCCCTTGCTGGAACTCCTTCACCGGAATGCGGCCTTCGGTCTTCAGACCGACGTCCACAATCAGGAAGTCCTTTTCCATGCCGACCACGTGACCGTGGACAACCGAGCCTTCGGCCAGGTCGCGGCCCGCCAGGGCCTCGTCGAGCAGCGCGGCGAAATCGTCGCGCGAGGGGGTCATACTCATATCGTCAGCCATGAAGACTCCGGCAGATGGAGACCGTCCCGGCCTGCTTTGCGCAGCCGGTCAGGAACACCGTTGAGGGTTGAGGGAAATAGGCGGTGGCGCGGGGCGCTCGGCCGTCGCGCGGAACAACTTGGAACGTGATGTGCTCCGAAGAGGGGCCCGATGGGATTAGCCGGGGCGGGAAGTCTCCCACCGGCCGCGCGCCGCCTCGACGACACGGCGAGCCGCATCGACGGCCTCGGATATAGACAAATTGGAGGTATCCAGCAAGACGGCGTCCTCCGCCTGGAGCAGGGGCGCCGACGCGCGACCGGAATCGCGCTCGTCGCGGCGGCGGATGTCCTCCAGCACCTCGGCATAGGCCACGTCCTGGCCCTGGCCGGCGAGCTGCTTCCAGCGCCGCTCGGCCCGCACCTCGGTCGCGGCGGTGACGAACAGCTTGGCCGGGGCCCAAGGCGCGATCACCGTGCCGATGTCGCGGCCGTCGATCACCGAGCCGCCCGGGGTCTGGGCGAAGCGCTGCTGGAACTCGAGCAGGGCCGCGCGCACCTCGGCGATGGCGGCGATTTGGCTGGCCAGCTCGCCGGCCTCGCGGGTGCGCAGGCGCGGGTCTTCCAGGGTCTCGGCCCGAAGCGCGCGGGCCGCCGCCACGGCCGCGGCCTCGCCGCCGCCTGCCGCATCCGCCTCCACACCGACGGCGCGATAGAGCAGGCCGGTGTCGAGATAGGGCAGGCGGTACAGCTCGGCGAGCCGACCTGCGACGGTGCCCTTGCCCGAGGCGGCGGGCCCATCGACGGCGATGACGAATTCCATGCGCCTCCCATACGCGGACCTGCCCCAGGATCAAGCCGGGGCGGCGTTGACGTTTACGTCAGCCGGCGGGACCCAAACCCGCCCCCGTCCGTTTCGACGACAATCTCCGCCTTCAGCCAGCCAATCGGGTGCGACATGCTCAGCACGCTTCGGCGCGATCTCCTGACCCGCCACATCTACCAATGGGCCAAGGGCGTCATGCCCGCCCTGTCGGCCACCGAGCGCGAGGCGATCGAGGCCGGCGACGTGTGGTGGGACGCCGAGCTGTTCACCGGCGACCCCGACTTCCAGAAGCTGCTCGACACCCCGCCCGCGCGACTGACGGATGAGGAGCAGGCCTTCATCGACGGCCCGGTGGACGCGCTCTGCGCCATGCTGGACGACTGGAAGATCACCTGGGAGCTCGGCGATCTGCCGCCCGAGGCCTGGGCCTTCATGAAGACGCACCGCTTCTTCGGCATGATCATTCCCAAGGCCTATGGCGGTTTGGGCTTCTCCAACTACGGTCATGCCGAGGTGGTGAAGAAGCTGTCCACCCGCTCGGTGGTGGGGGCGGTGACCGCCATGGTGCCCAACAGCCTGGGGCCGGGCGAACTGATGATGCGCTTCGGCACGGATGCGCAGCGCGACTACTGGCTGCCGCGCTTGGCCGACGGGCGGGAGATCCCCGCCTTCGGCCTCACCAGTCCCGAGGCCGGCTCCGACGCCGCCGCCATGATCGACACCGGCGTGGTCTGCTGGGGCCAGTGGAAGGGCGAGCGTGTGCTGGGCATGAAGCTCAACTGGCACAAGCGCTACATCACCCTGGGCCCGGTCTGCACCGTGCTGGGCCTGGCGTTCAAGCTGCACGACCCCGATCACCTGCTGGGCGAGCGCGAGGACCTGGGTATCACCTGCGCCCTGATCCCCACCGACACGGCCGGGGTCGAGATCGGCCGCCGCCACCTGCCGGCGATGCAGATGTTCCAGAACGGCCCCAACTTCGGCCGCGACGTGTTCGTGCCGCTGGACAACGTCATCGGCGGGCGCGAGCGGGTCGGCCAGGGCTGGAAGATGCTGATGACGGCGCTGGCGGCGGGGCGGGGGATCTCGCTGCCGGCCCAGTCCGGCGCGGCGGCGGCCTTCACCGCGCTCACCACCGGCGCCTACGCCCGGGTGCGCCAGCAGTTCGGCGTGCCGCTTGGCAAGTTCGAAGGCGTGCAGGAGCGCCTCGCCCGCCTGGCCGGCAACGCCTATGTGGTCGACGCGGCCCGGCGGCTGACCTGCGCGGGCCTGGACCAGGGCCACCACCCCTCGGTGATCTCCTCGCTGATGAAGCTGCACGCCACCGAGCTGATGCGGGTCTCGGCCAACGACGCCATGGACGTGCACGGCGGCAAGGCCATCATCGACGGGCCCAACAACTATCTCGGCGCGCTCTACCGCTCGGTGCCGGTGGGCATCACGGTGGAGGGGGCCAACATCCTCACCCGCTCGCTGATGGTGTTCGGCCAGGGCGCCATCCGCGCCCACCCTTACATGCTCAAGGAGATTTTGGCGCTGGGGGAGGCCAATCCCGAGCGCGGGCTCGACCAGTTCGACGAGGCGTTCTGGAGCCATGTCGGCCACACCCTGCGCAACACGCTCAGGGCCACGGCGCGGAGCTGGACCGCCGCCATGTTCGTGCCGACGCCGGACGCCGGGCCGGCGCGACGGCACTACCGGGCGCTCGGCCGCTACGCCTCGGCCTTCGCCCTGACCGCCGACGTGGCGCTGCTGACGCTCGGCGGCAAGCTGAAGTTCCGCGAGATGCTGTCCGCGCGCCTCGGCGACATCCTGTCCGAGATGTACTTCATCTCCGCGGCGCTGAAGCGCTGGCAGGACGAGGGGCGGCAGTCGGAAGACCTGCCCCTGCTCGACTATGTGGTGAAGGCCGGCTCGGCCCGGATCGAGGCCACCTTCGACGAGGTGTTCGCCAACCTGCCGAGCCTGGTCGCCGGCTGGCTGCTGCGCTTCGCCATCCTGCCGCTGGGGCCGAACACGCGTGGGCCGTCCGACATGCTGGTGCGCCAGTGCGCCGACATCCTGATGGAGCCCAACCCGGCCCGCGACCGGCTGGTGGCGGGCGTCTATGTCGGCGGCGCCGACACCGCGGTGGGCAAGCTGCTGCAGGCCTTCACCGCCGTGGTCGAGACCCAGCCGGTCCACGACCGCCTGCGCCACGCCAAGATCAAGGACTGGAAGGCCGGCCGCGACCGGGGCCTGGTCAGCGAGGCGGAGGCCCGGAAGCTGGAAGCGGCGGACCGGCTGGTGGCCGAGGTGGTGGCGGTGGACGACTTCGCCCCGGAAGAGCTGACCAACCGAGCGGCTGGCGCCACCGCCGCTCCGCGCGTCAAGGGATCGAAGGGCGGCAAGGCGGCGAAGCAGCCGGAGCCGGCGGAGTGAAGCGGAAGACTCAAGCATCCGCTCATCCCGGCGAATGCCGGGACCCAGATCATCGAGCGGAACGCTAGAAAATCGGGGCGCGAAAAACCTTTACCGCTGGCGCCATACGATCTGGGCCCCGGCATTCGCCGGGATGAGCGGTAACTGAGCGCGGATCCTAGGCCAAGGCCGCCTCGGTGACCCTGGCCTTTTCGGTGCTCTCGCGCTGCACCGGCAGGGTGAAGATCACCGTGGTGCCGACGCCGGGCTCGCTCTCGATGGTGAAGGCGCCTTCGTGCAGCTCGATCAGCGACTTGGTCAGGGCCAGGCCGAGGCCGGTGCCCTGCTGGGTCTTGGAGTGCTGGGTCTCGACCTGTTCGAACGGGCGGGCGATGCGGGCCAGGTCCTTCTTGGCGATGCCGATGCCGCTGTCGGCCACGCTGATGCGCACGCGGCGGCCGGTGGGGCCGGTCACCTCGCGGGCGGCGACGACGATGCGGCCGCCCTGGGGCGTGAACTTTACGGCGTTGGACAGCAGGTTCAGCAGGATCTGCTTCACCGCCCGGAAATCGGCCTCCACCAGCGGCAGGTTGGGCGGCATGTCGATCTCGACCCGCAGCTTGGCCGCCTCGGCGCGGTTGCGCATCAGCCGCACGCCCTCGCTGACCAGGTCCTCCAGCTCCAGGGCCTCGAAGTGCAGGTTCATCTTGCCGGCCTCGATCTTGGACATGTCGAGGATGTCGTTGATCAGGGCCAGGAGGTGCTGGCCCGAGCCCAGGATGTCGTTGGCGTATTCCTTGTAGCGGCGGTCGCCGAGCGCCCCGAACATCTCGGTGGCCATGATCTCGGAGAAGCCGTTGATGGCGTTCAGCGGCGTGCGCAGCTCGTGGCTCATATTGGCCAGGAACTCGCTCTTGGCGCTGTTGGCGTTCTCGGCCCGGTGCTTTTCCAGCTGGTACTTCTGGGCCAGCTCCGACAGCTCGCGGCGGCTTTCCTCCAGCCGCTCCACCACGTGCTGCAGCGCCTCTTCGTTGAGGCGGCGGGCTTCTTCCTGGCGCTTGATGCGGGTGATGTCGGCTGCGGTCATCACCAGCCCGCCCTCGGCGGTGCGGCGTTCGGACACCTGCAGCCAGCGGCCGTCGGCCATCTCGACTTCGCGCAGGCCGGGCTTGGCGGGGGCGGCGGCCGGCATGTGACTGCGCACCGCCAGCTCGGCCACCTGCAGCACCTCGCTGCGCAGGGCGCCCGGCTTCAGGACCCGCGCCTCCAGCGAGAAGAACTCGCGGAAGTTCTGGTTGCACATCAGCAGCCGGCCCTGGCGGTCCCATAGCACGAAGGCTTCCGACACGCTGTCGATGGCGTCGTGCAGCCGGCGCTCGGCCGCCTGGGCGCGCTGCTCGGCGATGCGCTCGTCGGTGACGTCCAGGGCCACGCCGATCAGCTTGGCGTGGCCACGGCTGTCGATGCGGCCCAGGGCATGGCCGCGGAAGTCGATCCACGACAGCCCGCCCGCCGGCCGCCCGACGCCGAAGCTGACGTCGACGCCGCTGTCGGCCGCGCCGTTCTGCAGCGCCTGGCGCACCCGGTCGTGGTGCTCGGGCGCGATGCGGGCCATCAGGTCCTCGCCGCGGGCCAGGCCGCCGCCGCCCCAGCCGAACATCACCCCGGTGATGTCCGACATGGCCACCGCGTCGGTGGTCAGGTCCCATTCCCAGATGCCGCAACGCGCACCCTCGATGGCCAGGCGGAACTTGCGCTCGCTGTCGCGCCGGGCGTCCTCGGCCGCCCTGGCCTTGCGGGTCTGCACCATCAGCACCAGCGTCAGGGCGACGCCGATCACCACCGGGGCGAACAGCATGAAGATGTTGCCGGCCACGCGCCCGCGCTCGGCGCTGGCCATGGCGGCGGTGGGGATGGCGGAGACGGCGATCAGGGCGCCGTCCGGCGTCTCGGCGGCGGCGACGTGGGCGGTGTGGCCGTCGGGAAGCGAGCCGCGCACGGTGGATGGCGCGCCCTCGGCGGCGCGGCGCAGATCGGCCACCGAAAGGCCCAGCGCCGTCCGGGCGGTGGCGCCTGCGGCGGGCGGCCCGGACGAGGCCAGCACCACCCCGTCGCTGCTCAGCAGCAGGGCGGTCGCGCCGGGCGGTCCGGGATCCGCCGCCAGCAGGTCGGTCAGGTCGGCGGACACCACCACCTGGGCCAGGTGTCGGCCGTCAGGAACCTGGGCCACGGCGTAGAGCCGGCGCGGGCCGTTGTCGGCGCCGTCGCCCAGCGCCTGGCCCAGCCAGCTATGCCCCGCGTCCGCCTGGACCAGGGGTTCGATGCGTCGCCAGGCCGAGCCGCGGCCGCCCAGCGCCGCCAGCACCACGCCGTCGCTGACCACCGCGGCGCTGCGCCCGGTGGGGGCGGCCAGATGCAGGGCCGTCTGGGCGGCGTCCTGGGGCTTGGCCAAGGGTTGCTGCAGCCGCTGGGCGCCGGCCTCGGCGCTGAGCTTCAGGGTCTGGGCGGCGGCGGCGGCGCGGGCGGCCAAGCGCTCGGCCTGAAGCCGGTAGGGCGCGCCCGAGGTGTCGGCCGCCGCCGGCGCGCCCAGGCGACGGGCCGTGAGCACAGCGTTGATCACCACCAGCAGCAGGGCGGTGAGCACCACGATGCGGAGGGTGACGGAAAAAACGGACTCGGAGCTGTCGCCCTGAGATCCCTTCCTTCCGGTAGCGCCCCCCGCGCTGTTGTGCGTCGCCCGGCTGGCCAAGCCAGCGCTCCTCTCCGATTCGTTATCGACCGAATCTTAACCGTGACGACTCTTGCGTGTCATTAGGGCTGGCGCGACGTAGGCGGAGGTTCCTGGGGGAAAGCCGCGCTCAGCCCCGGTCTCAGTCGTTCAAGGCCTTGAACACCAATTCGGTTACGTTCTTCGACAGCCCCGGATGCGCGGCGATCCGCCCCAGTTCACGGCGCATGCCGCGGGTGAGCGCGGGCTGGTACAGGCGGAACTCGCCCAGCGGGCTGACCAGCCGCGCCGCCAGCGACGGGTTGAACCCGTCCACCGCCAAAATCTGGTCGGCCAGGAAGCGATAGCCCTCGCCGTCGGCGGCGTGGAAGCGCGACGGATTGCCGATGGCGAAGTTGGCCACCAGGGCGCGGAAACGGTTGGGGACCTTGGGATCGAAGGCCGGATGGGTGGCGAGCGCCTTGACCCGCTCCAGCGTGTCTTCGCCCGGCGCCCGGGCCTGGACGGCGAACCACTTGTCCACCACCAGCGGCTCGCCCTGCCAGCGCTCGTAGAACTGGGCCAGGGCCTCGTCGAAGGCCGCGCCGCCCACCTGCGCCAGGGCCGACAGGCCGCCCATGGCGTCGGTCATGTTGGCGGCGGCGGCGAAGTGGCCGCGGGCGCGCTCGACATTGGCCGCGTGCGGGTCGGCTGTCAGCATGGCCAGGGCGGCGTTGCGCAGGGCGCGGCGGCCGGCGCTGGCGGCGTCCGGGGAGAACTCGCCATCGCTTTGCAGCTCGCCGTGCAGGCGGGTCAGCAGGTCGGACAGGTGAACGGCGATGCGGGCGCGCAGGGCGTTGCGCGCCGCGTGGATGGCGGCGGGATCGGCGTTGGGGGCCATCTCCAGCGCCAGGTCGGACTCGCTCGGCAACTGCAGCAGCAGGGCCTTGAAGGCGGCGTCGGCCGACTGGTCCTGCAGCGCCCGGCCGAGCGCGTCGGCGAAGCGGATCTCGGCGACCTCGTCGGGCGTGTCGGCCGCGCGGGCGATGATCAGGTCGCGCGCCAGGGTCTGGCCGGCCTCCCAGCGGCTGAACAGGTCGCTGTCGGCGGCCAGCTGCACATAGGCGTCGGCGGTGGGCGCATCGGTCGACAGCTTCACCGGGGCGGAGAAGTTGCGGAAGGCCGACAGCACCGGCCGCGCGGCCACGCCCTCGAGCCGGATCCTGGTCTCGGCCTGGTCGAGCGTCAGCACCGCCTGCTCGGCCGGCAGGTCGACGCCGGGGGCGTGGAAGCGTTGCGGGCGGCCCTCGCCGTCGAGCAGGCCCAGCACCACCGGCAGGGGCAGGGGCGACTTGTCGGGCTGGCCGGGCGTGGGCGGGGTAGCCTGGCGCAGGGTCAGGTCCAGGGTGTGGGCGGCCGGGTCGTACAGCGCCTCGATCCGCACCTCCGGCGTGCCGGCCTGGTGGTACCAGCCCATGAACGCGCCGAGGTCGCGGCCCGACGCCTCGGCGAAGCAGGCGATGAAGGCCTCGATGGTGGTGGCGGTCCCGTCCCAGCGCTCGAAATACAGGTCCATGCCGCGGCGGAAGGCCTGCTCGCCCAGCAGGGTCGCCAGCATGCGGATCACCTCCGCGCCCTTCTCGTAGACGGTGGCGGTGTAGAAGTTGTCGATCTTCACATAGCTGGACGGGCGCACCGGGTGGGCCAGGGGGCCGGCGTCCTCGGGGAACTGGCGCGCGCGCAGCAGCCGCACGTCCTTGATCCGCTGCACCGCCGCGCCCCGCTCCTGGGCCGAGAACGACTGATCGCGGAACACGGTCAGCCCTTCCTTGAGGCAGAGCTGGAACCAGTCGCGGCAGGTGATGCGGTCGCCGGTCCAGTTGTGGAAGTACTCGTGCGCCACCACGCTCTCGATGCGCTCGTAGTCCTCGTCGGTGGCGGTGTCGGCGTCGGCCAGCAGCAGCGAGCTGTTGAAGATGTTGAGGCCCTTGTTCTCCATGGCCCCGAAATTGAAGTCGCGCACCGCCACGATCATGAACAGGTCGAGGTCGTACTCGCGGCCGAAGGCGGTCTCGTCGTAGCGCATGGCCCGCTTGAGGGCGTCCATGGCGTAGGCGGCGCGGGCGGCCTGGCCCGGATCGACATAGATGCGCAGCTCGACCGTGCGCCCGCTCATGGTGACGAAGCTGTCGGGCAGTTCGTCCAGCTCGCCGGCCACCAGGGCGAACAGGTAGCAGGGCTTGGGGAAGGGGTCGTTCCAGACTGCGAAGTGGCGGCCGCCACCCAGCTCGCCGCTGTCGGTCAGGTTGCCGTTGGACAGCAGGCGCGGATAGGCCGCCTTGTCGGCCTCGACCCGCACCGTGTAGCGGGCCAGCACGTCGGGTCGGTCGGGGAAGTAGGTGATCTTGCGGAAGCCCTCGGCCTCGCACTGGGTGCAGAAGCGCCCGCCCGACATGTACAGCCCTTCCAGCGCCTTGTTGGCGGCCGGATCGATCTCGACCTCGGTCTCGAGGATGAAGGCGTCGGGGACCTGGGCGATCGTCAGGGTCTCGTCGGTCAGGACGTAGGCGTCGGGCGCCAGCGGCGCGCCGTCCAGCTTGATCGACCTGAGCTTGAGCCGCACGCCGTCGAGCACCAGCGGCGCATCGGTCTCACCCTGTCGTCGGACGTCCAGCCGGGCGGCCACGTGGGTGGCCGACGGCTCCAGCCGGAAGGTCAGGTCGACCGTCTCCACCTTGAAGGCCGGAGGACGGTAGTCTTCGAGGCGGATCTGGACGGGCTGTTCGGTGCGCATAGGAGGCGATGTAGAGGCGCGCGCGCGCCTTCGCCACCCGTCAGGCGCGATCTATTGGCGGTTGGCGCTCAGCCCAGGGCCTGGATCGGAGCTTGGCTGGACGAAATGCGCTCGTCGGAGATGAACTGGGCCACGCTGCTGGCCACGCGGGCCAGGCGCAGCACCTCGGGCGGCAGGTCGCCGGCGGCTTCGCTGGCCAGTTCCGCCAACTCGTGGGCGAGTTGCTGCAGCCGGGGCGAAGCGGCGATCAGCCGGGCCTGCTGCTCGATCTTGTATGGGTCGCGGTCGTATTCGGCGCCGGGCACGCGCCAGCCGCCCCAGTCGGCCTCATTGGTGACCACCACCGGGAAGGTGCCGGGCAGGGGGTGGTGGCCGCAATCCTCGGGCGCCTGCCACTTGTTGCGGGCCCTGAGCACGCGCCACTCGTTGGCGTCGTTGTCCTTGCCGGTCGGTTCGGAGACGTCGGCCTGCAGTTCTTCGGCGCGGAACTCGCGGCCCAGTCCCACGTCGTAGGTGATGCGCACAGGCTCGTCGAAGCCCTTGGCCCAGATCGGGATGATGCGGTCGACCGTGGCCCAGGAGCCGACCGACTCTACCCAGACCTTCTGGTGTCGATGAAATTGGGCCTTGGCCATTCCGGGTCCTGTCGACGAGGAACCTTCTTAGCGTGGAAGTATTGACGCGGGGTCAACCGCCTGCGGCCAAGGCTCGTATCGGCCCGCGAAGGCGTACCGGCCAAAGAACCGGCCAAAGAAAAAGGGGCGGACCGTGAGATCCGCCCCGTCCCCATGCCCCGTATCGACCGCCCCCCGACGTATCGACACGCATAGGACCCCTGAAGAAACGTTCCGACCCGACCAGTCGACCTTGCGGCCCGTCGTAGTCGAAGGGGACTGTGGCGCGGCGCGGTTTGGGGCGTCAAAGGGCAAATATGGCGACATTGCGCATTTCGGAATTTTGTAGCGCGAGAGCAACAAAAAGGGGCCTGTTGTTAGGTAAAGGCGTCGCGGCCGCCTCAAAAAGGCCGAGCCGGTGATCCACTTCGCCGGATCGGGGGGCGCGGCGATCTAGCGGCGAACCTTTTCTCTGCTAAGCACAAACATCGACCAGGGGCTCGCGGGAGTTCGACGCGCGTGGATCAAGATACTCGGCAAGACCCTCGTCAGCCTGGCGTAGGACAACCGCAAAGCCCGGTCGCTCCGGGCCAGCCTCGCTATGCGGCGCCGCCGCCCAGCGGCCGCCGTCCACCGTGGCTGTGGGTGCTGCTGGCCGTCGTGGTGGTGGGCCTGATCGTCTGGTTCATCGTCGCCCATAGCGGCGGCGGGGCCAGCGCCGGCCAGCACGGCGGGAAGGGCGGCCGCGCCGGCGGACGCCTCGGCGGCCTGCCGACCGCGGTGTCCGTGGCCCAGATCGGGCGCGGCGACGTGCCGATCTACATGAACCAGCTCGGCGCGGTGACGCCGCTGGCCACCGTGCAGGTCAACAGCCAGATCTCGGGCTACCTGCAGCAGATCGCCTTCAAGGAAGGCCAGATGGTCACCAAGGGCCAGTTCCTGGCCCAGATCGACCCCCGCCCCTACCAGGCCGCCCTGATGCAGGCCGAGGGCGCTCTGGCCCGCGATGAGGCCCAGCTGGTCGAGGCTCGCCTCGACCTGACCCGCTACCAGACCCTGCTGAAGCAGGACTCCATCGCGAGCCAGACGGTGGACCAGCAGGCCGCTTCGGTGAAGCAGCTCGAAGGCACGGTGAAGACCGACCAGGCGAACATCGCCACGGCCAAGCTGAACCTGATCTACTGCCACATCGTCTCGCCGGTGACCGGCCGCGTCGGCCTGCGCCAGGTGGACGTGGGCAACTACGTCACCCCGGGCCTGACCAACGGCATCGTAGTGGTGACCCAGCTGACGCCGATCGACGTCGAGTTCCCCCTGCCCGAAGACAACCTGCCCCAGATCCAGGCCCGGCTGCGCGCCGGCGCCACCTTGCCGGTGACCGCCTATGACCGCTCGGGCCAGACCGAGCTGGCCCAGGGCCACCTGCTGACGCTGGACAACCAGGTCGATCCCACCACGGGCACGGTCAAGGCCAAGGCCCGCTTCGACAACGGCGCCAACACCCTGTTCCCGCAGCAGTTCGTCAACGTGCGGGTCCTGGTCGACACCCTGGACAACGCCATCGTGGCCCCGACCTCCTCGGTGCTGCGCGGCGCGGACGGCCTGTTCGCCTACGTGGTGCAGGGCCAGCCCAACAACCACACCGTCACCGTGCGCCCGGTCAAGACCGGCCCGGTCAACGGCGACAAGACCGCCATTCTCAGCGGCGTGGCGGTGGGCGACACCGTCGTCACCGACGGCAGCGACCGCCTGCGCGAAAGCGCCCCGGTGATCCTGCCCGGCGACTGCATCCCGGCTGGCCTGGGCGGCGCAGCGGGTGCCCGCGGCGGCCATCATGGCGGTGGTCAGGGGGGGGGTCAGGGCGGCCAGGCGGCCGGTGGCCAAGCTGGCGGTCGCGCCGGCCATGGCGGCGCCTGTCCCAAGGGCCAGACGGCGGCCACGGCGCCCAAGGCGGGCGGCGACAACGCGAACCAGCAGGCCCAGACGCCCGACCAGGGCGGTGAGACCCGAGGTCCGGGCGGACGCACCCAGGCGATGCTGGCCCAGCTCAACCTGGACGCCGACCAGCAGCTCAAGGCCCAGGCCCTGTTCACCCAGGCCCGGGGCGAGGTGATCGCGGCGGCGTCCAGCGCCGGGGACGACCCCGACGCGCGCCGCAAGGCCTTCCACGACGCCTACGGCAAGGCCTTCGACCAGTTGAACGCGATCCTGCGGCCCGACCAGAAGGCCAAGCTGGCGCAGCTCCGCGCCCAGATGGCCCAGCACCAGGGCGGCCAAGGCGGCGGCCAAGGTGGTCAGGGTTCGGGCGGCGGCCAGTAGAGATGAGCGAGCACCACAACGGACACGGGGAGGCGGAGGAGCACGCCCCCGTCTCCGGCCCCGGCGACGAAGCCATGAGCCCGTCGCGGCTCTTCATCATGCGCCCGATCGCCACCTCGCTCCTGATGGCGGCGATCTTCCTGGCCGGGGTGGTGGGGTTCCAGTTCCTGCCGCTGTCGGCCCTGCCTGAGGTCGACTACCCGACCATCCAGGTCCAGACCTTCTATCCGGGCGCCAGCCCGGAGGTGACCACCTCCAAGATCACCGCGCCGCTGGAACGCCAGTTCGGCGAGATGCCCGGCCTGAGCCGGATGTCGTCGGTGTCCTCCCAGGGCGCCTCGGTCATCACCCTGCAGTTCGACCTGAACCTCAGCCTGGACGTGGCCGAGCAGGAAGTGCAGGCGGCCATGAACGCGGCCAACAACCTGCTGCCGTCCGACCTGCCCAACCCGCCGGTCTACGCCAAGGTCAACCCGGCCGACGCGCCGATCGTCTCGATCGCGCTCACCTCCAAGACCATGCCGCTGAACCAGGTCGAGGACCTGGCCGACACGCGCATCGCCTCCAAGATCAGCCAGGTGGCGGGCGTGGGCCTGGTCAGCGTCTCCGGCGGCCAGCGGCCGG
>FSXV01000082.1_pt1 | contig 13139 bp, 12 predicted proteins | sample 1638401 | NCBI WGS metagenome assembly FSXV01 (sample SAMEA3914788, study PRJEB12502) | metagenome | biome: forest; material: soil | place: Canada | collected 2011-07-03 | depth 0.1 m | reverse complement strand
GACGACACGCGACACCGGTCGCTGGGTCATTCCAAAGGGATGGCCCATGCGAGGCAAACGCGACCATGAGGCCGCTGCGATCGAAGCTATGGAAGAAGCCGGCGCGGTTGGGACCATCGACAAGAAGCCCTTCGGCACGTTTTCCTATTTCAAACGCCGCGCCGCGTGCTTCGACCTCGTCGAGGTGACGGCCTATCGCCTTGAGGTCACGGAGCAACTCAAGGAATGGCCCGAACGAGACGAGCGCCAGCGTAAGTGGTTCAGGGTGGATCGTGCATCCGAGCTTGTTGTCGAACCCGGCTTAGCAGGACTTTTGTTGAAGCTCGATCAGCTCTAAAGCGGGTGGGGTTTCCCTGCACCTCCAATCACGTGCGCTCGCCCACAGCGGCACAAGCCTCCTCGTCGGCGGGGCGTCGAGAAAAGCGCGGCGTCGTCATCGGAGCGGTCCAGCGCGCCATACTGATCCCCTGGCTGCGCTAGACCTGCCGCCCTGGGCCAGTTCCCGTTGCTATCACCACCCAAGGCCGTTCAAGGCCGCATCCGACGCACCTCAAAGATCGAGGGGGCTTGGCTCAATGTGTCGATGATCGCGTCGATGTCCCGGGACGGCATCGCGCTCAGAATGAGGGTCACCTCATCTCTGGCGGCATCCTCGCCCGGCTGGACGAAAATCTGCTTCACCGCCGATGCGCGCCATTTCAACACCTGCTGCAATAGGCCAACCGACATCGCGCCGCGCTCCGCCATCAGGTGGAGTTCGACCGCACGACGCCCCCCGCGCAGCCTCTCTTCCAACGGCTTTATGCCTGCCAGAATAACAAGGATGATGGCTGTCGCGGTGGTCGCGCACAGATACAGGCCGCCGCCAACCGCCAATCCAATCGCCGCCACGGCCCATAGGCTTGCGGCCGTGGTGAGCCCCTTCACAACCTCGTTGCGAAGAATGATCGATCCGGCGCCGAGGAACCCGACCCCACTGACGACCTGAGCCGCGATCCGGGACGGGTCCAGAACGACATGAGGGCCAAGCACATCACCAAATCCGTAGGCCGACACGATCATCGCCAGGCACGCGCCAACCGCCACCAGCATGTGCGTCCGAAGCCCTGCCGCCCAGAGCAACCGCTCACGCTCGACGCCAACCGCGCTGCCCAACACCGCGGCGAACGCCAATCGCAGCGTGAGTTCCCATTCCGGATGCAAGCCATGGCCTCCACGGTTGCGGCCGCCTCCGTCCCGCAATGCCAGACGGGCGAATTGGTTCTCAACAAGCCCTCAGCGCGTGGGCGGCCCATTCCTTCGTCAGAAAATCGATAGACCGGTGTATGATTGCTGGAGCGGAGGTACCGAAATGGCCTTCCATGTCTCTATCAATGGGAAGCTATCGACACGAGGCGTCCATGCCCGAGCAAATGGAGATGAAGTGCTTCGACGGCTTGAGCAAATGTTGCTACGTTGGAGCCACGAACGTTGAACGGGGCGCGGATCGGCGGCTTTAATGGCGGGAATTTCGACCTTGAAACGCGCGCGACGCCCCTGACCGCGATTTCTGGCGGCGAGATTCAGTTGACCATGCCAAACGCCGAGCTGGAGCTGAAGTATCGCATCGCTCCACGATGGTTTCCATTCATCATCCTGACGGCCACGGCCGGAGCCACCATGGCAGTGGCCGTCATGGCCCAGCACGATTGGCTTAAAGCAGCGGTCGCATCGGCGATAACTTGGGCATCCCTCGTTGCTGGCGCTTACGCATTGATTTGGTCACGTTTTGCTAGATGGCTCATGCGAGGCTTGGAGCGCTAACGGCAGAAACTGCAAAGGTTATGTTGTTCCAGGGCCAGGTCTAGACGCCCCCTTGCCCCCCTTAACGACGCAATAGTTCCCAATCCAGCCTCGGTGGCCCCTCCGGGTTCACGATATCCGATTTGGCGCGGGGCCGAAGCGTCCAATTTTGGATGTCTTCAACGCAAACCTTTCCCCGCGAATCTATTTGACAGCGGCGGCCACCAATCGTCATAAATCTGTCATATTTTGACCTCGGCTAGCGTTCGCCGGGCTTAGGTCGCCAAGCACCGGGGCGGGGGAAACCAAAATGCCTTTCAGGTCGCACGTTGGATATTGCCTCGCCTTCGGAGCCCTGGTCGCAGTCGCAGCCGGCCCAGGTGTCGCCCAGGCCGCCACTCCGGGTTCGAAACACAAGAAAGCCACACACCGGAAGCTCGAGCGCGTAACCACCGCCAGCTCCGAACTCGCCGCCCTACGCGCCGAGGTGCACGACCTGCAGGCCCGCCTTGACGCCCAGGCCGCCGGCCAGGCGCAAATCCAGGCCCAGGCCCAGGAGGCCGCAGCCACCGCACAGGCCGCTCAGGCCCAGATCCAGGCTGCCCAGGCCCAGGACGCTGACGCGACCGCCGCCATTATCCAGTCAATCCCGGTCGCCGTGGCCGCAGAAGTCGAGAAGAACAAGCCGAAGACCGACGCCCTGTACATCAAGGGCGTAAAACTCACGCTGGGCGGCTTCATCGAGGCAGCGGGTATCTACCGCTCACACAACCTAGCTTCTGACGTCGGTACGCCATTCAATTCAGTGCCCTTCGCGCAGAGCCGCCAGGGCCACGCCGAGGAAATCCGCGGCAGCGCCCGTCAAAGCCGCGTGTCCGCCCTGGCCGAAGGTCAGGTCGACGACGACCTGAAGCTGACCGCCTATGGCGAATTCGACTTCCTGGGCGCCGCCCAGACCGCGAACTCCAACCAGTCGAACTCGTTCAACCTGCGAACGCGCGTCGTCTACGCGCAAGCCGACTGGGCCAAGGAAGGCTGGCATCTGCTGGCCGGCGACGCTTGGTCGTTAGCGACCATGAACAGCAAGGGCATCACCCCGCGCAGTGAAGTGCTGCCGCCGACCATCGATGTGGAATACAACGTAGGTTACGTATGGGCGCGCCAGCCGCAGTTTCGGGTCACCAAGGACCTGTTCAACAGGTCCCTCTGGCTCGCCGGCTCGATCGAGATGCCGCAGACCATCCTCGGCGGCTCAGCCCCGAGCGGCGTCATCGCCACCATCCCGAACGGCGGCCAGCTGTACGCGGGAGCCACCTCGAGTGGCGCGGCCGCGACCGAGTCGATCAACCACATCCCGGACCTGATCGCCAAGGCCGCCACCGAGCAAGACTTCGCGGGCCACCACGTCCACGCGGAAGTGTTCGGCATCTACCGTTCGTTCTACGAGCAGCTGGCCAACTTCAAGAGCAACAACCTGAACGTCGGCGGCGTCGGCGGCGGATTGTCGGCTCAGGTCCTGCCGGGCCTGCTGGACGCTCAAGTCACCGGCCTGACCGGTCCGGGGATGGGCCGTTACGGCACCAGCACCCTGCCCGACGCGGCCTTCACCTCCAGCGGCAAGCTGAGCGCCATCGACGACACCTCGGCCATGTTCACCGTGACCGCCCATGCCACCAGGACCTTGGACCTATCGGTCATCGGCGGCGAAGAAATGCTCGCCCGCCCGGCCGGGGGCCACGGCTCCTACGGATCGTTCAGCGCCATAAACACCGGCTGCAACATCGAGGGCTCGGCCCTCACCTGCACCGGCAACACGAGGATCCTCCAGGAAATCACCCTTCAGGCCTGGGAGAGGGCCTATAGCGGACCGTGGGGCTACCTGCGCCTAGGCCTGCAGTACTCCTATGTCGAGCGCGAGGCCTTCTCGGGCATCGGCGGGGCGCCAACAGGCCACGACGACATCGTCATGACGAGCTTCAGGTACTATCCTTTCCAGTGACCCCGCCATCCGCGCTCGCAGCCTTCCATCGGTAGGAGGTCTGCGCTTTGAAGCGCCACGCCGCTTGCCGCCGCTGGATCCTTACCCGCCCCGGCGTTTCAGCTTGGCGGTCGCCCACGCACCGCGGCCGCTCTGGAACGGTGACATGATCTTGCTGCGGACCACGCCCTTCATCCTCGCCTCGATCCTGTGCGCGCTGGGAACGCCGGCCCTGGCCGCCGACAATCCTTTCACAGCCCCCAAGCCCCCTGCCCTTCGAAGCCCTGCGCGTCGATCAGATCAAGGACGCCGACTTCCAGCCTGCGCCGGAACAGGCAAGGCCGAGCAGCTCTTGGAGATGAACCGGATCGCCAACGACCTGCCTCCCCCACCTTCGATACCACCATTGTCGCAATGGAGCGCTCTAAGCAGATGCTGAGGTATGTGGCGCCAAGTTCGCATGCTAGCGGCGGCAGCGCGCCTATTCTGTTGAAAAAGTCCGCATGCTGTTCATGTGGTTTAAATTGGCGCATTTCCGTTACGCATTCAGCGCCCCTTGGGGTGGCTTTTGCTGGCGTCGTTGCTAGGGGGCGGTAAGTTGACCCCCGCCCTTCGGGGCTCAGGGACTTTTTCAACAGAATACGCGCAATCCGGACCCTACGAGCGAGCCAGAAAGCTGCCGTTCGCGCGACCGCGCCGAAGGTCCGCTTCCCGGCAGCCTCCTGGCGGCAAAACATGGCGCAACCGCGCTGGTGAAGTGAAGGGCCGAGCCTCGGCTGAGGCTAGCATTCTCTCGACTCCCATACCGGCACCGAGGTTTGTCTTTCCTGTCGCTCCAAATTTCCGCATAATTGCCAGATTGCCGCCAAGTGGGATCCAATGGCGCGTTCGGCCTTGTCACTGCTGGACATCGAGGCGTTTGTCTCAGTCGCTCAGAACGGGAGTTTCACGCGCGCCGCCGACCAGTTGGGGACGACCAAATCCAACGTGGGCAAGGCGGTGCAACGGCTCGAAGCGCGGCTCGGCGTCAAGCTGTTTCAGCGGACGACCCGAGCGGTCAGGCTAACCGAAGACGGGGAAATCTATCTCGACGCCGCGCGCTCGGCTCTGGAAGGCATCAGCGAGGCAGAGATCACTTTGGCGGCGCGGCGGGACGAGCCCATAGGCCGGGTGCGGATTGACCTGGCGGCAGGCCTAGGTATCCCGCTGATCCCCACCTTCAAGCTCCTGCGCGCCCGCCATCCAGGGGTGACGCTGGAACTGTCGCTGAACGACCGGCAGAGCGAGCCGGTCAAGGAGGGATGGGACATCGTTCTTCGCATCGGGCAGTTGCCGCCGACCGGCGACATGGTGGTGCGCAAGCTCTGCGATTTGCGAAACGGCCTTTATGCATCGGCCGATTATCTTGCTCGGCGGGCCCCAATCCGCGACCTCCCGCAGCTTCGAGAGCAAGACGGGATCATCTTCCGGAACGGTGCGGGGGCCCTGCGGCCTTGGTCGCTACGCGACACCGGGCGCATGGTCGAAGTGATGCCGGCCGTCGCCTTCGTCGTCGCGGACGGACGCGCCATGATCGACGCGGTCAGGGCGGGCCTGGGAGTCGCGCAGATCTTCGACCGGGTCGCTGCCCCCTACGTCGCCTCTGGAGATCTCGTGAAAATGCTTCCCGACCACGATGTCGAAGGGCCGCCCGTCCACGCCCTGATCCCCGTCGGCCGGCGGATGCCGTCCAAAACGCGGGTGGTACTCGACCACATCAGCGAGGCCCTGCGCGCCTAGCCGGCGGGGCGGCCGGCGGTGCCCGAAGGCCCCGTCGGCTTTGCCTTGCATCGGCGAGGCTCCGGATCAGGCGGCCTTCCTCGCCTTGTGGCGCGCGACGATCGCCGCCTCGTCCCGGAGCGCCTTTTGGACGGAGGGTCGTGCATCCATCCGCGCCTTCCAGGCCAGAAGGTTCTTCAGATGTCCGATGTCGACGCCGCTGCGCTCGTGCCAGAATGTGCCCCAGACGACGGCGTCGGCGATCGAGAATGCGTCGCCGGCAATGAAGTCTGCGCGCGCCAGGCGATCGTCGAGCACCTTGTACGCGTTGACGATCTTATTGTGTTGCCACGTGACGCCCTCCTCGGTCATGAGCTTGCGCATCAGCGGGACGTGCCGTTGTTGGATTTCGGTCGCGATGAAAGCGAGCAACTGGTCGAACTTCACCCGCTCCAGCGTCCCGGCCCGAGGGACAAGGTCAGCCTCTGGACGTGAGTCCGCGAGGTAGGCGGCGATCGCCGTGACTTCGGTCAAACGGTGCTGATCCGGCGTATCGAGTTCGAGGACCGGCACGTAGAGCAACGGGTTCACCTTGGCGAAGTCCTCGCCGTTGGAGGTGGTCTTGTCGACCACGTCGAAGTGGACCAGTTCCGGCTCAAGACCGAGCTCGTTGGCAACGATCTGGATGGCTTCCGACGAGGTCGCGTCTGCGATATAGAGTTTCATGGCTAGGTTTCTGTCTTAGGTTTGATTTTTAAGGGAGCGCTGCTCGCTCCGTTAGACGAGCGCCTGCAGGGCGGCCGGATCCCAGGGACGGACCAGGTCAAGACGACCCTCCCGCACCTTGTGGGCCCACTCCGGATCGACGAGCAGGCCGCGGCCCACGGCGATTAGGTCGAAATCACCGCGGTCGATCATCTCCAGCAGGCGGTCGATGCTGGCCGCCTCGCTGGATCCGCCAAGCAGGGTGTCGACGTGCTCGTTGGTCATACCGACCGAGCCGACCGAGATGGCGGGCTTGCCAGACACCTTCTTGGCCCAAGCGGCGAGGTTCAGGTCCGAGTCGAACTCGGTCTCCCAGAAGCGACGTGTCGACGCGTGGAATACGTCCACGCCCGCGTCCATCATGATCCGGGCGAAGGCCTCCAACTCATGCGGGCTTTCCCAGTTGCGGGCCTTGAAATCCTGAACCTTCCACTGCGAAATCCGCAGCGAGATGGGAAAGTCCGGACCGGTGGCGGCGCGGACCGCCCGCACCGCCTCGGCGGCCAGGCGCGTCCGATTCTCGAGGCTGCCGCCATATTGATCGCTGCGCTGGTTCGTCCCCGGCCAGAAGAATTGGTCGAAGAGATAGCCGTGCGCGGCATGCAATTCGACGCCGTCGAACCCGACCCGCTGGGCGTTCGCCGCGGCCTGGCCGAAGGCCTCCACCACGATGTCGATATCAGCCTGCGACGCCGATTCCCCATCGAGCGTGGTCTTGTGCCCGATGCCCCCGAACCAGCCTGATGGGCCGACACGGCGCGGCGGATTCGGATCGGCCTCGCCGGGATCGTACAGGCTCGACATCACGTGCTGCTTCATCTGACCGACGTGCCAGAGCTGGGCGAAGATCGGCGTTCCCTCCGCGTGGACCTCGCGCGTCACTTCGGCCCAGCCGGCCAAAGCGCTCTCGCCATAGAGCCGCGGCACGTCGCGTTCATTGGCGGCGGCCTCGTGCGGAACCCATGTCCCCTCGGTGATGACCAGCCCGACACCGCCCGCGGCGCGGCGACGGTAGTAAGCCGCGTTGGCCGCGCCCGCCACGCCGGCGGGGGACATGACCCGCGTCATCGGTGGCATCACGATGCGGTTCTTAAGGGGAAGCGAGCCTATCCGGGTCGGTTCAAAGAGCTTTGCTGTTCGCCTCGGCTCCAAAGCTTCCGGCAGGCCGCCGGCCGCATGCTCCAACGTGGTGGTGATCATGTTGATGCTCCAATCTCCGCCGAAGCGGTGGAGCGAAGATCGGTGTTGCGGTCGGTGCGATAAAGCCGAGCTGGAGATACTCACTGTGGCCGCGTGGGCGACAATACCGCAGCGATGCGACGACGATGAAATCGGGAGGAGATAGAAGCCTGCGTTGTCGACAGCAATTTGAATGTCCGATCCTTGGAACAATCGCCAAGGACCGCAAATGGCGCAACCCCGCCCCAAGCTCCCCGGTGGCAGCGCCGCCGACAAGCGGACGCTCCCACAGTCCGAGAAGAGCCGATCATGCGCCTTCAATCGTTGGTGCTTTGACTTCAGCCCACATGTTGGGCGAATTCCTCCGATGATGGACCGCGAGTCGCCTCCCGACGCCGAGCTTGATTTGCTGGCCGCCCGGCTTGAGGCGAGCGGCGACTATCGCGTCTTACGACGCCTGCGTGCGCTTGGTCGCTCGTCCGCGCCGACGCCTGAAGGGACCCGCATCGGCCTGATCCTAGATGTGGAGACCACCGGCACGGACCTGCAGCGCGACGAGGTGATCGAGCTGGCGATGGTTCGCTTCGCCTACACCCCCGAGGGCGAAATCCTGGGCGTGGAGGCGACCTTCGAGGCCTTCAACGAACCGTCGAAGCCGATCTCGGTCGAGATCACCGCGCTCACCGGCATCGATGACGCCATGGTCGCCGGGCATCGGCTCGACCTGGAGGTGGTTGGCGCCTTCGTGGCGCCCGCTGTGATCGTGCTGGCCCACAACGCCGCCTTCGACCGCCGCTTCGCTGAGCGGCTGCATCCGTATTTCACGACCAAGGCCTGGGGCTGCACCATGTCCGAGCCGCCCTGGACCGAGGAGGGCTTCGAAGGCCTAAAGCTCGCCTACCTCGCCGCCCACGCTGGCTTCTTCTACGACCGCCACCGCGCCCTTTCCGACTGCTTCGCCACCTTGGAGCTGCTGCGCCGCCCCCTGCCCCGTTCCGGCGTGACGGGCCTGTCGGCGCTGCTCGCCCACGCCCGCCGGCCCACCTGGCGCATCTGGGCGGAAGACGCCCCCTACGAGCGTAAGACCGAATTGAAGCAACGCGGCTATCGCTGGAACGGCGGCGACAACGGCGGCCTGCGGGCCTGGTCGGCCGAGGTCGCCGATGACGCCTTGGACACCGAACTGAGCTATCTGCAGGCTGAGATCTACGGCTACCCCGCCGAGATCCGGCGCAAGCGGCTTACCGCCGTCGACCGTTTTTCCGACCGCGCGGCATAGTCGCGCCGCCTCAGCTGTGGAAAGGTCCGGCGACGTGCTGGACTCCGCCCGCCGCAAATGTTCTCATATTGTTCCACCTTGGGGGCGAGCGATGGATCGCGGCGATGTCGACTGGGCCGGTGTTCCCTTCCTGGCCGTGCATCACCATGATGGCGGTCTTTTCCGCCAGCCTGGGCTGTTTGGCCTGGTACGGCGCCGTGGCGATGAGCGCACCCTGCTCTATGTCGGCGAAGCGGAGAACATCGCTGCAGCCCACCGCGCGCAGGCGATCTGGGAGGAGGCGCTTGCGCTGGGGCTGAACGAGCTCAATGTCGCCGCGCACGTGGTCGAGCGGATCGACCGGTTGCTCCTGCGTGGCCACATCGTCAAGCGCTGCGAGCCGCTGCTGAACCTGCTGCAGGAAGGCCACGCTCCCTTGGCCGCCCCTCTGCCGACCTACGGACTTCGAGCCGGCGCGTGCTGAAACGGCTTAGCCTAGCGGAGCGCGGCGTTCAGCACATAGGCCAGCCGAACACCCGCCTTCTCGAGCTGGACCTGGGCTGTCGCCAGCGCCTTGTCCGCATAACCGTCCGGCAGCGGGATCGGCGCGCGATCCGAACCGCACCCCGCGGGCGGGTTGAAGCTGTAGACGACCTGCCTGGCCACGCCATAGCTCTCCATGGCCCAGGCGCGCGCATCGCCGCTGGCCCACGCCGACTTCTGCGCCGGCGTGATCTGCGGCTCCAGCTTGGCGGCGACCACCTGTGGATCGCTCCCCAGCGAATCCAGCACCGTGGTGTCCCAGAAGTGGTGCAGGTTCATGGTGCGTGACCCGCCGAGCGAGACCTGCACGCAGTTGCCGCCCTTGTCCTGGTCGTCCGCGGCGTGCAGCGGCTGGTGGAGGTCGCCGACGAAGTGCAGCAGGTAGACCAGCGCCAGGACCCGCTCGGCCGGGGGCGTCGCCGGATTGGCCAACTCGGCCTGGAATTCGGTGATCTTGTCGACCACGCAGTCTTGGGCGGGGCCGCTTGAGGCCGGATCGGCGGCCTTGGGATAGTCGAAACAGGCCGAGCGCAGGTCGGGGTGGTCGAGCTCCACGTCGACGAAGTGCCAGGACGCGGTCTCCTTGTGCCCGGCGCCGCGCCAGGCGTCGGCCCAGGTGGCGCGCGAGAGCATGTCGGGCGGAGTCAAGGTGTCGGCGTCCGCCGCCAGCAGGGCGTCGACCTTGGCCTTTACCTGGGGCGTGAGTTGATCCCGCGCGATTGCGGCGACGATCTCGTGGCCCTCATTGCCCCAGGCGAAGGCGCTGGTGGGCATGGCGGCGGGGATCAGGGCGAGCGCCGCAATCGCGGCCAGGAACAGGGTGCGCATGGTCGGTTGTTCTGAAGACCCGCGGCGACAAACCTGTGACAGACGCCAGGCAGTGGCGCTTCGACCAACTGACATGCCGTTTTGCCCTCGCCTAGGGTCGCGTCATGAGCCTGATCGATTCGCTTGACGCCGCCCTCGCCACCGCTGCCGAGAAAGAGGCCAAGCCGTTCCGGCTCGAATTGCAGCCTGACCAGATCGAAGCGCTCAAGGCGCACGACGCGCTCGGCGACCCGCCCGGGAAATGGGTCACTGCCCTTGGCGGCTACAAGGACGTGCCTGTGTATCGGGCGCTGCAGGATAGCGAACTGCTGGCCCAGCCGCCCTTGCCCGAGCTTTACGCGCTTCATATTCCCATCATGGGCTGATCTTCAGCCCACACACGGAGCCGGAACCGGGCGACGCTGCGCGGATTTCAACGACGTCCCCGATGCCGACGCTGCACCCTGTGCGCGACGCCGACACCGGGGGGGCCCGGCGCGGGTCACGGTTCCCCCGACCGCGCCGGGCCGACCTCGTCAAGTCGGCACAAACTCCGTTTGCGCCAGCCTGATCAGATCCGGCGCGCGGTCGGAGGTCTGCTCCACGAACTTTGACAGAGTGACACCCGCCAGCCGCACGCCGCGCGCCGGCGGAAACACCGATCGCACGAGAGCGAGACTGGCCTCGTGCAGCTTGGCGCGGGAGTCGAGCGGCGAGCTGAAGGATCGACTGCGGGTCGATTGCTGGAAATCGCCCCACTTGATCTTCACCGTGACAGTGCGCCCACGCTGGGCGGTCTTTTCGCACCAGGCCCAGACATCGTCGGCGACCGCCAGCACACCGGCCTCGATCCGAGCGGGATCGGTTGAGTCCGCCTTGAACGTGGTCTCCGAACCGGATGACTTTCGTTCGCGGTCGGGGTTCACGGGTCGAAGGTCCTGACCGCGGGCGATCCCGTAGTACCAGGCGCCGGACTTGCCGAACCGCGCGTGCAGGTCACGGAGCGACCGAGCCTTCAAATCCGCGCCGGTCTCGATGCCGAGTTCATGCAGCCTCGTCGCGGTGGCCGGCCCGACGCCGTGGAACTTCGCCACCGGCAGGCCCGCGACAAAGGCCTCCCAGCGCCATCACGTCCTTGACGGCCACGGCCTCACCCGCAGTCACGCGCGCGAGGCCGGACTGAAGACCGAGAGCCCCCACGAGCGCTTGGCGCGGCGGGACGACGCCATGGACCGCATCAAGGTCGGCCATGCGTCCAAGGCCCGCCGCGCGCGCGGCGATCGCTCTTCCACGGGAGGCGCCGAGACGACGGGCATGGCGGCCGACACCGCCGCGCTTGCCGACCCAGCGCCGGCCGTCCAGGCTCCGGTCCGTCGCGCGCCGGCGGCTCCTGTCGCTGAAGCTGCTCCGGCCGCGATCGCGGCGGGCGCCCCGCCGGTGGGGCGACGGCCCAATGCCGCGACGGCTCCTACAGCTACGCCCGCAGCCATTCCGGCGCGTGCAGTGCCCACGGCGGGGTCGGCAGCTTCCTGAAGTAGGTAATACCGGGGGCGCGGTGGATTTGGTCGCCGCGCCCCTTCTCCACCCACTCCCATCGGCGCGGATGGCTCAGGCGCGGATCAACCGGCCCGCGTCGCCGCCGTGGCGCTTGCGTTCAGCGTCGGGCCGATCAATTCCTGTCACAACCAGCAAGCGCGTATGCAACGGCTGCTCGGTCCCGGCTTCACGGAGACGCTAATGTCTAATGACCACTGGTTGAGCGGGCTCGACGCCGTGTTCCAGGCTGACACCGGCGACCTGCGGAAGCTGGCGGAGATCGCCGGCGAGGATCCCGCCACGATGTACATCGGCACGTGCATGGATGGAGCCGACCTGCGCGGTCAGGACCTGCGCGGCATGCGCTTCACCCACCTGGACCTGGCCAAGGTGCAGCACGATGAGGGGACGCTGCTGGCTCCCCCTGACCAGACGCATGGCGCGGGGACGCAGCGGGATTAGTCCACGCGGCCGCGGTGGATCGCCTCGATACGCCTGGACGCTTCTCTGCGTTGAGTTACCCTCCGGGCCAGCTGAAGGGGGTTTCCATGCGCAGTCTCGTCTTCGCCACCGCCGCCATCGTCCTGCTGACCTCGACCGCATCCGCGAAGGACATGAAGGCCTGCAGCGCCGATTGGCAGGCCGCCAAGGCCGCCCATACCACCGTCAACCACAAGGCCTTCATCGCCGCCTGCCTCAAGGGCGCGCCTGTCCCGGGGCCGGCGATGGCCGCCCAGCCGGCCAAGCCCTCGCTCTTCGCGCACCATGCGGCCGCGGCGCCGATGACGCCCGCCAAGCCGGCGGGTCCGGCCATCGCGGCCGTGACCGCCCAGCCAGCGGGCGCGACCGCACAGTGCAAGGACGGCAGCTGGAGCCAGTCCAAGACGCATAGTGGCAGCTGCAGCCATCATGGCGGCGTGGCCAAGTTCCTGAAATAGGGCCGGCCGCCAGGCGCCTTCGATGTGCAACCTGTATGCGATGATGCGCGCCCGGGCGGAGGCGGCTGCGGTGGCGCGGGCCATGCGCGATCGCAACAACAACCAGCCGCCGAGCTCTGGGACCTATCCTGACTACCCGGCGCCGGTCGTGGTGGTGGACGAGGACGGCCAGCGCGAGATGCGCGACATGCGCTGGGGCATGCCCACCTTGAAGCGGGTGTTGCTCGAGGCGACCACCAAGCGAGCCGACAAGCTCCGCGCCAAGGGGACCGTGTTCGACTTCCACGCACTCCTGAAAATGGAGCCCGACGGCGGCGTCACCAATGTCCGCAACACCGCCAACGCCCACTGGCGGCCCTGGCTCGGCCCGAACAACCGCTGCCTGGTCCCCTTCACCAGCTTCAGCGAGCCGGACCAGGACCATCAGGGGACGCGCAAGCCGGTCTGGTTCGCGCTCGCCGGGGACCTGCCGCTAGCCTTCTTCGCCGGCATCTGGACCCCGCACGCCTGCGTGCGGAAGATCAAGACCGGCTGGGAAGAGTTCGAGGCGTTCGGCTTCTTGACCACCGACGCCGCCGAGCCGGTTAAGACCTAT
>FSXV01000024.1_pt1 | contig 13161 bp, 11 predicted proteins | sample 1638401 | NCBI WGS metagenome assembly FSXV01 (sample SAMEA3914788, study PRJEB12502) | metagenome | biome: forest; material: soil | place: Canada | collected 2011-07-03 | depth 0.1 m | reverse complement strand
TAGAGGTCGCCGCCGGCCGGGATCAGGATGCGCTTGCCCTGCTCGTCCCAGCGATAGTCGATCACGCCGGACAGGGCGGCGACGCGCTGGCGCTCGCGGCGGTTCTTCTCCACCTCGGTCAGTTGCTGGCCGGCCGGCTCGACCGTGTCGCCCGAGACCAGCAGCCGCGCCTCGCCGCCGGCCACTGGCGCGGCCCACAGGTCGAGCTTGTTCTGGTTGGTGGGCTCTGGCTTCAGGAAGGTGACCCAGCGCCCGTCCGGCGACACGTCCACATTGCGCGCCGCGGGGCCCGACAGGCCCGGGCTGGCGAAGGCGCGCTCCACCGTCAGGGCGCCGCCCGGCGGCGCCTGCGGGGTCTCGGCGAAGGCGAAGGTGGGCAGGCCGGCCGCCAGCACGGCGAAGAGCGAAGCTTTCATACCCAATGCTTAGCTGGCTCACCCGCCCGGTTGCAATGGCGCGCGCGCAGCTTCCCTGCGTCCTTCGAGACGCCCCCCAAAACGCTCCTATGGCGGGGCTCCTCAGGATGACGAATGGGGGGCGTCCACAAACGGTCGTCATGCTGAGGAGCGCGAAGCGCGTCTCGAAGCACGCAGCCACGTCCAGCTTCCGCCGACCTAACGCCCCGACTTGGCCCCCGGCCGGTCGCGCATCTCGTCCCACCAGCGGCGCAGGTTGGGATGGTCCTCGGGGAACTCGAACTTGATCACGCGGGCGAAGCCGACCGAGGCGGCGGCCACGATGTCGGCCAGGGTGACCCGCTCGGCGCCCAGGAAGCGGCTCTCGCCCAGCCGCTGCTCGAACACCGGCAGGTACTTGTCGACCGTCGCGCTGTTGGCCTCGGCCACCTCCGACGACTGCGGCCCCAGCGCCGCCAGGGCCGGCAGGCTGTTGCGCACCGTCAGCATCAGGGGCGTGGCCAGCAGCAGTTCGGCGCGGCGGGTCCACATCTCGATCTTCGCCGTCTCGCGCGGGTCGCGGCCAAGCAGGTTGGGCTCGGGATACAGGCTTTCCAGGTAGCGGCAGATGGCCAGGGACTCGCAGAACACGGTCCCGTCGTCGAGCTCCAGCGCCGGCAGCATCGACACCCCCGCCTTGGCCACGAACTCGGGGGCGCGGTGATCGCCGTCCATCATGTTGAGGCGCACGACCTCGATGTCGGCGATCCCCTTCTCGGCCATCAGCCACAGCACGCGCCGGGGATTGGGCGCGTAGGGATCGCTGTAGAGCTTCATAGTCCGTCCCTATGGGTCATGGCGTGCCGGCTTTGGGGGGCGGACTGGACCACGCCCGTCCCCGCCGGACAACCCAGGACCTAGTGCAGGCCGAACAGCCCCGGCGGCAGGGCGCCAATCAGGGCGCCGGTCATGCAGGTGGCCAGGAAGCCGGCCGCCAGCGCCCGCCACACCAGGCCGAACACCTCGCCCCGCCGCTCGGGCGTCAGCACGCCGAAGCCCGAGGCGGTGATGCCCACCGAGGCGATGTTGGCGAAACCGCAGATGGCGTAGGTCAGGATCATGCGGGTGTGGTCGCCGATCACCGAGGCCGGGGTCTTGCCAAGCTGGATGAAGGCCGAGAATTCGGTCAGCACCAGCTTGATCCCCAAGAGCCGCCCTGCCGCCGCGGCCTCGTGCACGGGCGCGCCCATGGCCCAGGCCAGCGGCGTGAACACCATGCCCAGGCCCCACTCCACCGTCACCGGCTGGCCGCCCCAGGCCGGCAGCAGGCCCAGCAGGCGGTCGGCCAGCGAGACCATGGCCACGAACACGATCAGGCTGGCGCCCACGTTCAGCGCCACCGTCAGCCCGTCGCCGATGCCGCGGATGGCGGCGTCGGTGGTGCTCTCGTAGCGGCGGTCGGTGCCGTACTCGCCGGCCTCGGTTTCCTGATCGGGCTGGGGCGGGATCATGATGCGGGCCAGCAGCACGCCGGCCGGGGCCGAGATCAGCGAGGCGGTCAGCACGTGGGCGGCGGCGTTGGGCAGGGTGCCCTTCAACAGCGCCGCATAGGCCACCATGGTCGAGCCCGACACGCAGCTCAGCCCCACGGTCATCAGCGTGAACAGTTCGGAGCGGGTCAGCTTGTCGAGATAGGCGCGCACGAAGATCGGCCCCTCGACCTGGCCGAGGAAGATGGTCGCCGCGGTGCCGAGCGCCGGGGCGCCGCGCAGGCCGAGCGTCTTCTGGAACACGAAGCCGAACGCCCGCGTCACCACCCGCAGCACGCCCCAGTGCCACAGCACCGCCGCCAGGGCGCACACCACCAGGATCACCGGGATCACCCGGAAGGCGAACAGGTACAGCGGCCCGGCGTTGGTGATCGCGAACGGCTGGTCGCCGCCGGCGAGATAGCCGAACACGAACTGGGTGCCGGTCTGGGTCGAGCCGGCCAGGGCGTCCACCCCCGCGCCCACCCCGTTCAGCATCCCCTGGGCTGGCTTGAAGCCGAACAGCACCAGCACCAGCACCAGCTGGACGCACAGCGCCCCGATCGCCAGCTTGAACGGGAAGCGACGGCGATCCTCGGAGAACAGCCAGCATACGGCCATGATCCCAAAGAGCCCCACCAGGCTCTGGGCGTCGCCCCAACCGTACATGCCGTCCCCCGCGCCAAGCCCCCGCGCGGCCAGGACCAGAAGGTCGGGGCCGTCGGAAATGCTCTCAATTCTGCACGCTCGCGCGTACGGTTTGTCTGACCACGAAGCGGAAGCCGCTGACAAGCGGGAGACACAGCGCCTCAGCGTCGCGGGGTGTTACTGCGATTTAACTAGGCTTCGAAGACAATGGGCTTTTCATTAGCCCTGGTTTTCAACGTCCGCGGGTGAACGCAGCCATGTCGCTGGCGCTGAGCACGGTCCTTTTCGAGTGGCGCCGTTACTTGGCCGCTGTGGTCGCCCTGGCCTTTTCAGGCCTGCTGGTGCTGGCCCAGATCGGCATGTTCATGGGCATCGCCCAGGCCTATACGGCCAACATTAACCGTTCGCGCGCCGACATCTTCGTGCTGGCGCCCAAGGCCAACAGCCTGTTCAACGGCCCGTCGGGCCTGCCGCGGCGCATCGGCCCCCTGGTCTACATGGACCCGGAGGTCATCAACGTCGCCGACATGAGCGACAACAACGCGCCCTTCGCCAACGAGGCCAAGAACACCAAGACCCGCAAGCGCGAGTGGGTGGACGTGATCGCCGTGGACACCGAGCAGGGCGCCCTGACCCTGCCCACCGACTTCAGCGAGGCCACCCGCCAGGCGCTGCAGGAGCCCTACGCCGTGGCCGTGGACAAGAGCGCGCTCGGCCGCCTGGGCACCAAGCTCGGCGAGACCGCCTCGCTCAACAACAAGACCGCCCACGTCCGGGTGGTGCTGTCCAACTATCCCAACATCTCCCAGCCCAACGTGTTCGTCTCGCGCCAGACCTACCGCCTGCTGGGCCTGGTCACGAGCGACCAGCGCACCGGCCCGCTGATGGTGCAGATCCGCGATCCCGCCCGCGCCGAACTCGTGCGCGACCACCTCAACGCCCTGGCCCACGGCGACTATCGCGCCTGGACCAAGGCCGAGCTGGCCGAGGCCAACCAGAAGCAGCTGATGCAGGACCAGATCATCGGCGTGATGCTGGGCTTCTCGGTGTTCCTGGGCATCCTGATCGGGGTCGGCATCACCTCCCAGACCCTGCGTGGGGCGGTGCTGGCCAACATCAAGGAGTTCGCCAGCTTGCGCGCGCTCGGCGTCTCCATGGGCTCGCTGCGGCGCGTGGTGGTGGAGCTGTCCTTCTGGGTCGGGGTGGCGGGCCTGGTCATGACCGCGGTGCTGGTCTGGGGCGTGACCCAGCTGGCCAACGCCGGCGGCGTGCCGATGTACTACCCGCTGATCAACATCATCCTGGTGGCCATCCTGCTGCTGGCCATCGCCGTCGGCTCGGGGATGATGGCGCTCGGCGTCCTCAAGAAAAGCCAGCCCGCGGATCTGCTGCGATGAGCGCCCCCGCCCTGCAGGCCAAAGGCCTGCTCAAGAGCTACAAGACCGGACGTTCCCGCATCCAGGTGGTCAAGTCGGTGGACTTCGAGGCCGAGGCCGGCGAGCTGACCATGGTCATGGGCCCGTCCGGTTCGGGCAAATCGACCCTGATCGCCATGCTGTCGGGCCTGCTGCGCCCGGACGAGGGCGAGGTCACCGCGCTCGGCCAGCCGATCTGGAAGATGTCGTCCGGCAAGATCGACAAGTTCCGCCTGGACAACTGCGGCTTCATTTTCCAGGGCTTCAACCTGTTCAACTCGGTCAACGCGCTCGGCCAGGTGTCGATGGTGCTGCGCTACGCCGGCTGGACCCCGGGCGAGGCCAAGAAGAAGGCCTCGCTGGCCCTGGCCGAGGTCGGGCTCTCCAACCGCCTGACGCTGCGCCCCGCCGAGCTGTCGGGCGGCGAGAAGCAGCGCGTGGCCATCGCCCGCTGCCTGGCCAAGGACCCCAAGCTGCTGTTCGCCGACGAGCCCACCTCCGCGCTCGACGGCGAGAACGGCCAGGTGGTGATCCGCCTGCTGCAGCGCGCGGCCAAGGAGCACGGGGCGGCGGTGATCTGCGTCACCCACGACCCGCGCCTGCAGGCCTACGCCGACCGCATCATCCACATCGAGGACGGCAATATCCTCGACGACGTCCGCCCGGTCCGCGAGCCGTCGCCGCTCGAAGTCCTGGACCCCGCCGCCAAACTCGCCTCGCTCGGAGCCTGACCTGATGCCCGCCTTCCTCCGCCGCCCCGGCTTCTGGCTCGGCGTCCTGATCGTGCTCGCCCTCGGCGCCACCGGCACCTTCTTCTTCAACCAGGCCTCCGCCAAGAAGGCCCAGCTCAAGCACGAAGAGGCGGTCAAGGCCGCCGCGCCCACGCCCTATGCGGCCATCGCCGACGGCAAGGCCGACGTCGAGGGCGGGGTGATCCAGGTCGCCGCCCGCACCTCGGGGGTGATCCGCGCCGTCTATGTCAAGGAAGGCGACGCGGTGACCAAGGGCCAGGTGCTGGCGCAGATCGAGGACGACCAGCAGCGGCTGGCCGTGGCCAACGCTCAGGCCGCGGTGAACCAGGCCCAGGCCCAGATCGACCTGCTGCAGGTCCAGAAGGACTACAACCAGCGCGAATACCAGCGGCTGCTGCCGCTGCGCGCCAAGGAGTTCGTCGCCACCCAGGCCGTCGACAAGGCCGAGGACGCCGTCCACGAATCCGCCGCCCAACTCGAGGCCCAAAGCGCCGCCGTCTCCACCGCCAGGACGGCCCTGGCCTCGGCCCAGTACCAGCTTGAGCTGACCAAGGTGCGTGCGCTCACCGACGGCCGCATCGTGCGCCGCTACGCCAACCCGGGTTCGGGCGCCTCGACCCTGCAGGTGTCCAACATGTTCGACCTGGTGCCCAACACCGAGCGGATCGTGCGCGCCGAGATCGTCGAGAGCGACATTCCCAACATCCGCATCAGCCAGGACGTCGAGATCGTGCCCGAGGCCGATCCCACCAAGATGTACGTCGGCAAGGTGCTGCGCCGCTCCGACGAGTTCGGCGCCCGCAAGCTGCAGTCCGACGACCCGACCGAGCGCACCGACGAGCGCGTGGTCGAGGTGGTTGTCTCGGCCGACAACGCGCCCCTGCTGGTGGGCCAGCGGGTGCTGGTGAAGTTCATGAAGCCGGGCCAGCGCGCCGGCGTGGTGCGCGCCCTGCCCACCACCGAAACCGCCCGCAAGCCCAAGGCCGCTTAAGACCGCGCGAACGATCCGTCTAACCGAAAGCGTCCCATGCCCTGCGCCCTCTCGTCCGGCGTCCCGCGCCGAGTTCGGCGCGCAGGGCTGATGCTCTGGCTGTGCGCCCTCGCCCCGTCGGCGGCGCTGGCCCAAAGCCAGCAAGGCCAGCTCAGTCCTCAGCTCGCCCGGCGCATCGACGCCGACGTGGGCGCGGTGCTGGGGCGGACCCAGGTCCCCGGCGCGGTCGTCGAGGTGATCGCGCACGGCCACGTGGTCTACCAGAAGGCCTACGGCTTGCGCGACCTCGCCCGGCGCCTGCCGGCCCGCGTGGACACCCACTACGAGATCGGCTCGATCACCAAGCAGTTCACCGCCGCCGCCATCGTGCAACTGCAGGAGGCCGGCAAGCTGGACCTCGACGCCAGGCTGGCGACCTACCTGCCCGATGCGCCCCACGCCGGCGAAGTCACCCTGCGCCAGCTGCTGACCCACACCAGCGGCCTGCCGGAATATCTCGACGGCCCCGACATCGAGCAGGAAGCCACCCGGCCCGCCAGCTTCGACCAGCTGATGGCGCGGATCGCCGGCAAGCCGCTCGACTTCCCGCCCGGCAGCCGCTGGGCCTACGACAACACCGGCTACATCCTGCTCGGGCGCGTGATCGAGGTGGTCTCGCACGAGAGCTACGACCACTACATCCACGCCCACCTGCTCGCTCCGGCGGGCATGACCGACACCTTCACCATCGCCGATGAGGCGCGCGTGCCCGGCATGGCGGTGGGCTACCGGCGCGTGGACCGCAAGGTCGAGCCCGCCCCCACCATCAGCGCCAGCTTCGGCTGGTCGGCGGGCTATCTGGTCTCCACCCTCGACGATCTGGAGAAGTGGAACCGGGCGTTGACAGGCGGCCGCATCGTCTCGCCCAAGGGCTACGCCCTGATGACCACCACCACCATGACGCCGCGCGGCGACGCCGAATACGGTTTCGGCCTGTTCGTCGACAGCGTCGAGGACCAGCCCCGCATCGGCCACACCGGCGGCTCGTTCGGCTTCACCACCGCCAACGAGTACTTCCCGCGCCAGGACGTGCGCATCATCGCCTTTACCAACCAGGTCGATACGCCCGAGCCGGGCGAGGTGCTGACCACCGCCGTGTTCAACGACCTGTTCCCCGACATCGCCGCGGCCGCCACCCGCCCCGCGCCTGGCGAGGACCCGGCGGTCTCGGCCCGCGCCCGCGCCGTGTTCGCCCAGGTGCAGGGCGGCCCCCAGGACGCCTCCAACTTCACCCCCAAGCTGAACGCCAAGCTCACAGCCGGCCTGCAACAGCGCCTGGCCACGGCGTGGTCGGTCTATGGCCAGCCCGAGAGCTTCATCTTCAGGGGACGCCGCACGGCGGGCGACGTGACCTGGTTCGACTATCTGGTCGGCTTCGGCCCCGGAAACCTGCTCAAGTTCGGCATCGGCCTGGATTCGGCCGGCAAGGTGGCGTCGCTGTCCTTCGGCTGACCCCCGCAAAACTAAACCACAGCATGGGTTTCGCCGCCGCGCCGGACCAGAGATTGTACGAACCCACCCTTCGCGGTTAAGCTGCTTCCCCGGGGTGGGAGGAAAAAAAGACGTGATGGATTTCACGGATCGGCTGTTGCCAGGCGAACGGATCTTATGGACCGGGCGCCCGGTGCGGGGTTTGCGGTTGTCCAAGCGTGATGCGTTCCTGATCCCGTTCAGCCTGGCCTGGTGCGGTTTCGTGGTCTTCTGGGAACGGCAGGCGTCTCGCATCGAAGCCCCTGGTTTCCTGTTGCTGTGGGGCGGGTTGTTCCTGGCCTTCGGGCTGTTCCTCGCCATCGGCCGCTTCTTCCTCGACGCCTGGCTGCGCGATCACATCGCCTACGCCCTCACCACCCAGCGCCTGCTGGTGATCCGGCAGAGCCCGCTGGCGGAGTTCGACGCCGTGGGCCCTGCGCGCCTGGGCGAGGCGCGGCTGATCGAGCAACCCGACGGCTCGGGCACCATCCGGGTCGGCCCGGACCTGCCGGTGTTCACCCATCGCTGGGGCGCGGGCGCGGGGCTGGGCATGTGGGTGCCGGCGCTGGACCCCACCCCGCAGCTGATCGGCGTGCCCAATGCGCGCCAGGTGTTCGACCAGATGCAGAAGCTGGCGGCCAGCGCGCTGAGGTGAGCCGCGGGCTCCAACTCGGTGATGCGGCCGCTCGACCGCTTGCCCAATAAGCCGTCACGCCCCATATTGGGGGGGTCCTGCCTCGGTGGGAATATAGGGATAAACGCGCGTAGAATAAGCGGACTGGACCCGGGTGCGATTCCCGGCGGCTCCACCAATCTCTCCTCCCGCGTTATCGGCGGGCGAGCATGGGGCCGATCAGCATCGACAGACGTGTAAAGGCGTTGCTTTCTCTCGGTATGGGCCTCCGCAATCGGCCTTTTTATAACTGCGAACGATAACTTCGCTGAAGAGTTCGCCATCGCCGCGTAATGCGGTTCTGGTGATCTCGCCTTCAAGTCCTGCGGGTTAGCCCCCGTAGGCGGGGCTCGGGGGGAGCCTGGCAACAGAATCCCCCCACCTCATTCCTCCGCTCATTTCTATTGCCAAGCTGCAATATCGGCGACGGATCGCCGCTGACCGTGCGGTTCCCTCTTGCAGTCGCCGCGACAATCCCTCACCCCACGCGCTGTAGGCGGCCGCACTCGGCGGCGCCCATTGGATACGGTTTCGGGATCGCCTCCAGATGAGCCAGGACGGACAAGACCAGGACCAGATGGGCTATGAGGCGCTGGCCCAGGAGGCTCTGCGCGGCGTGGTCAAGGCGGCGCTGAAGCGCGCAGCCGGTCCCGGCGGCCTGCCGGCCAGCCATCACTTCTACATCACCTTCAAGACCCGGGCGCCCGGCGTCTCCATCCCGCCAGAGCTGGTGGAGAAGTATCCGGACGAGATGACCATCGTCGTCCAGCATCAGTTCTGGGACCTGGCCCCCGGCGAGACCTTCTTCTCGGTCACCCTGCGCTTCGGCGGCCAGCCCAAGCGGCTGTCCATGCCCTACCAGGCGGTGACCCGCTTCTACGATCCGAGCGTGCAGTTCCTGCTGCAGTTCGAGACGCCCGAGCTCGACACGCCGCCCGCTCCCGCCGAGTTCCTGCCGATCCGCCAGCGCAGCGAGCCGGCGGAACATGCCTCCGGCGACGAGCCCGAGGATCCCCGTCCCGGCGGCGACGGCCCCAAGATCGTCTCCCTGGACAAGTTCCGGAAGAAGTAGCCCCCGGGGTCCATCGCGCCGCCGGACCCGACCTTCGAAACCATCAGACCACCCCGCGGGTTGATCTCCTGACGCCTATGCGAAAGGAGACCTCCATGCGTAGTCTCGTCCTCATCGCCGCTGCTCTCGGCGCTTCGGCCGTGGCGCTGTCCGCCTCGGCCCAGACCGGCCAATCGATGCCGAACAACCCGGCGTCCGCGGCCCAGCCGTCGATGACAAGCCAGACCCAGACCCAAACCTCGACGTCCAGTTCCGCCTCGAGCAGCACATCCAGCGACACGCAGGTCTGCAAGTCGGTCACCACCCGCGGCACCCGGATTCCCAAGCGCGAATGCCATACCCAGGCGGAATGGGACCAGATGCGCGCCGACGCCCAGGAGAACCTGGCCAAGCCCAACCAGAACCCGGGCGGCCCGCACTAAAACTGGGGTCTAGCGCTCGCGCACTCGGATGAAGATGCGTTCGTGCTCGCCCGCGTAGCGCTCGACCAGCAGCCGGCCTACCTGGGCGTCGTCGTGGAAGGCGTAGCCCTTGATGGCGTCCAGCAGGGCCTTGGCCAGGTTGTCGAGGTCCAGCCACGGCGGATCGCCGACATATTCCATGCCGATCTCCACCGCGTACTCGCCCCAGGCGGGGCGGGCGCGGCGCCATTCCTTGCGGAAGAATTCGTAGATCAGCGGCTTGTAGTACTTGGCCTGGGTGGTCAGGCCATCGACCACGATCTCCAGCCCATGATCGTCGAATTCCCGCGCCCGGACGCGCCCGGCTCCGGTCCATTCGCCGCCATCGGCCATCGCAACCCTTTCGCTCGCCGCCTCCGGTACTTACACTATGGGCGCCTGTCCAACAGTCGAAAGGAGGTGGTCCAGTGTCTCATTGTCTCCAGCTACGGTCCCAACGGATGACCTGGAGCCTTGGAATCGAGGTTCACGCCTGACGGCTGTCTGACAGCCAAAGGGTTTTGGTCACCGGCCACGGGTCGTGGCCCTACGACGATGGAAGGCCGCTTCGGGAAACCGGGGCGGCCTTTTCCATGCCCGCCGTCCGGGCTCGCAGTCACATTCGCCACACCTTTGGCTCAATCTGAGCCGCATGCGACCCAACCGATTGAAAAGTCACACAAAGGTCGCTGAATCCTTATGCCGGGAGGCGCCGATCTTTATGCGCCCTTTACGCCCCTCCCCCGCCTGCGCAATCGAACCTTGATCCGGGTTTGAGGGACCATCCGCACCTCGAAAACGGAGGAGTGCGTCATGGACGACCTCATCTTCATCATCCTGGGGGCGGCGTGTTTCGTCGGCCTTGGCCTCTACGGCCGCCTGTTACGGGCCCTCTGAGATGATCACGCTGATCTACGCCGTCGCCGCCCTCGGTATCGGCGTCTACATGGTCGCCGCCCTCGTGCGGCCCGACAAATTCTAATCAAAATCCACGGACATCATCGATGAACTGGCAGGGGTGGGCGGAAATCGCCCTCACGCTGGGGCTCGCCGTCATGCTCGGCTGGCCCATTGGCGTGTATATGGCGCGCGTTTGGGAGGGCCGGTCCACCTGGCTGGACCCCGTGCTCAAGCCTGTCGAGCGCGTATTCTACAGCGCCGCGGGCGTCGACCCGAACAAGGGCCAGGGCTGGCTGACCTACATGGGCGCCTTCCTGGCCTTCAACGCGGCCGGCTTCTTCCTGCTGTACGCCATCCTGCGCCTGCAGGGCCTGCTGCCGCTCAATCCCCTGCACTTCACGGGCATGAGCCCGCACCTGGCCTTCAACACGGCCATCAGCTTCGTCAGCAACACCAACTGGCAGTCCTACAGCGGCGAGAGCACGCTCTCGAACCTGTCGCAGATGACCGGCCTGACGGTGCAGAACTTCGTCTCCGCCGCCTCGGGCATCGCGGTGGCCGCGGCCCTGACCCGCGCCTTCGCCGCCAACCGCGGTGAGACGCTCGGCAACTTCTGGACCGATCTGGTCCGCAACACCCTCTACGTGCTGCTGCCGCTCTCGATCGTGTTCGCCCTGGTGCTGGTCGCGCTCGGCGTGCCCCAGACCCTGGCCGCCCACGTCGACGCCCACACCCTGGAAGGCGCCAAGCAGGGCATCGCGCTCGGCCCGGTGGCCAGCCAGGAGATCATCAAGCAGTTGGGCACCAATGGCGGCGGCTTCTTCGGCGCCAACTCGGCCCATCCGTTCGAGAACCCCAACAGCTGGTCGAACATGCTCGAGATCGTGGCCATGCTGGTGATCCCCTTCGCCTGCGTGTTCGCCTTCGGCCGCGTGGTCGGCGCCCGCAAGGAAGCCCGCGCCCTGCTCGCCGCCATGGTCATCCTGGTCGGCGCCGGCGCCGCCTCGATCTATGTCGCCGAAACCCAGCCCACCCCGGCCCAGGCCCATGCCGGCGTCGCGTCCCGTCCGAACATGGAGGGCAAGGAAGTCCGCTTCGGCGCGCCTTCGAGCTCGGTGTTCGCCGCCGTCACCACCGGCGTCTCCGACGGCGCGGTCAACGCCGCCCATGAAAGCCTGACCCCGCTTGGGGGCGGCGTGACCATGTTCCTGATGCAGCTGGGCGAGCTTTCCCCCGGCGGCGTCGGATCGGGCCTGTACGGCATGATCCACATGGCCCTGCTGGCGGTGTTCATCGCCGGTCTGATGGTCGGCCGCACCCCCGAATACCTCGGCAAGAAGATCGAGGCCCGCGAGATCAAGTACGTGATGCTCTCGGCCCTGATCATGACCCTGGCGATCCTGGGCTTCGCCGGCGTGACCGCAGTCTATCCCGTGGCCCTGAAGAGCCTGAGCACCAGCGGGACACATGGCTTCTCCGAGATCCTGTACGCCTACACCTCGGGCACGGCGAACAACGGTTCGGCGTTCGGCGGCCTGAACACCAACACCCCCTGGTGGAACACCACCATGGGCCTGGCGATGGCGGCTGGCCGCTTCGGCTACGCCATCCCCGTGCTGGCGGTGGCTGGCTCGCTGGTGGCCAAGCCCAAGCTGCAGCCCACGGCCGGCACCCTGCCGGCAGGCACCCTGCAGTTCATGGGCCTGGTGATCGGGGTGATCCTGATCCTCGGCGGCCTGCAGTTCTTCCCCGCCCTCGCCCTGGGGCCGCTCGTCGAGCACTTCCAGATGCTCCACGCCCTGGCCCACTGATCCTCATAGGCAAGGTCTGAAAATGACTTCCGTAACCGCAACGCCGGGGTCTGGGCAGGACGCTCAGACCCACAAGCCGGCGTCCGCCCTGGCGAACTCCGCTTCCCAGCGCGCGATCCTCACCCGCGCCACCCGTGACGCCTTCGCCAAGCTCGACCCGCGCAAGCTCACCAACAACCCGGTGATCCTGGCGACCGAAGTGGTGGCGGCGCTCGCCACCATCTCGACCGTCGCCGCGGTGCTCGGTCACCAGAACGTGCTGTTCCCGCTGCAGCTGGCGCTGTGGCTGTGGGCCACGGTGCTGTTCGCCAACTTCGCCGAGAGCGTGGCCGAGGGCCGTGGCAAGGCGGCGGCCGACAGCCTGCGCGCCGCCCGGGTCGACACCAAGGCCAAGCTGATCGTCGACACCTCCACCGGCGCGGTGGTCCCGACCTCGGCCCACAAGCTGGAAGTCGGCCAGGTGGTGCTGGTCGAGGCCGGCGACATGGTCCCCGCCGACGGCGAGATCATCGAAGGCATGGCCTCGGTCAACGAAGCCGCCATCACCGGCGAGAGCGCGCCTGTGATCCGCGAGAGCGGCGGCGACCGTTCCGCCGTCACCGGCGGCACCACGGTGGTCTCGGACTGGATCAAGGTGCGCGTCACCGCTGGCCCCGGCTCCAGCTTCCTCGACCGCATGATCGCGATGGTGGAAGGCGCCGACCGCCGCAAGACCCCCAACGAGATCGCCCTGGCCGTGCTGCTGGCCGGCCTGACCCTGGTGTTCCTGATCGTGGTCGCCACCCTGGTCGGCCTGGGCGCCTATTCCGGCGTGAAGCTCGATCCGGTGGTGCTGGGCGCGCTGTTCATCTGCCTTATTCCCACGACGATCGGCGGCCTGCTTTCGGCCATCGGCATCGCCGGCATGGACCGGCTGCTGAAGTTCAACGTCCTGGCCACCTCGGGCCGGGCCGTGGAAGCGGCCGGCGACGTCGACACCCTGCTGCTGGACAAGACCGGCACCATCACCTTCGGCAACCGCATGGC
>FSXV01000114.1_pt1 | contig 13424 bp, 12 predicted proteins | sample 1638401 | NCBI WGS metagenome assembly FSXV01 (sample SAMEA3914788, study PRJEB12502) | metagenome | biome: forest; material: soil | place: Canada | collected 2011-07-03 | depth 0.1 m | reverse complement strand
CTTCAACGTGCGCAAGACCTCGATCTACGGCGGCTCCAACGAGATCCAGCGCAACATCATCGCCAAGGCGGTGCTGGGCCTGTGAGCCCGGCGCGCGGTTACAACCTTTAGGGCGGGAACAGCTCCATGGACTTCAATTTCAGCGAAGAGCAACGCCTGCTCCGCGACAGCCTGGCGAGCTTCCTCGCCGACAAGTACGACGTCGAGACCCGGCGCAAGGCCATCAAGTCGGAGAGCGGCTGGCGGCCGGAAATCTGGCGCGGCCTGGCCCAGGAGGTCGGCATCCTCGGCGCGGCCCTACCGGAGGATCTCGGTGGGCTCGGCGGCGGGCCGGTCGACACCCTGGTGGTGATGCAGGAACTGGGCCGGGCGCTGGTGGTCGAGCCCTATCTCGAGACCGTGGTGATCGGCGCGGGCCTCTTGAAGCGGGTCGACAGCGACGTGGCGCGCGCGGCGGTGGGCCAGATCATCGAGGGCGAACTGATCACGGCCCTGGCCTGGGGCGAGCCGACCAGCCGCTTCGACCCGGCCGACGTCTCCACAACGGCCAAGCGCGACGGCTCGGGCTGGCGGCTGGATGGGCGCAAGGCCGTGGTGGTGGGGGCGCCCTGGGCGTCCAAGCTGCTGGTCACCGCCCGCACGGCCGGCGGCCAGCGCGACAAGGGCGGCGTCTCGCTGTTCCTGCTCGACAAGGACGCGGCGGGCGTGACCACCCGCGACTATCCCACCGTCGACGGCCGCCGCGCCTCGGAGATCGTGTTCGACGGGGTCAAGCTCGACGGCTCGGCGCTGCTGGGCGCGCAGGACCTGGCCCTGGCCGACCTGGAGGCGGTGCTGGACGAGGCCCGCGCGGCGCTGTGCGCCGAGGCGCTGGGGGTGATGAGCGAGCTGGTGCGTCAGACCATCGACTACACCAAGCAGCGTAAGCAGTTCGGCGTGCCGATCGCCCAGTTCCAGGTGCTGCAGCATCGGATGGTCGACATGTTCATCCAGCAGGAGCAGTCGGTGTCCATGACCTACATGGCCACGCTGAAGCTGGACCTGCCGGCGGTGGAGCGGGCCAAGGCGGTATCGGCGGCCAAGGCCTATGTCGGCCGCGCCTGCACCCAGGTGGGGCAGTGGGCGGTGCAGACCCACGGCGGCATCGGCCTGACCGAGGAGCTGGCGCTGAGCCACTACTTCAAGCGCGCCTCGATGATCGAGCAGGCGCTGGGCACGGCGGATTACCACTTGCGCCGCTACGAGACCCTGGGCCGCGCGGCCTAAAGCTCGCGCCCAGAACTCGCGCTTCGGGGGGAGCGCGAGAAAAAGGCCGGGGTTCGCCCCCGGCCTTTTTTGTTGGCGGCTGCGCTCGTCGCGCCGAGAACCCTTCCCCCTCGAATGGGGAAGGGCAGGGATGGGGGTGAGTGCAGGACGTCCTGGAGAAGCGCGCGAGAGGCGTCTTGCGCGCTAGGTTTCGTGGCCGCGGCGCGCGCACCCCCACCCAACCCTCCCCCTTCGAGGGGGAGGGCGAGATGACATCAATCCGGCCGCAGGTCCTCGCGGATGCGCTTGGCGGCGAGCGCGTAGTGAAGCGCGGCCCAGGCGTAGATCGCCGTGCAGACGACGATGGCCCAGCGCACCCCGTACGCCGAGGCCCCCCCACAGGCGGCGCCGAGCTGAGCCGGGGCGCCGGCTCCGGCGCGGCCGCCGGGGCACATGGCCTTGAACTCGCCGGCGATGCCGAACGTCGTGAAGTGGTGGGTGGCGAACATGTCGCTGGCCAGGCCCACCAGGGTCGGGCCGAAGCCCAGGCCGATGAAGTTGATCACCAGGAACAGCAGCGCGGTGGCGGTGGCGCGCATCCGCGGCGTCACCATGTTGTGCATCACCCCGAAGCTCGGGCCGAGATAGCTGTACTGCAGCACCGGGGCGACGAAGAGCAGGGCGATGGCCAGCTGCCAGCTGGGCGCCAGGTAGCCGGCGACGACGAAGGGCGCGCCGACGATCAGGCCGATGGCCGGGGTCCAGACGTACCAGCGCTTGTCGCCCACCCCGAGCTTGTCGGTGACCAGGCCGCCGCCAAGCGTGCCGATGGCCGCCGCCGCGCCGGCTATGGTCCCCAGCACCAGCCCGGCCTGGGCCAGGCCCATGTGGAAGGTGCGGATGAAGTAGGGGGCGGCGAACGCGCCGATGCCGTAGTTGGCGAAGGAGGCCAGGCTGGCGCCCGCCGCCAGGTGCAGGAACGAGCTGCGCCGGCCGAGCCGGCCCACCACCGCCCGCAGGCTGGGCGCGGCCTCGCCCTCGGCTTCGCCGCCTTCTGAGAAGCCGCGCGGCGGCTCGCGCAGGGTGAATTGGGTCAGGACCGCCAGCAGCAGGCCCGGCACGCCCACCACCATGAAGGCCGGCCGCCAGCCGTAGCGCTGGGCGATGAAGCCGCCGAGCACCGAGCCGGCCAGCACCCCTATCGGGATGCCGAGCGAATAGATCGACAGGGCCGTGGCCCGCTGGCGCGGCGGGAAGTAGTCGGCGATCAGCGAGTGGGCCGGCGGGCTGGCCCCGGCCTCGCCGACGCCCACGCCGACGCGGTAGGCGAACAGCATGCCGTAGCTGCCCGCCGTACCGCACAGCGCGGTCATGGCCGACCAGACCACCAGCGCCGCAGTGATGATGCTCTTGCGGCTGCGGCGCTCGGCTAGGCGGGCCAGCGGGATGCCGAGGGTGGAGTAAAGCGCGGCGAAGGCGAAGCCGCCGAGCAGGCCGAGTTGGGCGTCGGACAGCTTGAGCTCTTCCTTGATCGGCTGCTGCAGCACCGAGAGCAGGGTGCGGTCGATGAAGTTGGAGGTGTAGACGACGAACAGGAGCGTCATCGCCCAGATCAGGTAACCGCGCGAATAGCGCGGCATGTCGCGCATTGGGGCCTCAGGCCCCGTGATCAACTCAGCCGCCAAAACACCCTCCCTGGGGCACGGCCTGCATGGGCCAAGCCCTTTATCTTTTGCGGCAGCGTTTCGCGGATCGCGGGCGAAGGCAAGCGGTCTTCGCGCTATTCGCGACGAATTTTCGGGTGTTCGGTATGGCGGATGGAGCTGGGCTGAAAACGCATATGTTTCAAGTTTCGCGTTGACGGTCCACGAAGGGGGCGGCGCTGGGCCCCTCCCTGGGATCGGGGGGAGCATCTCCTTCTCCCCTCTGCGGGAGAGGGAAGGGGCCCGCGTCGCGAAGCGAGGTGGGAAGGATGAGGGGTCTCGCTGCGTTACTCGCAAGCGTCCATCGACCCCTCACCCTCCCATTGCTCGCGCAATGGGCCCCTCCCTCTCCCGCAGGGGGAGAGGGGTCTGGTTAGCTGGACGTGCTCAGGGTCACCGACAGGCGGTTGGCTTGTTTGGCCGGGTCGCTGAGTTCGACCAGGCCGGTCGGCGTATGCCAACTCATCCGCACGCGTTGCAGGTTCTCGCCGAGGTTGGCCTTGATCTGGTCGCGCTGGAGCGTGGCGTGGGCGCCCGTCAGGGTGTCGAGCCGCGCCACGATGTCGTCGAAGGCGTCGACGGTGATCAGGTAGCGGATGCTGGCCAACCGGCCGTCGCGGAACTTGTAGAGCACGTGGTCGGCGGTCAGGCGGTCGTCCATGGCCACCGGATGGCGCGGGCCGTCGCCGTCGGCCGGGCCGTAGACATAGGTGCAGGCGACCACGCCGGCCTGCTTCTCCGCCGGGCTGATGGCCATGTCGAGCCGGCCGGCCTTGGGATCGTCGGAGCAGATCGGGCTGACCTGGGTTGTGGCGTGGCCGGGGAAGGGCTGGGCCTTCCAGCTGGCCAGTGTCATGCCGAGTTCGGCGCCCTTGAATGCGAGCGGCTGGGCCTGGGCGGCCGGCTGGGCCTGGGCCGTGGCAGCCATCAAGGCCGGTCCCGCGGCCAGGGCCGCCAACGCCGCGGCCTGAACGAGTCTCGCCATCTTCGGTTTCTCCCCAACATCGGACGGCGGGCGCAACTTGCTCGCGCGACGCCGTGGAGTTCCAGGCCGCAGCCTGGGCGGGCCCTTTGTTCAACCCGGATGTGGCGGTCTGGTGGCGCAGCGGCGCCGTTGTGGGGTCAGGTCAGGCCGTAGGCTGCCGCCTTCGCGCGCGCTTCGCCGGAGCCGGGCGTGGGCCCGGACTCCGGCTTGTTGTTCGCGCGCGGGGCGGCGCTGTCGTCAGCCCCCCGTTTTCAGCCCCCCGTTTTCAGCCCTGGTGGCCGTAGAGCTGGACCAGGTCGAACAGGTAGTCGCGGCCCTCGTACAGGGTCTTCGCGCCGATGCGCTCGTTCAGGCCGTGGATGTGGCCGAGATCGGGATCGTAGAAGAAGCCGGCCACGCCGTAGGTCGGGATGCCGACATCGCCCATGAACACCCCGTCGGTGGCGCCCGCCAAAAGCGTCGGGACCACCGGTACGCCCGGATAGTATTTGGCAGTGACGGCCTTGATCGGCTCGATCACCTCGGGCGACAGCGGGGTGGGCTTGGCCAGCGGGCCGCGGTGGTCAGGCAGGGTGATGACCACGGCCGGGTCGTCGACGATCTTGGCCAGGGTCTGGCGCACGTCATTGGTCGAGACGCCGGGGAAGATGCGGCAGTTGACGTTGGCGGTGGCGCGCTGGGGCAGGGCGTTGGTGGCGTGGCCGGCGGCGAGTTCGGTGGCCACGCAGGTGGTGCGCAGCGCCGCGTTGAAGCTAGGATCGGCGGCCACGATGGCCTCGGCCTTGGCGTCGGTCGGGTCCTTCAGCAGGGCCAGCATGGCCGCGCCCTGCTCGCCGCCCTTGATCTTGGCCATGGCGGTGAAATAGGCGCGGTTGGCGTCGTTCAGCTGCACCGGGAAGCTGTACGCCTGGATGCGGGTGAGGGCGCCGGCCAGGTGGTAGATGGCGTTGTCCTTCACCGGGCGCGAGCTGTGGCCGCCGGGGTTGGTGACCGTCAGGTCGTAGTTCTGCGGCGTCTTCTCGGCCGCCTCCACCGACAGCAGCAGCTTGTGGCCGCCGTCGTCGAGCTGGCCGCCGCCGCCCTCGTTCAGGGCGAAGGCCGCATCGACCAGACTTCTCTCGTGGGTGGCGAGCCAGCCTGCGCCGTTGAAGGCGCCTTCGGTCTCCTCGCCGCAGGTCAGCGCCATCTTGATGGTGCGCTTGAGCTTGACGTTCTGGGTCTTGAGCCGGGCCATGGTGTCGACCCACACCGCCGCCATCGCCTTATCGTCGCTGGAGCCGCGGGCGTAGAAGTAGCCGTCCTCCTCGACCAAGGTGAAGGGGTCGCGGGCCCAGTCGGCGCGCTTGGCCTCGACCACGTCGATGTGGGCGAGCAGCAGCAGCGGCCGGGCTTTGGCGTCGGTCCCCGGCAGCACCGCCACCAGGCCGCCCTCCTTGGGATGGTCGGGCGCGGCGAAGGGGTGGATGTCGGCGTCGGGGAAGCCCGCGGCCTTCAGGTGGGCCGCCATCTTGGCCGCCGCCTCGGTGCAACTGCCCGACGACAGGGTGGTGTTGGTCTCCACCAGCTCCTTGTAGAGGGCGCGGAACTGGGCCTGGTCCGGTCGCAGGCCGGTAGCGGCGGCGTCGGCCGCCTGGGCCGAGGTTGCGCTCAAGGCCAACAGGGCCGCCCCGGCCATCAACCCGATCATGCTGCGCGTCATCTATTGCTCCCTCTTATGCTTTGGAGGGATCGGATACTAACTACGGCCGGGTGGCAAGCGCCGCGGGGCGGCGACTGGGGCGTGGGTTCGAGGCAGCCTCCTCAATCCGGCCAATCCCCGCGACGGCGGGGACCCAGATCAAGGCCGCCAACGCCTGCGAATGAATCTGGGTCCCCGCCTTCGCGGGGATTAGTCGGATTTGAAAGGCTCTCGCCCGTCCTTAAGTCGACTGCTTAGGCGGGCCCTTGCAGGCGGCCAAGATCAGCCCAGCTTGACCAGCATCTTGCCGACGTTCTCACCGGCGAACAGCTTGAGGAAGGCGCCCGGCGCCGCCTCGATGCCCTCGTCGACGGTCTCGCGCCACTTGATCTTGCCGGCCTTGATCCAGCCGCTGATCTCGGTGGCGAACTGGCCGGCGTCGGCGAAGAAGTCGGAGACAATGAAGCCCTGCAGCTTCAGCCGCTTGCCCACCACCATGGTCAGGTTGGAGGGGCCGGGCTGGGGCACGTGGTCGTTGTAGGCCGCGATCATGCCGCACATGGCGAAGCGGGCGAACGGCCGCGCCGCGTTCAGCGCCGCCTCGAGATGGTCGCCGCCGACATTGTCGAAATAGACGTCAACGCCCTTGGGCGCGACGCGGCCCAGCGCGGCGGTGAGGTTGCTCTCGGCCTTGTAGTCGATGGCGTGGTCGACGCCGATCTCGCGCAGCCAGGCGCACTTGTCGGGACCGCCGGCCGTGCCGATCACGGTCGCGCCCTTCAGCTTGGCGATCTGGCACACCACCTGGCCGACCGCGCCGGCGGCGGCGGAGACGAACACCGTCTCGCCTTCGTTCACGCCCGCGACCTTGGTCAGGCCGGCCCAGGCGGTCAGGCCCGGCATGCCGGCCACGCCCAGGAAGGCCTGGGGCGGCAGGCCCTGGGCGTCGAGCTTCTGCAGGGTCTCGGCCGGGGCGTTGAAGCCCTCGCGCCAGCCCAGCATGGAATTGACCAGGTCGCCGGGCTGCAGCGCCGGGCTGTTGGAGGCGACCACCTCGCCGATGGCGTGGCCCTGCATGGCCTGGCCGATCTGGAACGGCGGCACATAGCTCGGCCGGTCGTACATGCGCCCGCGCATGTAGGGGTCCACCGACATGTACAGGTTGCGGATCTGCACCTCGCCTGCGCCGGGCGCCGGCAGGTCGACCGTGGCGATCTCGAAGTTCGAGGCTTCGGGCAGGCCGACCGGGCGGCCGGCGAGGCGAACCTCGCGCGAGCGGGTCAGAAGCTGGGACATCGGCGTTTCCTCGTATTGGTTTCCCTATACGTCACCCCACGCCGCAGGGTGTGGCAAGGGCAATTGCGCCGGCCGGTGGTTCGCATCCGACGATCAGTTGCGGCCGATGCGCGGCTGCAGCCAGGCCAGGATGCGCTGGCGACGGTCGCCGCTGCACTCGAAGGTGTGGGTCGCGGCCGTCTTGGTGGCGAAGGCGGAGGCCTGGTCGGCGGTGCGCCGCTCGGCCTTGGGCAGGGTCATCCACTCGCGGATGATGGTGCGGCGCGGGCGCTGTTCCGGCTTCATGGCTGCAAGCTGTCGGCGAAAGTTCGCCGCGTCCCTGATGATTTGTGGGGCGCTGTGGGTATCGTGTTGCTTGGGCGCCGTACATCAAGGGCGCATGTGTGTTTGTGGGGATATCCACACGGTTCGCCTTTACGGGATTTACACTGCGCCGGCGCCGCTGTGATCCGATGTGTATGGAATTTCTATGCGCCGAATGACGAGATTTCCGGCTCGATTTTGAACCCGGCGGCCGGTCCATGCGCACGATGCGGAACGATCTTCTGGAGCCTGCCAGTGCGGCGGCTCCCAGCGTGACCACTCCCGGTTTGGGAGCGGTTGGGCAGGAGGCTGTCGGCCGGGCCGACGGGGGCGCCGGGAACGTGGCGGCGGTCTACAACCGCGCCGGCGACGGCTACACTGCCTATGCCGATGGCGACCCGGAACGGCTGTTCGCCTTCGAGGGCGCACATGCCTATGCCGACCGGCGGCTGTGGGTGCTGTTGGAATCCAAGCTGATCGCCCTGCAGGCCCAGGGCCAGACCAGCCTGAGCCTGCTCGACGCCGGCTGCGGCCCGGGCGCGTGGCTGCGCCGGCTGGTGATCCGCGCCCGGCAGCTGGGCTTCACCCGCATCGCCGCGCGCGGTTTCGACGTGGCGGCGGGGCAGGTGCAGGCCGCCCGCCGGCTGTCGCGCGAGCTGGGGGCCCAGTCCGGGGTGGAGATGCGGTTCGAGGTCGCCGACCTGTCGCGGCCGCTGCCGGAGGCCGACGCCTCGGTGGATATCGCGCTGTGCCTCTACAGCGTGCTGAGCCACCTGCCGACGGCGGAGCTGCCGAGGATCGCCAAGGAGCTGTCGCGGGTGACGCGCGGCTGGTTCGTCACCACCGTGCGCGTGGTGGGCGGGCCGCCGACCGTGTTCGTCGACTCGATGGAGAACGCCGCCTACTTCCATCACGACCATTCGAGCGACCAGTGCGAGGTGCAACTGCGCAACGGCCGCTTCTTCGTGATGAACTTCCACCTGTTCGAGCCGGCCGAGCTGCAGGCCTGCTTCGGGGCGCACTTCACGGTGGAGGACCTGCGCGGGCTCGACCTGTTCCACAGCCGCTTCAGCCGCGACAGCCGCTGGAATCCGCCGGACCTGACGGCGGACGCCGGTTTCCTCGGCGACCTGGAGTGGCTGGAAGAAGCCTATGCCCGGCGGGCCGGCTTCATGGAGCGCGCCACCCACCTGCTGCTGGTCGGACGTGCGCGCGGCTAGGGCGCGCGGTTAGGGCGCGCGACTGGGATATCAGCGCGACGGTGGCGCGATGGGGGGCGTCTCCGCTAAAAGCCTGCCCATGTTGCGTCTCACCGAACTGAAACTGCCGCTCGACCACCCGGCCGAGGCGATCCACGCCGCCGTGCTCGAGCGGCTGGGCGTGCCGGCGGAGGACCTGCTGAGCTGGGCCGTGGTGCGCCGCGCCCACGATGCGCGCCGCAAGGCCGCGATCCTGATGGTCTATTCAGTGGACGTGACCGTGCGCGACGAGGCCGAGGTGCTGGCGCGCTTCGAGGGCGAGCGCCATGTGCAGCCGTCGCCCGACACCGAGTACCGCTTCGTCGGCCACGCCGAGCGCCTGCCCGAGCACCGCCCGCTGGTGATCGGGGCCGGGCCGTGCGGCCTGTTCGCCGGCCTGATCCTGGCCCAGATGGGCCTGCGCCCGATCATCCTGGAGCGTGGCAAGGTGGTGCGCGAGCGCACCAAGGACACCTGGGGCCTGTGGCGCAAGGGCGTGCTGAACCCGGAGTCCAACGTGCAGTTCGGCGAGGGCGGGGCCGGCACCTTCTCGGACGGCAAGCTCTACAGCCAGATCAAGGACCCCCGCCACCTGGGCCGCAAGGTGCTGGCCGAGTTCGTCAAGGCCGGCGCTCCGCCCGAGATCCTGACCGAGGCCCACCCCCACATCGGCACCTTCCGCCTGGTGACCATGGTGGAGCGGATGCGCGAGACCATCGAGGAGCTGGGCGGCGAGTACCGCTTCCAGAGCAAGGTGGTGGATTTCGACGTCGCCGTGGCCCCCGACGGGACGCGCAGCCTGCGCGGGGTGATGCTGGAAGGCGGCGGGCACATCCGCTCCGACCACGTGGTGCTGGCGCTGGGCCACAGCTCGCGCGACACCTTCGAGCGGCTGCATGAGCGCGGCGTCTATCTCGAGGCCAAGCCGTTCTCGATCGGCTTCCGCATCGAGCACCCGCAGTCGCTGATCGACCGCGCCCGCTTCGGCTCCAACGCCGGCCACAAGGACCTGGGGGCGGCGGACTACGCCCTGTCGCACCACTGCTCCAACGGGCGCACTGTCTACAGCTTCTGCATGTGCCCGGGCGGGACGGTGGTGGCGGCGGCCTCGGAGCCCGGCCGCGTGGTCACCAACGGCATGAGCCAGTATTCGCGCAACGAGCGCAACGCCAACGCCGGCATCGTGGTGGGTGTCACGCCCGAGGTCGACTATCCGGGCCATCCCCTGGCCGGCATCGCCCTGCAGCGGCGGCTGGAGGCGCAGGCCTTCGTCGCCGGCGGCGAGCGCTATGAGGCGCCGGGGCAGAAGCTGGGCGACTTCCTGGCCGGGGTGGCCTCGACCGAATTCGGCGCGGTGACGCCGTCCTACACGCCCGGCGTGCGGCTGACCGACCTGTCGAGCTGTATGCCCGACTTCGTCATCGACGCCATCCGCGAGGCGCTGCCGGTGTTCGGCCGCCAGATCCCCGGCTACGACAACGCCGACGCCATGCTGACGGGCGTGGAGACCCGCACCTCCTCGCCGGTGCGCATCCGCCGGGGCGAGGACTTCCAGAGCCTGAACACACGCAACCTATATCCGGCCGGCGAGGGCGCGGGCTATGCTGGCGGCATCCTCTCGGCGGCGGTGGACGGCATCAAGGTGGCCGAGGCCGTGGGCCGCAGCCTGCTGGGCGAGGCCGGGCTGGTGGAGGCCTGAGCCTGCTGCCCGGCCCATCAACCGCTCATCCCCGCGAAGGCGGGGATCCAGCTCAAGCCCGCAATCGGTTCAGAGTGAATCTGGGTCCCCGCCTTCGCGGGGATGAGCGGATCAAAGTTTAGCCGACGATCCCCCAGTTGAACGGGAAGTCGATCAGTTCGCGCTGCACCACCTCGCCGTTGAGCTTGAGCGGGCGGGCGCGGATCATGGCGGCGGCCTTGACCGTCGCTTCGCCGAAGCCCCAGCCGGGCGGCTTTTCGGCCACGACCTGGCAGTCGTGCAGGTGGGTGTCGGGCTCCAGCACGCAATGCACCTCGGCGCTGCCCTCCACGTGGGCTTGGATGGCGCGGTAGGGATAGAGCGAGATGACGTTCGGCGTGGCTAGGAGGCGGCTGCCAGGTAGATGGTGGTAGCTGTTCAGGTCTTCGTTCGGCAGCAGGGCCAGTGGCTTTTCCGGCGCCGTGCAGCCGCTTTGCAGGGCGCCGGCCAGCGCCAGGGCGCCGACGGCCAGAACGGTTTTGACATGCATGACGATTTCCCCCAGGGCGGAGCTTAGGAGCCGCTTCAGGTTGTCGCCAGGGGATATATTTATCCGCTCATCCCGGCATTCGCCGGGATGAGCGGGAGTTTTAAGCCCGCCGCGGCCGGCTCCCCGGCTCCTGGCGCGGCAACGCCTGCACCGCCGGCACCGCGGGGGCGGGCAGGGCAGCGGCGCGGCGGGTGGCGTCGTGCAGGGCCTGCTCGGTGTCGGGCAGGCTGGGCAGGGTGAGGTCGGCGGGCTGGCCGAAGCCGAAGGCGCGGGTCAGGTCGCCCACCGTCTCGCGCCGCCAGCGGCTGAGGTTGGGCGCCTCGACCCCGAAGCGGGCCTCGATCAGCTTCAGCGTGGAGGTGTGGTCGAAGGTGTCGCCGCACACCCAGCCGCCACGGCTGAAGGGCGAGATCACCATGCAGGGCACGCGGAAGCCCAGGCCGATCGGCAGGCCGTGCACGTACTCGTCAGGCTCACCTCGCGGCGGGACCGGCGGGGCCACGTGGTCGAACTGGCCGTCGTTCTCGTCGTAGTTGATGATCAGCGCGGTCCTGGCCCAGAGCTTGGGGTTGGACCACAGGGCCTCGAGCACCTGTGCGGTGTGGCGTTCGCCGGCGGCCGGCATGTAGTCGGGGTGTTCGCTGACGTCGGCGGTGGGGACGATCCAGGTGACCTGGGGGATGTTCCCGGTGCGCACGTCCTCCAGCAGGGTCTCGAACGCGCGGTTCTTCATGGCGTTCTCGTGCAGGGCCGAGGTCGCAGGCGCCTGCTGGTACTGCACGAAGTACTTCAGCACGTTGCAGTCGTAGTCGTCGGCGTCGTGATAGACGCGCCAGCTGATCCCGGCCCGCTCCAGCCGTTCGGGATAGGTCTCCCAGGTGTAGGCGCGGCCCTCATTGTCCAGCGCCGCCCCGCCGTGCGTCCCGTTGGGGTCGATCGTGCCGCTCATCAGGTAGTAGCGGTTGGGGTTGGTGGGGCCGAACACCGAGCAGTGGTAGCCGTCGCAGATGGTGAAGGCGTCGGCCAGCGCGTGGTAGAACGGCAGGTCCTCGCGCGTCAGATAGCCCATGGTCAGCACGCCCTGGTCGCCGTCGGCGGCGCGGTGGGCGGGGATCCACAGGTCCATGCCGCCGCCGTTCCAGGCCGCGTGCTGGGCGCCCCAGGCGTGGCTGAGGTCGAACAGGCGCTGGGCGCTGGTGGTGTGGGTGTCGAGCCTGAACGGCAGGATGTGGCCGTCGGGGTGCAGGGCGTCGGCTTGCTGGAACAGCGAGCGGCCACCGGCGAGGCGCGCGCGGGGATCGCCGAAGCCGCGCACGCCGCGCAGCGTGCCGAAGTAATGGTCGAAGGACCGGTTCTCCTTCATCAGGATGATGATGTGGTCGATGTCCTGCAGCCGCGACGGGCGCGCGGGCTGGCCTTGCGCCTGGGCCTCGGCCCCACCGGCCAGGGCCGCGGCCGCCGCCGTCGTCTGGATGAACCGCCGCCGCCCCAGTTCCACCATCACCGCCTCCACTGCCTGCGCGGATAGAGCATGGGGATGTGACAGGGCGGCGAAGGGGGCATGACGTCAGATTTTGGCGCGATGCGTAAGGCGACCCTTGCGAACGTCGGCGCCAACGCGGCTGCCGTCGGCGAAAATCCTGGAATTGCGCTGTCGCCACAGGCGGGTATGCCTCAGCGCCCGGCGCTCGCGCCGGGGGCGACGAAAAGCTCGTCCAGTTGCTCGAACATTTCGCTGGGCCAGCCCGTGGCGCCGGAGGCGATGGCGTCGTCGAGAGCTTCCTTCGAAGGGTAGAGCTCGTGGATGACGACCCGTGTCTCGCCATCCCTTTCTTCGAAGGTCACTGTGGTGACCTGCCCGCCGTCGGCGGCTTCCTCATTGGTCCAGACGAGGCGAGAGGGCGGCGTCGCTTCGAGGTATCGGCCGAAAAACGCCATGGGCTGCTCAAAGTCAGGGTGGCTGAACACGAAACGGTAGGCGCCCCCCGTGCGGACATCGGCCTCGCAGGAATCGAAGGACATTCCATAAGACTTCGGCGCCCACCACCGCTTGAGCAGCTCGGGCGTGGTCCAGGCCGCGAATACGATGCTTGCCGGCGCCTTGAAGGTCCGCGTGACGACGAGCTCACGCTCGGACGTCCGTTCCGTCGTCGTGTGGCTTTTCCCGGAGGCGGGGTCACTCTCTACCTTGGCGTCCATCGACCTATTCCTTCTGCTTCAATTCCTCGACGATCTCATCCAGTTCATCGAAGCGTGCGGCCCAGAGCTGGCGGTACGCCTCGATCCAGGCCGTCTCCTCCGCCAGTTGGCGCGGACCGAGCCTGCAGGTCCGCACCCGGCCGACCTTTTCCGTGGAAACGAGCCCGGCCAGCTCCAGGACATGGACATGCTTCTTCATGCCCGTGAGGGTCATGCGGAACGTCTCGGCAAGCTCCGTGATCGAAGCGTCCGCGCGGCCGAGCTGCTCGAGAACGCCGCGTCGGGTGGCGTCCGAGAGGGCGGCGAACGAGGCGTCGATGCGGACCGTCAGACACTGTACCATTTGGTTCAGTATTATCGCGCGGACTGGCGACTTGCAAGCGGAGCCCTACGGGCTCGGCGCTAACCGCCTATGTCCGAACGTCGCTCAGTCGCAAACGACCGCTCGCCACCTATTCCGTTGAAAAAGTCGGCATTTGAGAAGAGCAGACGCTGGCGCTGAATAGAGCGTGGAAGGAGGCGTCGCTCCGGCTGCATCAGGCTACCGGT
>FSXV01000036.1_pt1 | contig 13549 bp, 12 predicted proteins | sample 1638401 | NCBI WGS metagenome assembly FSXV01 (sample SAMEA3914788, study PRJEB12502) | metagenome | biome: forest; material: soil | place: Canada | collected 2011-07-03 | depth 0.1 m | reverse complement strand
ATATACAATATTCCATACGCGATTTGCTGGTGCGCGATGCTGACTATCGTGGGATTGATGTTAGTTTTGCTTGTTCGCGACCACATCGAGGTGGAGTAAGTTGCCTCCTTTTCAAGGAGGCAAAGGGGCAAAATTGCGGTGCCAGCTTCTCGTGCCCTTTGATCTGTAATGACGATCTCAACCTACGTACGTAGCTATGATGGTCGTGCGCCCTTCGCGACGCGGATCTAAGGCCAGCGTGGTGTCCAGGCCCAGGTGGAACGAAAAGTGGTCATCGTGAGCTTGGTTTTGGTAGGTGAATTCTAGGTTTATGTCGCCGCGAGAGTCGCTTGTGCCTGACGCGATGATGCGGCCACTGTGGCATAAGTAAAACTGCGCCCCAGCGCATTCGACGAGTTGACCGACGAGGCGGATATGCCATGCACCATATGGTAAGTAGCATCTAGAGAGGACTTGAAGGCCAGGGCCTACAATCGGAGGGTAGTAGATTTCAGGCGATCCGGAAAATATACTTTCGGAAAATCGTAGCGTTTGACCAGTTTGAATTCGATCTCCAGCCGCAGCGCCAAAAATAACCTCCAGTTCATTTCGAACAAATGAATCGTGAATATCCTGCCATTTTCCCGAGCGACCGTCACCAAGATGGTGTTCGTTAAACATCGTAACCTGATCGTAGGCCATGCCGCTGAACGGGTCAAAAGCGGTAAATTCTTGTTCTTTTATTTTCCGCACGAAGTTGTGGACATTTTCCTTTGTGAATAAATCGAATATATTATCTATCTCTGATTTCGATTTCTCCTCGCCAAAAAAAGCTAATAGCTCATAGAGAGTTTCTTTTTTGTTTATAAAATCACTATCATAATTAAATATGCACGACGGTAGCATTTTGTGGGCACTATTTGTTGCTGCAAAAGAGCGCAAAACTTCAGGAATGGCCGAGTACGGATTGGGCTGAATTCGTTTCATAATTGAAGCGATCCCGTCCTTCGGGTCGCGTGACGAGATTATGGCTCGGGCATTGGCGGCTCGGGAAAAATATAGGAAGGAGTGCTCGATCGCGTGGGCCTTAATCAGCAAATTGCGTGTCGGGTGATTTAGAAGGTCTCGGATCGCCGGGAGATTTTCTGCCTCAAACGCAAGGGTACCTGAATTGGCGATTAGGGTCCGGACCACATTGTAAAGCCAAGTGGATCCGCTTCCGGGAAGGCCCAGGCAAATTGTTATCATTGTGATTGCGTGGCTTATTTGGGTGAAAAATCCGCATCGACAAGTATTATGTTGCCAATTGTTTTTGCGTGAGATTTGTAGCCGCGCTCTGTTAAAAGCTTCAAAATTTCTGGCCCGCAATCAATATCGTTGCCGCTAATAGCTTCTACGCATATGACTTTGGGGCGAGTTGTGGAAAAATTAGCTGACGATAAAATGTCAAAATCAAGACCTTCAACGTCGATGGACATGAAGTCTGGAAATATGCCGCCGCAGTAGCGTTCTATGACTTCGTTCAGTGTCACTATCTGGATTTTTATAACGTCGTTGATTGTGAATTGCGGGTGGGAACGCGTGAAGGCTTCAGCGATTTCCTTTGAAAAGGTGTTGCGTCCGGACCAAGTATCAATTCTGTAAAAATCGAGAATGCCGGGCTCAGGTCCAATACCCACATTTAAATTGATATCCTGAGGTCTGTGCTCGAGAAAGGCGGGCATCAAATCTGGATTTGCCTCTATATTTACGCCGCGGCTACCTCGCGCATGCAGCAATGCAGTGTTGCTGACATTGAAGGGGTGGTGGGCGCCGATATCGATGTAGGTTGCTTGATTGATGCCCATGAGGTGAAATAAATTGGCGATTATGAAATCTTCGCCAAATTGCGAATAGCTGAGATGTCCGAATGCTTGGTCGGGGTGACCGCGGAACGTTTTCGGTGATATGCTTTGAATTGAGTTGGATAATGAATCCACCTTTAATTCAATGTTAACTAGGCGTTGTAGCATTTCGCTAGATTCGGTCATTTTTCCACTGTTGTGCAATGATGGGGAAAATTTAGTTAAATTGCAGTCGTGGGCAGGGGTGTGCTGTTTGAAGTGGGCATTTGCCGTATTGTTTGAGGTTTCGACCTCACATCGCCCTCATCAGCCACATAGACTTTAATCGGGCGCGGGTTGGTGCTTGTGTCCATTGCGTGCTTTCGCCAAGGTGGTCGATCGAGAACGACAGATATGGGTCTGGGACCCAGTGGCGTCGGGCTATGGGGAATTTGAGGATGTTGGTGGCCCGTGGCGTGGTCGGGGCGCCGTAGATGGTCTTGTCGCCGAGCTTCAGGCGCACGACGCCAGCCTGTTCGGTAAGCGTCTGAAGCTCAACCACCAACGTAAAGGGCGCGAAGTGCCCTGGGTGAGGTAGCTTGAGCTGGATCGGGCCCGCGGCGGTCCAGCCGTCTGGGCCGATGGCCTCGAAGGCGGCGGCGTTCACATAGGGCGCTGCCTCGACCTCAAGGCCGAAGCGAAGGTGGGTGGCGTGCTGTTCCAGCGGCGAAGGGCCTGGTTTGCGCTTCTGGGCGGAGAGCGGGTTTTCCAGGGCTGGCGCTGGCTGCTGCCTGGTCGAACCGGCGGGGTCGAGGAGGGCGGAGAAGGCCTCCGGCGACGCGGCCATCATGTCGACGGGACGCGCGGCCGCGCCCTCGAACAGATACCTGCGCAGCGCTTCATTGGTGTCCGCCGCATCGGGAACGGCGCGGCGCAGCGACGCGTCGGATTCGGCGAACCTTATTAACTCGCGCTGACGCAGGCACCAGAACAAGCCATATTCGTGCACCCCTTCGGCGATCAGCCAGGCGTCGAACTGCGACTGAAACCGCTCGCTGTTGGACTGGACGTCGACGGGGAAGAGGTCGGGGCGTTCCAGCACCACCAGGTACTGGAGCAGGCTCATCCGGTAGCGCGCTTCGACCTGGCGCTGGGTGATCAGGTCCTCGACGAACCGGCGGTTCAGGAAGCCGTAGAGCCGGTGCTCGCGGATGCCGTAGAGCACGAACCAGCGCAGGGCCGACAGCGGGTCAAACCTGCCGCTGCGGGTGAATTGGGACCGCAGGTCGCGCCGTCCCAGGCAGATGGCGGCCACATACCAGGAAAGCTTGAAGCCCCAGGGCTCGAGCATCCCGTAGGTGTGGCGGTCGAGCGAGCGGATCAGCTCGTCATCCTGCTTCAGGGACCAGGCGCCGAGGTCGTCTTCGGTGGCGTTGAGCATGTCGTCGCCCAAGCGCGCGAGCACGGCTTCGGGCGGCCGCGCGATCCGGCCTGACCGCGAAATGTCCGCCAGGAGCGGCTCGATCGACAGCAGGTCCTCAACCATCCGCTCGTGGTTGAAGAAGCCCAGTCTTCCGATGCCGTCGAAATTCAAATCACGTCCCCTGTGCATTACCAGGTGTACTATCGGGCCAGGGCCATCACATGCCTCGGCGCGGCAAGATCGCGTCGACGATTACACAGCGACGGGCTTTGGCCGTGCACGCGTCCAGCCCAGCGCCTTGGCGGTGGACGTGCTCGCACCGCGCCTGCCGGCGCCCGTGACGGCGGCGGCCGCCAGGTCCACCCGGAAGGTCAGGTGCAGTGGGCTGCGCAGGCCAGCCTTGGGGGGCGCAGCTTGGAGCAGCCCTTCCAGCATCATTTTGCGGCCCAACTGACGCTTCAGGGGGATTTCCAGGTCTTCCAGGCTGTCGGCGCTCACCCCGGCGGGGGCGAAGCGTCTTGCAACCACGTCGAGCTGGCCGCCGACCTTGATGCAGCGCCCCATCTCGCGCAGCAGATGCAGGTCGGCCGGGCTGCAGACCGATCCGACGATCGCGAAGCCTGAGGCGAACTGCTGGCTTAGCGCCGGGGTCACAGTCGGGCTGAACGGCCGGATGACGATCTCGCTACCCAGCTCCTCGACCGCTTTCTGGAAGATCGGCTTGGGGACATATAGCGTGGGCTCTGCGGCTCCGGCGGCGCGGGACAATTGCTTGGCCACGAAGTGGGCGGTCGCGAGCGTGTCCACCAGGATCAGCGCATTGTCCGCCAGGTGGATTTTCAGCGCCTCGGCCAAGATCTTGTCGGACGCCAAGGTGTCTTCGATCTGGGTGGGATCGAGCTCCAGCGCGCGCATCCCATCGAGGCGGAGCGCCATCGAAACCCTGAGGATCTCGGCCGCGGATTTCGTAATCGCCGAGGCCTCGTGGGACATGCATTCGGGCGTCGACATCTGCCGCGGGCAGGCGCGGGCCCAGCTTCGGGTCGTCCACCAGCAGTCGCCGCACAGGGGCGGCGCCAGGTTGGCGTTGCCGGGGTAGCCGAAGAAGGCCGGCGGGGTGGGGCCGAAAGCCACCACGCTCGGGGTGCCCACGGCGCGGGCGACGTGGACCAGGCCGCCTTCGGTATCGATATGGGCCGAGGCGCCCTGGATGACCGCCGCGGTGTGGTTGAAGTCGGTGCGCCCGCGCAGGTCGACGTCGATCCCCTCGATGAGCGCCTCATGGTGCTCGCCGAGCTGAACCACCGTCACGCCCTGGCGCTGGAGATCACGCACGACGGTGATCCAGGTGGCGATGGGCAGGTTCTTGGTCTGCAGGCCCGAGGCCGCACCCATGGAGGCGTCGGCGCCGTGGTGGACGGTGACGTAGCGGACGTCGTGCAGCGGGGCGAGCGCCGCCTCCTCCAAATCCGGTTCGGCCAGCAGGTCGGGCTGGGAATGCCGGTCGATGGGCAGGTTGGCGGTGTGGCCGACCAGATCCAGCTTGGACATGCCGCGCCGGACCACCTCGCGCGCGAACAGGTTGTTCTGGTGCGGCCAGTCGAAACGGGCGTAGCGCTGCCACTGGGTCGCACGCGAGTTCGCCAGTTCGACGAACGAGGCCGGCACGCGGGAAAGTGGCGGCGTGATGTGGCTCACCACGTAGCGGACCTCGCTGACGAGGTCGAAGATATCCAGCGACGTGGCCACGCTCATAAAATCCCGCATGGCGTGGGGGGGCAGCGAGATGGTCTGGAAAACGTAGGGATTGCCGTCGAAGATCTGGTTCGCCTTCGAATTTTCGTGGGCGACGATAATCCGCGCGCCGTTGAACATCTCGTGCAGCGCCCGGATAACGGGCGTCAGATACAGCATGTCGCCGAAGCCGCCCGATCCGACCACCAGGATGTTGATCGGGTCGTCCCCGCCGTCGTGGGGAAACAGGGCGAAGGCCGCCCCGGAAACGCCGAGGGAGGACATGGCGCTCAACCAGACCTCGCGCCGCTGGATCGGCGTCAGGCTCTGCAGCAGCAGGGTGCGCGCCGCCGGGAAGCGGTGGATGTCGTCATGGTTGAACAGGGTCGAGGTGATGCTGCCGCGAATGGCGCCGAGGTCGCGCACGAGATGGTCGCGCTCGCGATGCAGAAGGCGCTCGCTGGCTTCCAGCTCGGCAATTCTTTGGTGGGAGCGGGTCAGGGCGTCGAGTAGTTCGAACGTCTGGATGTCGAGAATTTCTTTACCGCTTTCTTGAAAATCCGACATGCAAAGCCCCGCGGGCCCCGTAGGGCGTACTGAATATTGGGTATGCCCGCGCCGGACAGGCGGAGCGATGGTGCTTGTCCGCCCCCCGGCGGGATGAATGTAGTTGGATTTGTAGTCGAGCGTTTGGGCCATTGCCAGCCCAATGCCCCCCGAAGTTGTGGGGCGTGGTGGGGGGCGGCTGCTTAGCCGCACCCCTGCCGTTCCGCTCTGACGGCGCGATTGTTCAGTCGGAGGCCGGGCCCGGGTGCGGACGGCTTCGCCGGTTGAGGCAGGCCGCGCGGGCTCGCTGGGTCAGGGCGCTACGATGGCCCATATCGCGGCGTTGGCCGTGACCTTGAGGCTGTAGCTGGGCGACACGATGTTCCACGCCAGGGGCGGCCCGTCCCAGTCGCCGCCATAGGTGTGGTCGCTGGCCCGGTCGTTGGCGATTATCGACGCCCCGGTCTGACGATAGGCCCTGGTGAGCACGGGGGTGAGGGGCTGCACGTCCTTCATGAAGATGTAGGCGGCCCAGCCGTTGGCGTAGGCGTCGCGGTCGTCCAGCATGGCCCCGTTCGGGGCGACTTCCTTAGCGGCGATGGACGTCGCCGTGTGGATCGCGCGCGCCTGATAGGCGGGGTTCCTGGTCAGGGCGTAGAGCTGGGCGTCGAGGGCCGCGAAGGCCATGTTCCCTGCCAGGAAAGTATTGCTCCTGGCCTTGGCGATCTGGTTGGGGGCGTCGGCGCCAATCGGCGTTCCGTTAGGGGCCACGCCCTCCCAGTAGAGGTTGTCCATCGAGCGGGAGAGCGCCTTGGACGCCCAGATGTCGATGCTCTGGGCGCGATTCAGATAGGCGTTGTCGTGGGTGAGGTGGAAATACTGTAGCGAGATGTAGGCGTAGGGCGCCTGGTAGGCCGACTTCTGTTTACGGTCGTCAGAATACCACAGACCCCCGCCGGTCGCCTTGTCGCTCCAGCGCGTCCAGGCGCAGTCGAGCATCGCCTTGGCGTAGGCGAGCGCGTCGCGGTCGCCCGTCGCTTCGTAGAACTGCACCATCATGCCTGCGCCCCAGGTGGCGTCGTCCTGCGCCGTGCTGGTGGTCCCAACCCCGCAGGCGGATACGTCGGCGGCCGACCAGATGGACTGGGTCCAGCGCCACATGGCCCTGAGCCGAAGCTGGGCGTCGGGGTCGTCGGCCGTTTTCCAGCGGGCATAGATGGCGTCGACCCCCATCGCGTACTCCCAGAGCGTGCCCTTCTGCACCCCGGCCTGTTGCGGCTCGCCGGGCTGTCGCGGGGCGACGGCGTAGCGTTCCAGATGACCCGAAGCGGCGTCGCCGCTCCAAAACCGGGCGAGCAGATCGTGATAGGCGGTCTGGGCGTGGTCGGTGTCGGGAGGCGGGGCGGATTGTTCGGCCGATGCTGAAGTGGCGAACGCAAGAGTCAGGGCGGTCAGACTGGCGAGGGCGAGCTTCATCGTACCTTCAGGGAAAACGAGGTGGCCTCCGCCAAAACGGCGGCCGCCACGGTGAGGTTTCCAATGTTGGCAGGTAATATAGCGCCTAGGGCAGCCGGACTATGCTGGGCTGTTCTCGCCAATGACCGCAGCTATGGGCGGCTAAGCGGCGGCCGCGCGCTCGCCGTTGCGGCCTGGCCTCTCTTTACCCGGTGCGTGTAGAGGCGATCTCCAGATGGCGCACGAAGTCGGCGCCGCCACCCTCCAGGCCGTGGAAGTTGGGGCGAGGCGCAGAACCTGGCCGGGGAACAGGGAATCTGTCCCCGAATTGGCCACGCTCCCCGGAGGGGAATTGAAATCATTGGGGAAAAGTGGTGGACGCGGTAGGGATTGAACCTACGACCCCCGCCGTGTGAAGGCGATGCTCTCCCGCTGAGCTACGCGTCCGCGCTTGGGCTTGGCCCCGGGAGGCGGGTCTATAGACGAGCCTTTGGCGGGGGGCAAGCGTCGGTTTTCACATTCTGGCGATCCGTCCCCGATCTTTCGGCCTGGACGCCGCGTAGGGCGCGTGAGCAGCGGCGTGGGTGCTCAGCGGCCGCCGCGGGCGCGTTCGGCCAGCAGGCGGGCGGCGACCTCGGGCAGTTGGTCGAAGTGGTCGATCAGCGCGTCGGCGCCCAGCTCGGTCACGGGATGGACGCTGTAGCCGAACGGCACGACCACCACCGGCGCCCCGGCGCCCTGGGCCGAGAGCACGTCGTTGTCGCTGTCGCCGACCATCAGCGAGCGGGCGGGATCGCCGCCGCCGGCGGCGATGGCGGCGAGGTAGCAGCGCGGGTCGGGCTTGGGCGCCGGCGCCAGGTCCGCGCCGAACACGACCTTGAAATGCCGGGTCAGGTCCAGCGCGTCGAGCAGGGCCAGCGACAGCTGGGTGCGCTTGTTGGTGCAGACGCACAGGGTGGCGCCGGCGGCGCTCAGTTGCTCCAGCGCCGGGACCACGCCCGGGAAGACGGTGCTCTCGTCGGCGATGCGGCCGAGATAGTAGGCGATGAACTGGCCGGTCAGGGCGTCGAGCGCGGCCGGCTCCAGCGGTTCGCCGGCCAGCTTGAAGCCGCGCTGGATCAGCGCCTTGACCCCGCCGCCGACCAGGTGGCGGGTGGCGTCCATGGGCGCGGGCGGCAGGCCGCGGTCGAGCAGGACCAGGTTGAGCGCGCCGATCAGGTCGGGGGCGGTGTCGACCAGGGTGCCGTCGAGATCGAAGGCGATGGTCGCGCCTTGGAAGATCGTGGACAGGTCGCTCATGTGGCTGCTCGCTTTCGCCGTCGAAACAGGGCGGGCTTTCGGCTAAATCGGCCTTCGATTCAAGTTTGCGCCGCCTGGAGATCCCCGCCTTGTCAGACCAGACCTCGACGACCCAGCGCCCGCGCGCCGTGGTGATCCTGGCCGCCGGCCAGGGCACGCGGATGCGCTCGCCCACGCCCAAGGTGCTGCACAAGCTCGCCGGACGGCCGATGCTGGACCGCGCCATCGACGCCGCGGAAGCGCTCGGCGCCGCGCGCATCGTGGTGGTGGCGGGCGCCCATTCGCCCCAGGTGGCCGAGCACGCCAGAAAGCGGCTGGGCGAGAACGCGGTGTGCATCCAGGACCCGCCGCTGGGCACTGGCCACGCCGTGCGCGCGGCGCAAGAGGCGCTGAAGGGGTTCCAGGGCGACGTGCTGGTGGCCTATGCCGACACCCCGCTGCTCGACGCCGAGGCGGTGGCGCCGCTGTTCGCCGCCCGCGAAGCCGGAGCTGACCTTGCGGTGCTGGGCTTCGAGGCGGCCGATCCGGGCGCCTACGGCCGGCTGGTGATGGAGCCCGACGGCACGCTGGAGCGGATCGTCGAGGCCAAGGAGGCGTCGGCGGCCGAGCTGAAGATCAACGCCTGCAATTCCGGCGTGCTGGCCGCGCCGGCCGAGCTGCTGTTTGACCTGCTGGCGGCGGTGAAGAACGACAACGCCAAGGGCGAGTACTACCTGACCGACGTGGTGGCCCTGGCGCGGGCGGCCGACTTCACCGTCAAGGCCGTGCTGACCGCCGAGGCCAAGGTGCTGGGCGTCAATTCCCAGGCCGAGCTGGCCGCCGCCGAGGCCGAGTTCCAGCGCGCGCGGCGCACCGAGCTGATGGTGGCGGGCGTGTCGATGCCGGCGCCGGAAACGGTGATGTTCGCCTACGACACCGAGGCAGGCCCCGGCGCGGTGATCGAGCCCTATGTGGTGTTCGGCCCGGGCGTGAAGGTCGAGGGCGGGGCGGTGATCCGCGCCTTCAGCCACCTGGAGGGCGCGCACGTGGCCCCCGGCGCCGTCGTCGGCCCCTATGCGCGGCTGCGGCCGGGCGCGCAGATCGGCCGCGACGCCCATATCGGCAACTTCGTCGAGGTGAAGAACTCGACCGTGGGCGAAGGGGCCAAGGCCAACCACCTGGCCTATCTCGGCGACGGCGACGTCGGCGCGCGGGCCAACATCGGCGCCGGGACGATCTTCTGCAACTACGACGGCTTCAGCAAATACCGCACGGTGATCGGCGAGGGGGCGTTCGTGGGCTCCAACAGCTCGCTGGTGGCGCCGGTGCGCATCGGGGCGGGGGCCTATACCGGCTCGGGCTCGGTGATCAGCCGCGACGTGCCCGACGACGCGCTCGCCTTGGAGCGCAGCGTGCAGGCCGAGAAGCCGGGCTGGGCGCGCAAGTTCCGCGACGCCAAGCGGGCCAAGCTGCAAGCTGAAGGGAAGAAGGGCTGATGAGCGCGGACGCTTACAAGCGGGCGGTGGGCGAAGCGGCCGCCGCCCTGATCGAGGACGGCATGACGGTCGGCCTCGGCACCGGCTCCACCGCCGCCTTCCTGGTCGAGGCGCTGGGCCGGCGGGTGCGGGACGCGGGGCTGAGGCTGCGCTGCGTGGCGACCTCGCTGGCCACCGACGCCCAGGCGCGCGGCGTGGGTCTGACCATGGTCGACCTCAACGACGCCGGCGAGATCGACCTGACCATCGACGGGGCCGACGAGATCGGGCCGCAGCTGTCGCTGATCAAGGGCGGCGGCGCGGCCTTGCTGCGCGAGAAGCTGGTGTGGGAGGCCTCGCGCCGCTGCGTGGCCATCGCCGACGCCGGCAAGGTGGTGGAGACGCTCGGCAAGTTCCCCCTGCCGGTGGAGGTGGTGGCGTTCGGCCACGCCTCGACCGCGCGGCGCATGGTTCCGGCGCTCCGCGCCGCGGGCGTCGCGGCCGAGCCCAGGCTGCGGCTCAAGGACGGCGCGCCGGTGATCACCGACGGCGGCAACGTGATCTACGACCTCGCCTGCGGGGCGATCCCCGACGCCGAGGAACTGGCCGCGGCGCTGAAGGAGCTGACAGGGGTGGTGGAGCACGGCCTGTTCCTGGGCCTGACCGCCGAGGCGCTGGTCGGCGGCGTGGACGGGGTGCGCTCGATCAAGGGGTGAGGGCGCACGGCTCAAAAGCGGCGCGCGCGCAATGGTCTGCGGCGATACCGGGATCGGAGAGTTTGGCCTGACGCCTTGGCGGGGCGAGGCGGACGCAGGGGCTCGTACGGCCCTGTTGAGGTTCGCTGAAGCCAACTGTCCGGGCGGCTAGGGACGACGGCCGACCCCAAGGGGTTCGGGGGCTCGAGTTTGCGGAAGCGAGGGCGCCCTTTTCCGCTACTTGGCCGTGGTAGGAGCGATGTGGAAGTCCGGGGCCATGAAGGCGAAGTTGGCCTGATACTTCTGCGAGACGCCTGTCAGACATAGCATCGTGCGTTGCGACAGTGAACTCTGGCGGATGAGGATGATGCTCGCCCGGGTTTGCTTATCCCACGCCACGGCGAACTGGTTGGCCGCGACGCCGCAGGCGGCGACGCTGTGCGCCAGGGCGGGCGGAGGCTGCGGGCTTGCCGCCGAGACGGCCGCCGCCATGGCGAGTGCTGCTGGGATCATCGGCGATTCCGTATCGGTTGCGCAGCACAGCCTATAGTCTAGATTTTCTGCGCGCTACCTTTGAGAGAGTCGTGCGGGGTATGCATGAGAAGATGGGGAATTCCTGCCGCCAGCCTAGTCGCCGTCGAGGCGAGTTCAGCGCTCTAACGTGTCGTGCGAGGCGACGGCGATACCAAATTGTGGTACTCAGTGGCGCATGAGCAAGAACACCTCGTTCAGCCTCGGCGAGCACTTCAGCGCCTTCATCCACGATCAGGTCGAGCAGGGCCGATACGGCAATGCGAGCGATGTGGTGCGGGCGGGCTTGCGTCTGCTGGAAGAGCGGGAAGCCGGTCTAGCGGCTCTGCGCTCGGCCTTGATCGAAGGCGAAACCAGCGGTCCCTCGACGGCTTTTGATTTTGACGCCTTCATCGCCCGCAAGCGCAAAGAGGGGGCGTCGGCTGCGTGAGCAGTTATGTCCTCTCGCCGCGGGCTCAGGCCGATATCGAAGATATCTGGGATTACACCGAAGCGCGCTGGGGCGCAGGACAGGCGGAAGCCTATATCCGCCAGATCCAGACAGCTCTCATGGCGCTGGCCGCGGCGCCTGAAATCGCCAAGGCGTGTGACGCCGTGCGACCCGGATACAGGCGGCATCTGGTCGGCGCCCACGTGATCTTCTTCCGCATGGCCTCGGAAGGGATCGACGTCGTGCGAATCCTGCACGGCCGCATGGATTTGTCGCGCCACCTCTGACGCACTGCGCAGCTATGGCCTATATCGGCCCGGCAACGGCAAAGGCGCGGACAGATGGCCTACGACTACGACCTCTTCGTGATCGGCGCGGGCTCGGGCGGGGTGCGGGCGGCGCGCCTGGCTTCGATGAGCGGGGCGCGGGTCGCGGTGGCCGAGGAATACCGCGTCGGCGGCACCTGCGTGATCCGCGGCTGCGTGCCCAAGAAGCTGATGGTCTACGCCTCGGACTTCGCCCACCAGTTCCAGATCGCCAAGGGCTATGGCTGGAGCGGCTGCGACACGCCCAAGTTCGACTGGCAGAGCTTCCTCAAGGCCAAGGACATGGAGATCGCCCGGCTGTCGGGCATCTACACCGCCAACCTGCAGAAGGCGGGCGTGGACCTGTTCCAGGCTCGGGCCCAGTTCGTCGACCCGCACACCATCGAACTGGTCGGCCAGGACAAGACCATCACCGCCGAGCGCATCCTGATCGCCACCGGCGGCCGGCCCAAGCGCCCTGACGAGGTGCCGGGCGCGGAATACGCCATCACTTCGGAAGAGGCGTTCCAGCTGCCCAAGCTGCCCAAGAGCATCCTGGTGGTGGGCGGCGGCTACATCGCGGTGGAGTTCGCCTGCATCTTCCACGGCCTGGGCGTGGACACCACCCTGGTCTATCGCGGCGCCAACCTGCTGCGCAGCTTCGACGACGATGTGCGCGCCCATGTGGCGGGCGGGCTGCGCAAGCGCGGGCTGAAGGTGATCCTGGGCTGCGAGCACGAGCGCATCGAGAAGATTCGCCACGGCCTGCGCAGCCACATGATGCACGGCCAGCCGATCGACACCGACCAGGTGATGTTCGCCACCGGGCGCGAGCCGCACGTCAAGGGCCTGGGCCTGGACAAGGCCGGGGTGGAGCTGACCGCGCACGGCGCGGTGGCGGTGGACGCCTATTCCCAGACCAATGTCGAGCACATCTACGCGGTGGGCGACGTCACCGACCGGGTCAACCTGACGCCGGTGGCGATCCGCGAGGGCGCCGCCTTCGCCGAGACGGTCTATTACAACCGCCCGACCAAGTTCGATCACACCGACATCCCCACCGCCGTGTTCTCGCAGCCGCCGGTGGGCGTGGTGGGCATGACCGAGGCCGAGGCGCGCCACGCCCTGCGCAAGGTCGACATCTACCGCACCAAGTTCCGCGCCATGCGCACCGCCTTCGCCGGGGACGACGAACAGACCCTGATGAAGCTGGTGGTGGACGGCGAAACCGGGCGCGTGGTCGGCTGCCACATCGTCGGCCCGGACTCCCCGGAGATGATCCAGATGGCGGGCATCGCGGTGAAGGCCGGCCTGACCAAGGCGCAGTGGGACGACACCTGCGCCCTGCACCCCTCGGCCGCCGAGGAACTGGTCACCCTGCGCGAGAAGTACACGCCCAACGAACTGATCGCGGCGGAGTGAAATCCGCCGCGCAACCCGGCGGGAAGACTTTGCTTCGGGCAGGCTGTGAGCCTATATCCGGGGCAAATAAAACCTCAGTAACCCTTGGATAGGCCTAGTTTGATGCAGCGCTGGACCCCGTCGAGTTGGCGCTCGAAACCCGCCAAGCACATCCCGGCCGACTATCCGGACCAGGATGCGCTGTATCGGGTCGAGGACAAGCTGCGCTCCATGCCGCCGCTGGTGTTCGCCGGCGAAGCCCGGCGGCTGAAGAGCCTGCTGGGCGACGTGGCGCGGGGCGACGCCTTCCTGCTGCAGGGCGGCGACTGCGCCGAGAGCTTCCGCGAGTTCCACGCCGACAGCATCCGCGACACGTTCCGCCTGATCCTGCAGATGGCGGTGGTGCTGACCTTCTCGGCCGGCAAGCCGGTGGTGAAGGTGGGCCGTATCGCCGGCCAGTTCGCCAAGCCGCGT
>FSXV01000034.1_pt1 | contig 13600 bp, 11 predicted proteins | sample 1638401 | NCBI WGS metagenome assembly FSXV01 (sample SAMEA3914788, study PRJEB12502) | metagenome | biome: forest; material: soil | place: Canada | collected 2011-07-03 | depth 0.1 m | reverse complement strand
GGTGATGCGGCTGAAGGACAAGCTGGGCAACCGCTCCAACGCCTCGTCCGAGATCGAGTACCACGACGCCTTCGCCTGGCGCCTGGGCGAGGAAGGCGCGGGCGTGAAGGTGATCATCGACATGGTGCATCACACGCGGCTGGGCACGGTGTCCGGCACGCTGGGGATCATGCGCCGGGCCCTGGCCGAGGCGGTGAACCACACCCAGGGCCGGCGCGCGTTCCAGAAGGCGCTGATCGACCAGCCGGCCATGGCCGCGGTGATCGCCGACCTGGCGCTGGAGTACGAGGCCGCTTGCGCCCTGGTGCTGCGGGTGTCGCGCGCCTACGGCGACACCGATCCCGAGGGCCGCGCCTTCGCCCGGCTGGCGGTGGCCCTGACGAAGTACTGGCTGACCAAGCGCTGCTCGAACTTCGTCTACGAGTGCATGGAGTGCCACGGCGGCGTCGGCTACGTCGAGGAGACGCCGATGCCACGGCTGTACCGCGAGGCGCCGCTGAACGCGATCTGGGAAGGCTCGGGCAACGTCATCGCCCTGGACGTGCTGCGCACGCTGCGGCGCGAGCCGGCGGCGCTGGAGCGCTACCTGGCGGAGGTGGGCGAGGCGGCCGGCGGCAATGCCGAGCTGGACCGGGCCGTGGCGGCGCTGAAGGACAGCGCCCTGCACACCTCAGGCGAGGCCGAGGCGCGCGGGCTATGCGAGCGCATGGCCCTGGTGCTGCAGGGATCGCTGCTGGTGCGCCATGCGCCGGCGGCGGTGGCCGACGCCTTCTCCGCCCGCCGGTTCGGCGTGGGCGGCGGGCTCAGCTACGGCGCCTTGCCGCCGGGCGCGGACGTGGAAGCCATCGTCGCGCGCCAGCGGTTCGACTGAGCCGGACCTGGATTACCAGCCGTAGCCGTAGGGCCGAGCGGCCATCGGCGGCATGAAGTAGGTCGAGCAGCAGGACGGCGGCGGCGGCGCGGCGCAGCACGGAGGCGGCGGCGGAGCGTAGGCGCAGCACGGCATGGGCGGCGGCGGAGCGTAGGCGCAGCACGGCATGGGCGGCGGCGGAGCCTCGCAGCAGGGCGGGCCCATCTGCGGCGGCGCCTGCGGGGCCATCTGCGGCTCGGGCGGCGGGGTGAACTGGATGTGGTGGCCGTGATGGCGGCGGCAGTCGTCGCCCACGCCGAGATGGGTTCCCGCGCCCAGGTTCAGCCCCAGCACCGTCACCCCGGCGTGCGCGCCCAGGATGGTGAAGCCGTCGCAGTCGCCCTCGTCATAGGCCTGGCTGTAGCCGCCCTGGGACCCGCCGCCGTAGCCGGCATAGGCATAGGCCGGAGCCGGCAGCTCGCCGCCGGCATAACCGCCGCCAGCATAGCCATAGGGTTGCGCCTGGGCGGCGCCGGCCGCCAGGGCCGCCATCGCCGTCGCGATGCAAAGAAGCCTGTTCATCCCAACCGCCCTCGCGTCTCAGCGTCGGCGGCGCGTCGAGCGCGCCCAGCCGATCGCCCCGCTCGCCTTATGATCCCGCCGCGCGGGACCCCGCCAACGGTTTCCCCGCACGGTTGAACAGGGTTAGCGAAGGGTTAAGGCGGCTACGACGGCCCTTCTCCCCTTGCGGGAGAAGGAAGGGGCCCGCGGCGCGGAGCGGCGTGGGAAGGATGAGGGGTCGATGTGCGCTATCGGCAAACGTCCCAAGACCCCTCGCCCTCCCTCCCCCACAAGGGCAGAGGGGCGCCTTAGCCCTTAATGCCCTGGTTTTCCTCGGGCAGGGTGCGCGAGCGGCGGTTCTCGTCGATGGCGACGAAGGTGAAGGTGCCCTGGGTGACGCGGTTGGCCTCGGGCCCGTCGCGACGGCGGCGCCAGGCCTCGACGAACACCTTCACCGAGGTGCGGCCGGTGGTGATCACCCGGGCGAACAGGCTGACCTCGTCGCCGACGAACACCGGGCTCAAGAAGCTCATGCTGTCGATGGCCACGGTGGCGCAGCGGCCGCGCGCCAAGCGGAAGGCGACCGTGGCCGCCGCCAGGTCCATCTGCGACAGCAGCCAGCCGCCGAAGATGTCGCCCTCGGGGTTGGTGGAGGCCGGCATGGCGATGGTGCGGATGATCGGCTCGTCGGCCGGCCAGGCCGGGTTGGATGAGGTCGGTTCGTTAGACGCGGTCACGCGGGAATCCTGGGTTAGCGAGTCTGGGGCTTAGATGAGGGCCCGCCGGGCGAAGCGAGCGTAGGCGCCGTCGCATCCACCCAATCCACAACTTCCGCAAGGGCCCCGTCCACCGCCTTGTCGTAGGCGTTGACGATGGGGCCGATGCGGTTGTCGCTGGCCGGCTCGCGGTGGCTGAAAACCCGCTGCACCGCCTGGCGCCCGTCCGAAGCCGTGAGGGTGACCCGCACGGTGACCACCGCGGTCGGGGCGGCGCTCGCGCCGTTGTCGTAGCGCGCCTCGAAGCGGCTGACGTCGACGCGCATCACGGCATCGGACACGCCGAGCTGGCCGCGGTCGAGCAGGCGGGTGCGCTGGGCGCGGGTCTCGAAGGCGCGCTCGACGTCCTCCTGGAACATCAGCGAGGCGGGCGCCACCCAGCGGGCGCCGGCGATGTAGGCCGCCTGCTCGCCGGTGACCGTCAGGATGCCGTCCCCCACCGACTCGCGCGGCAGAGAGACGAAGGCCAGCGCAACGCCAGACAGACCCGCCGGGCCACGCGCCACCACCGTCGGAGCGTTGGTTTCCGTCGCGCCGCTTTCCTGGCCGAAGCGGTAGAGCTGCACCGGCTCGGACTTGGGAAACAGCGAGATGCAGCCGCCGAGGCCAAGGGCGACGAGGCTGGCGCCCACAGCCAGCAAACGGGGGGCCAGGACGCGCCCGCGCGACACGAAGACAGGCGAGGCGGAGGAGATGGGGCGGCTCACGGCTTCACCTCGACAGTCTTGGCCGGGGCCTTGGTCAGCACCAGGCGGGGGTTCTGCTCCACCTCCATCACCAGCCGGTTCAGCGAGTCGGCGGCGGACTGCAGGCTGACGATGGTGCGGGTCACCTGCGGCAGGCCGGTAGCGGCGAAGTTGGCGGTCGGCCCCTGCACGCTGTCCACCAGGGTGCGGGCGTCGGTGGCCGCGCCCTTCAGCTCGTCGATGGTGGCGTCGAGCTTGGTCAGGGTCTGGCGGCCATCGACCGTGAGCAGGTGGTCGGCGTCATTGGACAGCACGGCGATGCGCTGGGAGCTGGTGTCGATGCTCTTCACCGTGGTGTCGAGGTCGGCGAACAGCTGCTTCTGGTTCTTGGCCAGCGCCGTGGCGTCCTTGATGTTGGACAGGGTGGCGTTGAAATTGCTGATGTTCTGGTCGGACAGGAGCTGGTTCACGCGGTTCAGCGCCTCCACCGAGCGGGCCAGCACGTCGCCGCCGCCCTCCAGCAGGCCTTCCAGCGCGCCGCGCCGCGAATGGATCAGCGGGATCTGGCCTTCCGGCGTGACGTCGCGCAGCAGCGGCTTGGTGGTGGTCCCGGCGCTGAGCTGGATGTAGTTGACCCCGGTGATGCCCAGCGGCTCCAGGGTGGCGTAGCTGTCCACCCGCACCGGGGCGTCGGCGGTGGTGCGGATGCGCGCCTTGACCCGGTTGGGGTCGGTCTTGTCCAGCGACAGCTTGGTCACCTCGCCGACCTTGATGCCGTTGAAATAGACCTCGCCGCCCGAGGACAGGCCGCGGACGGGACCTTTGAAGTCCACGTCGTAGATCGAGTACTGGGTGTTGAACTGCAGCCGGGCCAGCCAGACCACAAACACCAGCAGGCCTACGAACAGGACTGCGCTGATCAGCCCGACGAGGGCGTAGTGTGCATCGCGTTCCATCACACCCCTTTCGCCGCGCGCGCTGCTCGCCCGCGCGGGCCTAGGAAATATTGTTTTATCCACGGATGCTCGGAGCGTTCCAGCTCCGGCACCGGGGCGGTGGCCACCACCTTCTTGTCAGCGATCACCGCCACCCGGTCACAGATGGCGTAGAGGCTGTCGAGGTCGTGGGTGATCATGAATACGGTCAGGCCCAGCGCCTTGGACAGGGTCTGGATCAGCCGGTCGAAGGCCTCGGCGCTGATGGGGTCGAGACCGGCGGTGGGTTCGTCCAGGAACAGCAGCTCGGGGTCCATGGCGATGGCGCGGGCCAGGCCGGCGCGCTTCTTCATCCCGCCCGACAGCTCGGCCGGGCGCAGGCCGCAGGCGCCGGGAGGCAGGCCCACCAGCGAGATCTTCAGCGCCGCCAGCTCCTCGATCTCGCGCACGCTCAGCCGGGCGTGCTCGCGCAGCGGCGTGGCCACGTTCTCCAGCACGCTCAGGGCCGAGAACAGGGCGCCGCCCTGGAACAGCACGCCCCAGCGGCTCTCCAGATCGTCCTGCTGCGCCTCGCTGGCGCGGTGCACGTCCACCCCCAGCACCTCGACCGAGCCGCCGTCGGGATCGCGCAGGCCGATCAGGGTGTTGAGCAGCACCGACTTGCCGGCGCCCGAGCCGCCGACCAGGCCCAGCACCTCGCCCTTGCGGACGGTGAGGTCCAACCCGTCGTGCACCACGTGGTCGCCGAAGCGCGAGACCAGGCCGCGCACGCGGATCACCGGCTCGCCCTCGGCGCAACCGACGCCCGGCGCACGATCGGCAGGCGTGTCGGCCGCCTGGATGGGGGTCGATGCGGGCGCGGTCACAGCCCGAACTCCATGAAGATCAGGGCGAACACCGCATCCAGGATGATGATGGAGAACAGCGCCTGCACCACCGCCGTGGTCACCCGCCGGCCGAGCTGCTCGACGTCGCCGCCCACCTCCAGCCCGTTGCGGCAGCCGATGGCGGCGATCACCACCGCCAGGAACGGCGCCTTGACGATGCCGATGTAGAACTGGCTGATCCCGACGTTGTCGAGCAGGCGCTGCAGGAAGAAGGCCGGCGACAGCCCCACCACGCCCCAGATGACGATCAGGCCGCCGGCCAGGCCCGATATCATGGCCACGAAGGTCAAGAGCGGGGTCATGGTCAAAAGCGCGATGAAGCGCGGCAGCACCAGGGCCTCGAACGGATTGACGCCCATGACCTGCATGGCGTCGACCTCCTGGTTCATCTTCATCGCCCCGAGCTCGGCGGCGAAACTGGAGGCCGAGCGGCCAGCCAGGATGATGGCGGTGACCAGCACGCCGAACTCGCGCAGCACGGCGATGCCCACCAGCTCGACCGAGAAGATCTTGGCCCCGAACTGGTTCAGCAGGCTCTGGCCCAGGAAGGCGACGGTGGCGCCGACGAAGAAGTTGGTGGTGGCCACGATCGGCATGGCGTCGAGCCCGGCCCGCTCCATCAGCGATATCACCGGCGCCACGCGGAAACGGCCGGGACTGCGCAGCAGCCGCAGCAGGGCGGTGATCAGCCGGCCGTAGAAGGCCAGGGTGTGGAACAGCTCGAGCTGCAGGGTGTGCAGGCCGCGGCCGATCCGCACCAGGATGCTGTAGAAGCCGCCCGGCTCCTCGGAGGCCTCGCCCTGCTCGCGCGAGCCGGCGCGGACGAACTCCAGCAGCGAAGCGACGTCGGGACGCGCTTCCAGCCCCGCGATCTCGCCGCCGCCCGCCGCCCGCAGCACCGCAAAGGCGCCGGCGGTGTCGAAGCGGCCGAGGCCGGAGACGTCGAAGGCGACGCCATCCAGGGCCTTCACCGCCTGGGGCAGACGGCCGCCGGCCTGGCCGAGGCCAGTGGCGGTCCAGTCACCGCGCAGGGCCACGGCTGCGGGCGCGCCCGGCCGCTGGACGATGTCGAAATCGGCGGGTGTATCCATGCCCTTCGCCGCTCGTTCCCCAACCTGCCGGCTACCGCGTCATCTAGCCTCAAAACCCGTCGGCGCCACGCGCCAAATTTTGCACTGCGCAACGCGCTGCAGAGAAAATTCTCGCCCAGCGAAGCCGTTCCGAAGTTAGCCACCTCGAACTAAAAACCCATACCAGTTCAAGCGATGTTTGCTTGAAATACGCACACCCAAGACCTGAAATCGCTCTGGATTGAATTTTCCAAGACAAATTTAGCTCGACTTCGTTATTTCATTCGAGATAAACACCACCTCATCGCAATTGCCGAACCTTACATTTTTGTGTTTTTGAGTTTGGCTTCCATAAAGCAGCCGCTGCGATGGAACTCTGGCCCGATGGGCTCGTTGACAGCTCGTCAGGGAAAACTCGACTTTCAGGATGACCGCATTGCCCGATAAGTCATCGCGCTCGACTGCGCCTGCAGTGTCTTCGTCGATCGTTGCGCCGGCCGCCTTCGGCCACCGCAGCGCCGACACGCTGATCTGCTTTTCGCACCTGCGGTGGGATTTCGTGTTCCAGCGCCCCCAGCACCTCATGTGCCGGTTCGCCAAGGACCGTCCGGTCATCTTCTTCGAAGAGCCCGTTCACGGCGATGAAATCGGCCTGGACGTGCGCCAGGACGCCCCCACCAACGTGACCATCGCGACGCCCAGGCTGCCGCACATGTCGCACGAGCAGCGCAACGCCGAACTCGAGCGCCTGCTGATGGGCTTCCTGGCCGAGCGCGGCGTCGAGCGGCCGATCGTCTGGTACTACACGCCGATGATGCTGGAGTTCTCGCGCCCGGTGGCCGAGCGCGCGGCGACAGTCGTGTACGACTGCATGGACGAGCTCTCCAACTTCAAGTTCGCCCCTGAGAGCCTGAAGATCCTGGAACGCGACCTGGTGGCGCTGGCCGACGTGGTCTTCACCGGCGGCTACAGCCTGTACGAGGCCAAGCGCGGCTGGCACGCCAACATCCACCCCTTCCCCTCCAGCGTGGATCGCACCCACTTCGCCCAGGCGCGCACCATGGCGCCCGGGCAGGACCCGGCCGACCAGGCCGCCCTGCCCCGCCCGCGCTTCGGCTTCTACGGCGTGATCGACGAGCGGATGGACATCGAGCTGTTGGCCAAGCTGGCCGACGCCCATCCCGAATGGTCGATCATCATGGTCGGGCCGGTGGTGAAGATCGACCCCGCCGACCTGCCGCGCCGCGACAACGTCCACTACCTGGGCGGCAAGACCTACAACGAGCTGCCGTTCTACCTGGGCGGCTGGGACGTCGCGTTGATGCCTTTCGCCATCAACGAGTCGACCCGCTTCATCAGCCCGACCAAGACGCCGGAATACCTGTGCGGCGGCCGGCCGGTGGTCTCCACCGCGATCATCGACGTCAAGCGCCACTACGGCGAGCTGGACGCCGTGCGGGTGGCCGACAGCCACGCGGATTTCATCGTCGAGTGCGAAACGGCGCTGGCCCTGTCGCGCGCGCCGCAGGGCGCCGCCTGGCGCACGGCCATGGACGCGGCGCTTGCCGACCTGTCCTGGGACACCACCTTCGCCCGCATGGCCAGCCTGGTCCAGGAAGCGGTGGTGCGCCGCTCTCAGGCCGCGGCGGCCCGCCTGAACACGCCTAACATCGCGGCTCCCGCGGTGCATCCGGCGGGCCGCCGCAGCCACTTCGACACCCTGATCGTCGGCGCCGGCTTCGCCGGCTCGGTGATCGCCGAGCGCCTGGCCAGCCAGGGCAAGCGGGTGATGATGATCGACCGCCGCCCGCACGTCGGTGGCAACGCCTTCGACGTCCACGACGAAGCCGGCGTGCTGGTCCACCAGTACGGGCCGCACATCTTCCACACCAATTCGGACGAAATCGTTCGCTACCTGTCGCGCTTCACCGGCTGGCGCACCTACGAGCACCGGGTGCTGGCGAGCGTGGACGACATGCTGGTGCCGATCCCGATCAACCGCACCACCATCAACGCCCTGTACGGGCTGAGCCTGACCAGCGACGAGCAGGCGGCGGCGTTCCTGGCCGCGCGCGCCGAGCCGGTGGCGCAGATCCGCACCTCGGAAGACGTGGTGGTCTCGGCCGTGGGCCGTGAGCTCTACGAGAAGTTCTTCCAGGGCTATACCCGCAAGCAGTGGGGCGTGGACCCGTCGCAGTTGGACCGCTCGGTGACCTCGCGGGTGCCCACCCGCACCAACACCGACGACCGCTACTTCGGCGACAGCTTCCAGGCCATGCCCAAGCTGGGCTTCACCCGCATGTTCGAGAACATGCTGGACCACGACAACATCACCATCCAGACCGAGACGACCTTCGCCGAGGTCCGGGACGAGGTGCTGTACGACCAGCTGGTGTTCACCGGCCCGGTGGACGAGTTCTTCGACCATCGCTTCGGCCCGCTGCCCTATCGCAGCCTGAAGTTCGAGCACCGCACGCTGGACTGCGAACAGTTCCAGCCGGTGGCGGTGGTGAACTACCCGCACCCGGACACGCCCTACACCCGCATCAGCGAGTACAAGCACCTGACCGGGCAGAAGCACCCCAAGACCTCGATCACCTACGAGTATCCGAGTGCCGTGGGCGATCCCTACTATCCGATCCCCAACGCCGAGGCCCAGGCGCTGTACAAGCGTTACGAGGCCCTGGCGCTGGCCCGCCCGGACGTGGCGTTCGTGGGCCGCCTGGCCACCTATCGCTACTACAACATGGACCAGGTGGTGGGTCAGGCGCTGGCCACCCACCGCAAGTTCCTCGACCTGGGCGGCCGGGCGGTGTCCTCGCGCGACATCGGCGCGGCGGCGCGGGCCTAGGACGTAATTTCCCTCTCCCCCTGTGGGAGAGGGAGGGGCCCAGCATAGCTGGGAGGGTGAGGGGTCGACGAACGTTCGCCGGATAAGACTGCGAGACCCCTCATCCTTCCCACGCCGCTGCGCGACGCGGGCCCCTTCCTTCTCCCGCAAGGGGAGAAGGATCACGGTCAGCCTACCGCCGCCGCTCATGCATGTAAGTTGGCCGAATCCAACGTGCGGGTTAGCTTGGCCTTGCGAGCCAAGAGGAGCCCCGCATGCGCAGCCTGATCGTCGCCGCCTTCGCCTTGTCGCTGTTTTCCGCCCCGGCGTTCGCCGCGCCCTGCAAGGACGCCAAGGGCAAGTTCATCAAGTGCCCGGTGGCCGCCGCCGCCACGCCCAAGCGCTGCAAGGACGCCAGGGGCAAGTTCACCAAGTGCGGCACGCCCGGCGCCAAGCCGGCCTGAGCTTTTCAGTCCCAGCATAGCGGCCGCCTCAACCCGGGGCGGCCGTTTCTATTTGGGTTTGGGCCGTCGCGCCGGCAGCTGCCCCGAGGCGCGCAGGATGAAGCCCAGGATCACCGCCACCGCCTGGTAGAGCTCGCGGGGGATTTGCTGCTCCAGCTCCACGGTCGACAGGGCCTCGGCCAGGCCCGGATCCTGCTTCAGCGGCACGCCATGCTGGCGAGCGGTGTCGATGATGGCCTGGCCGATGTCGCCGCGCCCCTTGGCCACCACCCGCGGCGCATTGGGCTTCTCGTACAGCAGGGCGATGGCCAACCGCCCCCTGCGCCCCTCCTCGCCGCTGTCGCCGCCTCCGCCCATCACACCGCCCGGCTGATGAAGCGGCCAGCCGGCGGCGGCGCGGCTTCCGGCGCGCCGGGCAGGACCACGACCTGGGCCTCAAGCCCCTCCTCGCCAAGCTCATCGAGCAGTTCCTCGCGGGCCTGATCCAGGCTGGACCGGGTGGCGTCGCGCTCGGCCCACAGCGACACCCTGAGCTTGCCGCCGCGCAGCGCCACCTTGGCGTGGACCGGACCTGCGCCAGCAAGATCGAGCGAGAAGCGCGCCCGCCAGGTCTGCGCGTCCGGGCCCTGGCCGTCCTTGGCCTCGTCGGCGTCGATCTCGAACTGGGCCGCGGCCGGGCCCTGGGCGCTGGCGAGCGGCAGCTCGAACAGCCAGTGCGGGCCGGCTTTGTCTGGGTCGGCGCGCTGGGCGGTGGAGCCGGCCTGCATCAGCAGCTGGCGCGCGCTGGCGGCGGCGGTCTGCTGCGCCAGGCGGCCGGCCACGGCCTCGGCCGGGATGTCGCCGGTCATGGTGGCGCGGGCGGCGGGCTGGCCCTGCAGCGGGCCATCGCGATAGGGCGGCGCCAGGGCGCGGCCGGGGCTGCTTCCCGACGGCCCAGTCCCGCTCCACGCCTCCAGCGCCTGGCCGAGGGTGAGCAGGGCGGCCTTGAGATCGCCGTCCGTCGGCGCGCCGGTCTGAGCCAGATCGGCCTCCAGGAACAGGCCGGACTGGGCGATGGCCTGCTGCAAGCTTTCGGCTGTGGGCGCCTCGTCGAGCGGCAGTTGGGCGTCGAGCACCTGTTCGGCCGCCGCCTGGACCGCGGGCGGCAGGCCGCCGGACTGCAGCGCCGCCTCCAGATCGGCCAGCAGCGCCGCCACCCCGCCCTGGGCGCCGACGGCGGCCTGGACCGCGGCGTCGAGCGCCGAGACGGTGGGCTGGTCAGGCGGGAGCTGGGTCGTGGGCGTCGCAACCGGCGCGCCGCCGCCCTGGGAAGCGCCGACGGCGGCGCCTGAGCCCACGGCGGAAACGGCCGGCGCCACCGCCGGCGCCTGAGACGCGAAGATCTCGCCAGGCCCGTTGATCATGGCGTGAGGCTAAGGCGCTTATGGTGAATCGCCCGTTAACTGTTTCAACCGTGAAACGGGGGGCCTAGGCCCTCCCCGGCGCGCGGGCTTACGCATGAGCCATCGTTGTCACTCAGTCGCAGGTATTATCGGGGCACTAGGATCATGCGGCCCAGGGACAAGCCCCGCCGGCACCATCGTTGCGGCCCCCAAAACGTGCTTCTCCTGATCATCAAAAAATATGTGCGCCCCCATAGCCTGGAGAATCAGCGCCTTCTCGTAGTTGCCGACGAAATGAGCCTCATCAGCTGGCGCGTTCCACGCCCTGAGAGTTCGGATCGCCCTGGCATGAGCAGGAGCATCTCGAGCCGTTACAACACCGAAACGGACGCGATTTCTCCCATCCGATCGGCGCGTTTGATCGCGCACAAGCAACAATTTATCGAGAAACTTTCCTAATGGCCCCGGCTCCATCGGAGTTTCCACGTACTTTATTTCGTGCTCGCGAAATTTCTCCAGACCATCGGCCTTATAAACCTCATCCGAGGCAGACCCGAATATTACAGAATCACCATCGAATGCAAAATTGACAACCTCATCATCCACCCCCTGGTCGCAAATCGGGGGCGAACATAACTTAGCAGCGGCAATTCCGGCGGCACCCGTTTGCGCCACGTCTTCATCATTGTTGGAAAGAAACAAATCGACGTTCCACGCCTTAGCGTAGGCTGCCAAAGGGCGACCGGAGGTAAAACTGCCGCGCCGAATATCCAACCCATGTTTCGACGCAGACAAGAAGGCGCGAAGCGAAAGATCAGGGGAATTCCTAGACAGGAATATCACTTCGACTAGATTTTTGCCAGACACCCCGTTAAGCCCCAACAACCTCCTCACAACCTGAAACCCAGTTCCAGGAGAGGGCAGATCGTCTTCTCTTTGCCTTTGGATTTCCGCGTAAGCTTCCACGCCATCCGCTTCGAAAATGCGATGCTCCTCTTCCAATTGGAAAAGGGCGCGGGTGGATATTCCAATCCGCAAGGGCAGCTGAGGAGGCAAAGGCGAGAAGTGAATCACAAGTCAGACAGCCCTCGATAAGGTCTGGCGCATAGAGTTGGTAAAGGCCTCCGGGGTTTGCAACCTCGCGAAATAAAAAAGGCGCGCCCTGAAACGAGGCGCGCCCTTAAGACTTAGATTAATTTGACTGGCCTATTCGGCCGCCTGCAGTTCCTCGTCGGTGCGCGCCAGGTTGCGCAGGACGTAGGGCATGACGCCGCCGGACTTGAAGTACTCAAGCTCGGTCTCGGTATCGATGCGGCAGGTGACCGGGAAGCGCGCCACCTTGCCGTCGGCCGGGCGGAACAGCTCCACCGTCAGCGTCTTGCGCGGGGCCAGCTTTTCCAGGCCGCGGATGGTGATGATCTCCTCGCCGGTCAGGCCCAGGCGCGCCCAGCCGTCGACCTGGAACTGCAGGGGCAGGACGCCCATGCCGACCAGGTTGGAGCGGTGGATGCGCTCGAAGCTCTCGGCGATCACCGCGCGCACGCCCAGCAGCTTGGTGCCCTTGGCCGCCCAGTCGCGCGACGAGCCGGTGCCGTATTCCTTGCCGGCGAAGACCACCAGCGAACGGCCCTCGGCCTGGTACTTCATGGCCGCGTCGTAGATCGGCATCACTTCGCCCGAGGGGAAATGCTTGGTCACGCCGCCCTCGACCTCGGGGACCATCTTGTTGCGGATGCGGATGTTGGCGAAGGTGCCGCGCATCATCACTTCGTGGTTCCCGCGGCGCGAGCCGTAGGAGTTGAAGTCCGCCACGTCCACGCCGTGCGAGATCAGGTACTCACCGGCGGGCGAGGTCTTGCGGATCGAGCCGGCGGGCGAGATGTGGTCGGTGGTGATGCTGTCGCCGAAGATGCCCAGGACGCGGGCTTCCTGGATGTCCGTGACCGCCTTGGGCGTCATGGACAGGCCTTCGAAGTAGGGCGGGTTCTGCACGTACGTGCTGTCGCCTTCCCAACCGTAGGTCTCGCCACCGGAGACCTCGATGGCCTGCCAGTGCTTGTCGCCCTTGAACACGTCGCCGTAGCGGCGGGCGAACAGCTCGCCGTTGACGCTTTCGCGCTGAATCGTGGCGATCTCGTCCGAGGTCGGCCAGATGTCCTTCAGATACACCGGCTCGCCGTCCGAGCCATTGCCCAGCGGTTCGTGGGCGACGTCGACCAGCATGGAGCCGGCCAGGGCGTAGGCCACCACCAGCGGCGGCGAGGCCAGGTAGTTGGCGCGCACGTCCGGGTTCACGCGGCCTTCGAAGTTGCGGTTGCCCGACAGGACGCTGACGGCCACCAGGTCGCCGGCGTTGACCGCGTCGCTGATCGCCTGGGGCAGCGGGCCCGAGTTGCCGATGCAGGTGGTGCAGCCGTAGCCGACCAGGTTGAAGCCGAGCGCGTCGAGATCGGCCTGCAGGCCCGAGTTGGTCAGGTAGTCGGTGACCACCTGCGAGCCGGGGGCCAGCGAGGTCTTCACCCACGGCTTCACCTTCAGGCCCTTGGCGTGGGCCTTGCGGGCCACCAGGCCGGCGGCGATCAGCACCGAGGGGTTGGAGGTGTTGGTGCAGGAGGTGATGGCGGCGATCACCACGTCGCCATTGCCGAGGTCGAAGGCTTCCTTGCCCTCTTCGGCCTTCACCGGGGTGCGTTCGCCGTCATGACCGGCCTTGCCGAAGTCGTTGTCCAGCTGGCTCTTGAACGCCACGGCGGCGTCGGCCAGCAGCACGCGGTCCTGCGGGCGCTTGGGGCCGGCCAGCGAGGGCTGGACGGTGGAGAGGTCGAGCTCAAGGGTTTCGGAGAACACCGGCTCGGGGCTGTCGGCGTCGGCCCACAGGCCCTGCTCCTTGGCGTAGGCCTCGACCAGGGCCACGCGCTCGGGGCTGCGGCCGGTTTCGGTCAGGTACTTCAGGGTGTTGTTGCTGACCGGGAAGAAGCCGCAGGTGGCGCCGTATTCGGGGGCCATGTTGCCGATGGTGGCCTGGTCCTCGATGGTCATGTGCTGCAGCGCGTCGCCGTAATACTCGACGAACTTGCCCACCACGCCCTTCTTGCGCAGCATCTGGGTGACGGTCAGCACCAGGTCGGTGGCGGTGGCGCCTTCCGGCAGCTTGCCGGT
>FSXV01000088.1_pt1 | contig 13770 bp, 14 predicted proteins | sample 1638401 | NCBI WGS metagenome assembly FSXV01 (sample SAMEA3914788, study PRJEB12502) | metagenome | biome: forest; material: soil | place: Canada | collected 2011-07-03 | depth 0.1 m | reverse complement strand
AGATGATGGCCGAGGTGTTCAACAACTTCGACCGCCAGACCGAGGTGCGCTTCCTCACCGCCCTGGAAGAGCGCAACCGCGAGGCCGCCGAGCGCATCCGCGCCCTGATGTTCGTGTTCGAGGACCTGGGCCGGCTGGACCCCGGCGGGGTGCAGACCCTGCTGCGGGCCGTGGACAAGGACCAGCTCGCCATCGCGCTCAAGGGCGCCTCCGACGCCCTGCGCGAGATGTTCTTCTCCAACATGAGCGAGCGCGCCGCCAAGATCATGCGCGAGGACATGGAATCCATGGGTCCCGTGCGCCTGAAGGACGTGGACGCCGCCCAGATGTCCATGGTCCAGACCGCCAAGAACCTGGCCGCCTCGGGCGAGATCATGCTGGCCGGCTCCGGCAGCGATGACGAGCTGATCTACTGATGACCAGCGCCTCCGCCCCGCGTCCGTTCACCTTCGACACCATCTTCGATGGCGACCGGGTGATCGCGCCGCCCAAGCCCAAGCGTCACTTCACCCCCGAAGAGGTCGAGGCCGCCCGCGCCTCGGGCTTCGCCCAGGGCGAGCGCTCGGTGACCGCCCGGGCCGAGGCCGACGCCGCCCGCGCGCTCGGCGAGATCGCCGCGGCCACTCGTGCGGCCATGGGCTACCTGGCCGAGATCGCCCACGGCCACCGCACCGACAGCGCCCGCCTGGCCCTGGCCTGCGCCCGCAAGATCGCCGACGCCGCGCTGGACGCCTTCCCCGAACGCCCGGTCGCCGAGGCGCTGGAGGTGCTGGGCCGCGAGCTGCAGGCCCAGCCCCGTCTGGTCGTGCGCGCCGCCCCCGCCGGGGCCGAGCGCCTGGAAGCCGCCCTGCGCCAGGTCGCCGACAACATCGGCCTGACCGGCCAGATCGTGGTCAAGACCGATCCCGCCCTGGCCCGCGCCGCCTTCATCTTCGACTGGGGCGAAGGCCGGGCCGCCTTCGATCCGCAAGCCGCCGCCGCCAAGGTCGGCGCGGCGCTGGAAACCGCCCTGGCCGCCGAGGGCCTGCACGGCGATCCCCTCGCCCCTTCGCTGACGCCCGCCAATCCTGAGGTCGACCGATGAGCGACACCAATCTTCCCCTGGAAGAGTTCGAACCCAACCAGGCCATGTCGATGCTCGACGATGGCGAGGAGAAATCCGCCCACGACCTAGCCCCGGTGTTCGACGTCCCGGTCAACATCTCGGCCGTGCTCGGCAAGGCGCACCTGTCGGTGGCCCAGCTGCTCAAGCTCGGCCAGGGCAGCGTGCTCGAACTCGACCGCAAGGTCGGCGAAGCCATCGACATCTATGTGAACAACCGTCTGGTCGCCCGCGGCGAGGTCGTCGTGGTCGACGAACGGCTCGGCGTGACCATGACGGAAATCATCAAGGACGGCGACACGGGCCTGTAAGGGCGCGTGGAACTGGAAGGAGAAAACCCATGCGGCTTCTAGTGGTCGGACGTCTCAGCGGCCAACTCGCCCTGGCGGTGAAGATGGCCATGCAGACCGGCGCCAAGGTCGCCCATGTCGAGACCGAGGCCCAGGCGACCCACGCGCTTCGCGCCGGCCAGGGCGCGGACCTGTTGATGGTCGACTTCGACCTCGACATCGCCGCCCTGATCGCCGCCAACGAGGCCGAGCGGATCCGGGTGCCGGTGGTGGCCTGCGGGGTCGGCGGCGACGCGCGCAAGGCCGCCGCCGCGATCCGCGCCGGCGCCAAGGAATTCATCCCCCTGCCGCCCGACGCCCAGCTGATCGCCGCGGTGCTGGCGGCGGTGGCCGACGACGACCGCCCGCTGGTGACCCGCGACCCGGCCATGCAGGCGGTGCTGACGCTGGCCGACCAGGTGGCGGCCTCGGAAGCCTCGATCCTGATCACCGGCGAGAGCGGCGTCGGCAAGGAGGTGATGGCGCGCTACCTGCACCAGAAGTCGCGCCGCGCCGACAAGCCGTTCATCTCGGTCAACTGCGCCGCCATCCCCGAGAACCTGCTGGAATCGGAGCTGTTCGGCCACGAGAAGGGCGCCTTCACCGGCGCGCTGGCCCGCCGCATCGGCAAGTTCGAGGAGGCCGACGGCGGCACCCTGCTGCTGGACGAAATCTCGGAGATGGACGCCCGCCTGCAGGCCAAGCTGCTGCGCGCCATCCAAGAACGCGAGATCGACCGGGTCGGCGGCGCCAAGCCGGTGCGGGTCGACATCCGCATCCTGGCCACCTCCAACCGCGACCTGGCTGCGGCGGTAAAGGCCGGGACCTTCCGCGAGGACCTGCTCTATCGCCTGAACGTGGTGAACCTGCGCCTGCCGCCGCTGCGCGAGCGCCCGGGCGACATCCTGGCCCTGTGCGAGCACTTCGTGAAGAAGTACGCCACCGCCAACGGCCTGCCGGAAAAGCCGATCGCGGCCGAGGCCAAGCGCCGCGTGGTGCTGCATCGCTGGCCCGGCAACGTGCGCGAACTGGAAAACGCCATGCACCGCGCGGTGCTGCTGTCGCCCGGCCCCGAGATCGAGGAAGCCGCCATCCGTCTGCCCGACGGCCAGCCCATGATCGCGGCCACGCCGGACGCCGCCCAGCAGACCGTGGCCCGCGCCGCCCAGGCCGCCGAGAGCGTCTCGCGCGCCTTCGTCGGCCAGACCGTGGCCCAGGTCGAGCAGCAGCTGATCATCGACACCCTGACCCACTGCCTGGGCAACCGCACCCACGCCGCCAACATCCTCGGCATCTCGATCCGCACCCTGCGCAACAAGCTGAAGGAGTACGGCGAGGCGGGCGTGAGCGTGCCCGCCCCCCAGGGCGCCTACGCCTGATCCACCTGGTCGCGAGCCGATGACCCTGCGCCCGACCACCCGGCGCGCCCTGCTGCTGGGCGCGGCCTTCGCCGCCGGCGCGGGCGCTGGCGCCTGGGCGGCCGACGCTGCAGCCGAGCTCGCCGCCGCCGAGCGCGCCTCGGGCGGACGCATGGGTGTGCTGGTGCGCGACACCGCCTCCGGCGCGCGCCTGACCCACCGCGCCGACGAGCGCTTCCCCATGTGCAGCACCTTCAAGGCCCTGGCCGCCGGGCGGGTGCTGAACCGGGTCGATCTGGGCGAGCTGTCGCTGGACCAGCGCATCGCCTACAGCCGCGCCGACCTGCTGGCGACCTCGCCGATCACCACCCAGCACCTGGCCGAGGGCGCCATGAGCCTGGGCGAGCTGTGCGCCGCCATCGTCGAATACAGCGACAACTGCGCCGCCAACCTGGTGCTGCGCCAGATCGGCGGCCCACAGGGCCTGACCGCCTGGCTGCGCGCCCAGGGCGACGCCGTCACCCGGCTGGACCGCACCGAGCTGGCGCTCAACAGCGCCATCCCCGGCGACCCGCGCGACACCACCTCGCCCGCAGCCTTCGCCGCCTCGTTCGAGCGGCTGACGCTGGGCCAAGCGCTCACGCCGGCCTCGCGCGCACGACTGCAAGGCTGGCTGGCCGCCAACACCACCGGAAGCCAGCGCCTGCGCGCCGGCCTGCCCAGGACCTGGGCGATCGGCGACAAGACCGGCTCCAACGGCGCCGACACCGCCAACGACGTCGCCCTGCTCCGCCCGCCCAGCCCATCTGGCCGCGCGCCCCTGATCGCCGCGGTGTTCGTCACCCAGGCGCGGTCGCAGGATGCGGCCAATGCAACCATCGCCGAGGTGGGCCGAATCATCGGACGCTGGGCTATCGCCCATGGCTGAATTCGCCCTCCCCAAGCCGCCGAAGCTGAATATCGGCGCCAACACGCCCAGGGACATCTGGGCGGTGGTCGGCCGTGGCGAGGTCGCGCTGGCGACGGGCGTGATCGGCATCGTGGTGCTGCTGATCCTGCCGCTGCCGGCGTTCCTGCTCGACCTGTTGCTGGCGCTGTCGCTGACGACCGCCGTGCTGATCCTGATGACGGCGCTGCTGATCCAGCGGCCGCTGGAATTCACCGCCTTCCCGACCGTGCTGCTGGCCACCACGCTCTATCGCCTGGGGCTGGACGTGGCCTCCACGCGCCTGGTGCTGGCCCACGGCCACGAGGGCGGCGATCCGGCCGGACACGTGATCCAGGCCTTCGGCCAGCTGATGATGGGCGGCAACTTCATCATCGGGGTGATCGTGTTCATCATCCTGGTGGTGGTGAACTTCGTCGTCATCACCAAGGGCTCGACCCGTATCGCCGAAGTGGCCGCCCGCTTCACCCTCGACGCCATGCCCGGCAAGCAGATGGCGATCGACGCCGACCTGTCGTCGGGCCTGATCAACCAGGAAGACGCCAAGAGGCGCCGCAAGGAGCTGGAACAGGAAAGCACCTTCTTCGGGGCCATGGACGGCGCCTCGAAGTTCGTGCGCGGCGACGCCGTGGCCGGCCTGATCATCCTGGGCATCAACATCGTCGGCGGCATGCTGATCGGGGTGTTCCAGCACCATGTCAGCTTCGCCACCGCCGCTTCGACCTATACCGTCCTGACCATCGGCGAAGGCCTGGTCAGCCAGGTGCCCGCGCTAGTGATCTCGATCGCCGCCGGCTTCCTGGTGTCCAAGGCCGGGGTCGAGGGCTCGGCCGACAAGGCCCTGGTCGTGCAGCTCGCCGGCAATCCGGTCAGCCTGGGCATGGTCTCCGCCGCGGCCGGCGTCATCGGCATCGTGCCGGGCATGCCGCTGTTGCCCTTCGCCGCCATCGCGCTCGGCGCCGGCGCCCTGGCCTGGCGCAAGTCCAAGTCCAACATCGCCGCCAGGACCGCGGCGGCGGCCCCACCCAAGGCCTCGACCGAGGCGGCCGAGGAGCCGATCTCCAGCGCCCTGGCCATCGACGAGATCAAGATCGAGCTAGGCTACAACCTGCTGGGCCTGATCAACGACCTGGAGGGCCGCAAACTCACCGACCAGATCCGCGCCCTGCGCCGGACCCTGGCCTCCGACTACGGCTTCGTCATGCCGTCGGTGCGCATCCTCGACAACATGCGCCTGCCCAACCAGGGCTACGCCATCCGCATCAAGGAGATGGACGCGGGCGCCGGCGACGTGCGGCTGGGCTGCCTGATGACCATGGACCCGCGCGGCGGTCAGGTGGAGCTGCCCGGCGAGCATGTGCGCGAGCCCGCCTTCGGCCTGCCCGCCACCTGGATCGACGAGGGCCTGCGCGAAGAGGCCACCTTCCGCGGCTACACCGTGGTCGACCCCGCCACCGTGCTGACCACCCACCTGACCGAGGTGCTGAAGGACAACATGTCCGACCTGCTCTCCTATGCGGAGGTGCAGAAGCTGCTGCGCGAGCTGACCCCCGAACAGCGCAAGCTGTCCGACGACCTGATCCCCAGCACGGTCACCGCCACCACCCTGCAGCGCGTATTGCAGGCCCTGCTGAAGGAGCGGGTGTCGATCCGCGACCTGCCGCTGATCCTGGAAGGCGTGGGCGAGGCCGCGGCCATGTCGGTGGGCGTCAGCGGCATCGTCGAGCACGTGCGCTCCCGCCTGGCGCGGCAGCTGTGCTGGGCCAACCGCAGCGACGACGGCGCCCTGCCGATCATCACCCTGACCCCCGACTGGGAGCAGGCCTTCGCCGACGCCCTGATCGGCTCGGGCGAGGACAAGCAGCTGGCCCTGGCGCCGTCAAAGCTGCAGCAGTTCATCCGCCAGGTGCGCGAGACCTTCGACCAGGCCGCGCGCCTGGGCGAGACCGGGGTGCTGCTGACCAGCCCGGCCATCCGCCCCTATGTCCGCTCCATCATCGAGCGCTTCCGCGGCCAGACCGTGGTCATGTCGCAGAACGAGATCCACCCGCGGGCGCGCCTGAAGACGGTGGGCCAGATCTAGGACACTGAGCCCTTGCGTGCTTCGAGACGCCCCTACGGGGCTCCTCAGCATGACGAAGGAAGGTGAACTCCAAATCGTCGTCATGCTGAGGAGCGCGTAGCGCGTCTCGAAGCACGCACAACTTCCACCGCGCAGCGACCTCAGCCGTTCAGCACCTTGGCCACCTCGGCCGCCCCGAACGGCTTGCTCAGCACCGGCCGGTCGCGCCACGCCTCCGGCAGGCTGCCGGGGCCATAGCCGGTGGAGAAGGCGAAGCCCTTGCCGGCCTGGGCCAAGGCCTCGGCGACGGGATAGCTGGCCTGGCCGCCCAGGTTCACGTCCAGCACGGCGAAATCGAACTCGGCTGGATGGTCGCGCACATAGTCCAGCGCCTCCGGCACCGAGCCCGCGGTGAAGGCATGATCATGGCCGGCGTCGGCCACCATGTCCTCCAGCAGCATCGCCACCAGGGCCTCGTCCTCGACCACCAGAACCCGCATCTTCATCACCGAGCCTCCCCCAACCCAGATTATTCGGCCGTAACGCTCAGCCGTCGTTTTTAGCCGTACCTCTTAGTCATCCGTCTTAGCCCTGCAGGGCGATAACGCCTGCGCGGCCGTTTTCGTCGCCAAACGCCACGCGCTCCCCGTCCGCCGACATGGCCAAGGCGGTGACCGGCGCGCCGGCGCCTGGGTCCAGCGTCACCACGCGGCTGTCGCCGAGGTCGGCCATCCACACCCGTCCGTCCGCCAGCCCCGCCACCACCCGGCGCTTGGACGGCGCGGCGGCGATGCGAACCACCTCGGTCCCCTCCTGGAAGCCGATCTCGGCCGCCTCCTTGCCCATGGGGCCGTTGGCCCCGGCGAAGGGCCACACCACAGCCCCCGAAGCCCCCGAGGTGGCCAGCATCAACCCGTCGGACAGGAAGGCCAGGCTCCGCACCTTGGACGGATAGCCGCCCATGCGCATGTCCTTGTTATCGGACAGTCGCCAACCGTGCAGCGTGTTCTCCTGCATGGCGCTGACCACGAACTTGCCGCTGGGGCTCCAGACCACGCCGACGTGCGAGCCGGCCCACTTCAGCAGCTGCGGCTTCTGTTCGGCGATGCGGGCGTACCAGAGCAGCACCCCGCCATAGGTCGCCGCCGCCACCCGCCGGCCCTTGGGCTCGAACGCCAGGGCCGCCAGCGAACGCTCGTGCTTGAAGCTGCGGGCGAAGGCGGGGTCGGCCGTGTCGCGCACGTGCAGCTCGCGGCCGACCGCGAAGGCGATCAGGCCCGAGGCGGGGCTGGCGTCGATGGCGTCGACCCAGCGGCTGCCGGCATAGACCTCGCTCACCCCCTCGGCGCGGGTCCAGCACACCCGGCCGTCGTCGCCGCCGGTGAGCACCCCCTGGCCCGATGGATGCACGACGCTGCAAAGCGCCGCACCCTCGTGCGCCTGGCGTGGCTCGAGGTCGGGCCCGAGCACGCGCCCGTCCCCTAGAATGAAAAAGGCTTGGTCGGCGCCGTCAAAATGGGCGGCTGCCACCTGGGCGTCGTACTGGAGCGGATTCATCGCATTTCCCAAGGCCGGACTCGGCTTTCGTGCAGACGCGGGTCTTTACATCTCGAAGGTTACGCGCAAAAGGTCGTCCAAAGCGCCCGGGAGCGGGCCTGTACGGGAGTCCCAGGTTTATGGGTGCGCAGCTTTCCGGCCCGAGTGGGTCGAAGTTTAACGTTCACACCAACGCCGACATGAACGTCACGCCTCTGGTGGACGTCATGCTGGTGCTTCTGATCATCTTCATGGTGGCCGCGCCGCTCGCGACCGTGTCGATCAAGCTCGACCTTCCGCCCGCGCTGCCGAACACCGGCCCGCCGCCCAAGCCGCCGACCGTTATCTCGCTGCAGAAGACCGGCGCCATCTTCGTCGGCCCGCGCGAAACCTCGCTGGAAACCCTCCCCTCGGACCTGGTCGGCGCGCTCAACGTGGCCCACCCCCAGGACCAGACGGTCTACATCCGCGCCGACAAGGAAGTGAAGTACGAGGCCTTCATGGCCGTGCTGAACGACCTGCAGAAGAACGGCTTCTACAAGGTGTCGCTGATCACCGAAGACCGCACCTGATCGGGTCCTTCGGCTAACCAGCCGTTTTTCGATTTTTCTGCGAAGGCGGCAATCCGGCTTCGATCGCGCTTCGGCGTGGTCGCGGCCGGGTTCCCGCCTTTTGCTTGTGCGTCGCCCGGGTTCGCTCTCGCCTATTTTCGCACCCACCCGGCCGGTGCTTGACGCCCGTTGAAGCCGGTCCAACCCTCGCATCGCTGATTTGCGGGAGGACCAATGCGCCTACGTACCGCGTTCCTGATCGCCACGCTGGCCGCCATCCTGGCGAGCTGCCACAGCGCGACCGATAGCCAGACGTCCCCGGCTCACGGACGCTACCTTGGCGTCGGTGTTTTTTCCGCCGGCGAGCTGTGGTCGAAGATGGCCGCCAAAGCCCCCACCAACCCCACGGTCGCGACCACGGCGGACGACGAACACGTCATCGTGGTGGTGGACAGCCAGACTGGCGAGCTTCGGGAGTGCGGCGACTGCTCCGGGATTTGCGCCAGCTTCAATCCGTGGACGCGGCCGATCGCGGGCGAACAGACGGCGCCCGTGACGCTGACAAAACACGCCGCGGACCTGGCCGCCGAGACGCACCCGAACACGGGCCCGGGTCACTGATCGGGTCACCAGCGGTATAGCGTCCCGCACCACCGCTCCAGATTATGCGAAGCGATCCGCGTCCGGACTCAGCAGATCGGCCCCGAGCACGGTTGGCGCTCGGAGCCGATTCACCCGCACAGGACGTAATTAATCAGCAGCACGCGGTCAGGCTGCGGCCGCCCTGCCCGCTCAGGCCACGCAGCTGTCCAGGCCGGCCTGCAGCTTGGCACGGTCGAGATTGCGGCCGATGAACACCATGCGGCTGTAGCGGCGCTCCTCCGGCCGCCAGGGCTTCTGCAGGTCGCCGTCGAGGATCATGTGCACGGCTTGGAACACCAGCCGCCGGTCCTCGCCCTTCACGTCCAGGATGCCCTTGGCGCGCAGGATGTCGGGCCCCTGGGCCTGCAGCACCTCGTTGAGCCAGCGGGTGACCTTCTGGCCGTCCAGCGGCTGCTCGGAGGTCAGGGCCACGCCCTGGATGTCCTGGTCCTCATGCGCATGGCCGCCGTGATGGTGGCCGTGGTCGTGATCATGGTCGTGGCCGCAGTGTTCGTCGTGCACGTGGCCGGGCTCGCCGTGGCCCGGATTGAGGAACTCCGGCTCCAGGCTGACGATGCGCTCGAGGTCGAAGCCGCCACGGCCCAGGATGGTGGTCAGGGGCACGTCGGACTTCACCGCCCGGTGGATCGGCGCCAGCGGATTCATGGCCCGCAGCCGCCGCTCGACCTCGGCCAGCTCGTCGGCGCCCACCAGGTCGGTCTTGTTGAGGATGATCTGGTCGGCGAAGGCGATCTGCTCGCGGGCTTCGCGGCTGTCGGCCATGCGCAGCAGCACGTGCTTGGCGTCGACCACGGTGGTGACGCTGTCGAGCCGGGTCTTGGCCCGCACGTCCTCGTCGACGAAGAAGGTCTGGGCCACCGGACCCGGGTCGGCCAGGCCGGTGGTCTCCACCACGATGGCGTCGAAGGCGCGCTTGCCCCCCGTCTGACGGCGCATCAGCCCGGTCAGCACCCGGATCAGGTCGCCACGCACGGTGCAGCAGACGCAGCCGTTGTTCATCTCGAACACTTCTTCGTCGGTGTCCACGACGAGGTCGTTGTCGATGCCGATCTCGCCGAACTCATTGACGATCACCGCATAGCGGCGGCCATGGTCTTCGGTCAGGATCCGGTTCAGCAGCGTGGTCTTGCCCGCGCCAAGATAGCCGGTGAGCACAGTGACGGGGATCTGCGCCGGGGCGGTAGGGGCGGCCTCGGCGGTTTGCAGCGATGCGTCTGTCATGGCGCTCATGTGTAGTCTCCAGGTCGCGAAGGAAAGACGGCGCGACCAATTATCGGGTTTGTTTTTAGACCTTCGCGTCCATACTTTTCCTATGCCGCGCGCACAGGGCCAGATCGACGTCCGCAAGCACGAAGCCATACTCGACGCCGCCGTCGAGGTCCTGGCCGAACGCGGCGTTCATGCGCCGATCGAGGAGGTGGCGCGCCGCGCCGGCGTCTCCAAGCAGACCATCTACAATCACTACGGCTCCAAGACCGAGCTGGTGCGCACCCTGGTCGAGCGCCGCCGCAACCGCATCACCACCCCGCTGGACCAGGCCGCGCCGGGCGACCGGGTGGAGGACACCCTGGCCTCCTACGCCCAGGCCATCCTCGAACTGATCGTCACGCCCAATTCGATCCAGCTGCTGCGCATGGGCGTCACCAGCGCGGTGGAGATGCCCGATCTCGCCCACACCATCTACGACGCCGGCTCGCGCGCCTCGCGGCTGCGCCTGGCGGAGTTTCTCACCGGGGCGTCGCGCGAAGAAGTGGTGGTCGACAACCCGGCCGAGGCGGCCGACCTGTTCCTGGGCATGGTGATCGCCGGTATCCAGGTCCGTCTGCTGCTGGGGCTGGACGCCGGGCTCACGTTCGAAGCCATACCGCCGCGGGCGCGCGAATGCGCCCGGCGGTTCGTCCTGGCCTATGCGCCCTGACCTAGGCCGCAGCGGCCAGAGGACTGGTCAGATCATGGCTCCGGACAGGCGCTGGCAGATGTTGTCGAGCTGCTCCAGGCTGACGTAGCGCACCCGCACCTCCCCTGCCCCTTCGCGGTCGAGGATCTCGACCGTCAGGCCAAGCGCGTCGGACAGGTCCTGCTCCAGCGCGCGGGTGTCGGCATCCTTCGAGCCGCGAGATGGGGACGGCGCGCCCGGCGTACGGGTCTGGGCCCGCTCGACCCGGTCCTGGGCCTTGCGGGCCAGGGCTTCGGCCTGACGCACGCTGAGGTCGCCCTCGACGATGGTCTTGGCCAGGAAAGCCGGATCGGGGCTGGCGGCGATGGCGCGGGCGTGGCCGGCCGACAGGCGACCCGCCTCCACCAGCTCGCGCACCGGGGCCGGCAGGTTCAGCAGGCGCAGCATGTTGGCGATGTGGCTGCGGCTCTTGCCGACACTCTTGGCGATGGTCTCCTGGGTCCGGCCGAAGCGGTCCATCAGCAGGCGATAGCCCTGGGCCTCTTCCAGCGGGTTCAGGTCGGCGCGCTGGATGTTCTCGATGACGCCGATCTCGGCCACCTCGGCGTCGTCGAACGAACGCACGATGATCGGAACGGTGTGCAGGTTGGCCCGCTGGGCCGCGCGCCAGCGCCGCTCGCCGGCGACGATCTGGTATTCCCCAGGCGCGCCGGGCGCCGGACGCACCAGGATCGGCTGCAGCACGCCGCGCTCGCGGATCGAGTCCGCCAGTTCCTGCAACTCGGGCTCGGCGAAGATGCGGCGCGGCTGGTCCGGATTGCGGCGCAGCAGCTCGATCGGCGTCTCCATGGGCGTCAGGCCCTGGGGTCGCTCGACCGCCGCCGGCGCGGCCGCTTCCGCCTCGCCCAGCAAGGCCGACAGGCCCCGACCCAGACCCCTGCGGCTGCTCGCTTCCGCCATACTGTCTCCTTAAGCCGCGTTGAGAGCGGCGCGGCGGGCTTTTTCCCGCGCGATCAGTTCACCAGCCAGCTTCATGTAGGCTTGGCTGCCGGCGCAATGCAGGTCGTAGACCAGGGCCGGCTTGCCGAACGACGGCGCCTCGGACACCCGCACATTACGCGGTATGACCGTCTGGTAGACCTTTTCGCCGAAGTGCGCCCGCACGTCTTGTTCCACGTGCAACGAAAGACTGTTGCGGCGATCGTACATCGTCAGCACGACCCCCTGGATCTCCAGCTTGGGATTGAGGCTGCCACGCACCAGCTCCACCGTCCGCATCAACTGGCTGAGGCCTTCCAGGGCGAAGAACTCGCACTGCAGCGGCACCAGCACCGCATCCGCCGCGGTCATGGCGTTGACCGTCAGCAGGTTCAGCGACGGCGGGCAATCGATCAGCACATAGTCGTAGTTGACCCCGTCGGCCTGCATGGCGGCGATGGCGTCGCGCAGGCGGTAGCTGCGCCGGGGCTGAGCGCCCAGCTCCAACTCCACGCCCGACAGATCGGCGTCGGCGGGGGCCAGGTCGAGCCCCGGCACCGACGACTTGACCAGGGCGCCCGACAGCGGCTGATCGGCGATCAGCACGTCGTACATGGTCGAGGTGCGCGCGGCCTTGGGCACGCCCAGGCCGGTGGAGGCGTTGCCCTGGGGGTCGATGTCGAGCAGCAAGGTGCGTCGGCCCACCGCCGCCAGGGCGGTGCCGAGATTGATGGCCGTGGTGGTCTTACCCACCCCGCCCTTCTGGTTGGCGATCGCGAGAACGCGAGGACCGCTGGAGACGTCAGGCACGGCTGAGCCTTTCAATCCGGACGATATGCCCCGACGAGTCGCTTTGGCTGGGCAGGAGTTCAGCTTGGAACTTCCAGTTTCGCCGGGTTTCGGTCAACTCGGATTCGACATCACGGCCCTTGAGAAACACGCCCCGCGCGCCCGCCTTGAACAGGTGCTCCGTGTACCCCAGAAGCCGAGGAAATGGCGCGCAAGCCCGCGCTGTGAGGATCTCCAGCCCCTTCGGCGCGCGGGTCGTTTCCGCGCGGCCGTGATGGATCTGGGTCGGCAGGCTCAGGGCCTGCGACACCTCGGCCAAAAACCCTACCCGCTTGGCCATACTCTCGATCAGGTGCACTTGGGCTCCTGGCTTGTCCTTCAGCAGTATAGCCAAGATCAGACCAGGAAAGCCCGCTCCGGCGCCTATGTCGGCCCACCGTAGGGCCGAAGGTTCCACGTGCAACAATTGTGCGCTGTCGTAGGCGTGACGCAGCCAGAAGTTGCCCAGCGCCGTCGGCCCTACCAGGTTCATCCGGCCGTTCCAGTCCACCAGCAAGGACAGGAAACTGTGAAGGTCGGCCATCTGCGCGGGCGTCGCTCCGACGGCCCGGGCAAAAGCCTCAGCCCCGAATTCCGGGGCGCCCGCCTCAGGCGGCGCCGGCGCGGCGTCGGACATGGGCCAACAATGCAGTCAGGGCGCCGGGCGTGACGCCTTCGATCCGGCCGGCCTGGCCGAGGGTGGCGGGACGCACCGCCGCAAGCTTTTCACGCGCCTCGCCGGAAAGCCCACCGACGCTGTGATAGTCCAGTTCCGCCGGCAGCAGCAGGTCCTCGTCACGGCGGAAGGCGGCGATGTCGGCACTCTGGCGATCCAGGTAGCCGTCGTAGATGGCGTCGATCTCGACCTGCTCGCGCACGGTCTCGGGCCAGGCGCCGAGTTCGGGCCAGACCCCGGCCAGGGCGTCGAACTGGATATCCGGGTGGGCCAGCAGCTGGATCAGGTTGCGGCGGCGGCCGTCGGCGTTGATCCGCGCGCCCATCGCCTCGACCTCGGCCGGCGACAGGCTCAGCTCGCGCGAGCGCGCACGGGCGGCCTCCAGCGCGGTGGCCTTTTCAGCGAAGACCTTGGCCCGCTCCGCCCCCACCAGACCCAGCGCAACGCCACGACCGGTCAGGCGCTGGTCGGCGTTGTCCGCGCGCAGCGTCAGGCGGAACTCGGCCCGGCTGGTGAACATGCGATAGGGCTCGGTGACGCCACGTGTAACAAGGTCGTCGATCAGCACGCCGATATAGGCCTCGTCGCGGGCGAAGGTCTCGCCTGCCCCGCCGCCGGCGGTGCGCGCGGCGTTCATGCCGGCGACCAGGCCCTGGGCCCCGGCCTCTTCATAGCCCGTGGTGCCGTTGATCTGGCCAGCCAGGAACAGGCCGCGCAGGCGTTTCAATTCCAGCGTCGGGTCCAGCTCACGTGGATCGACGTAGTCGTATTCGATGGCGTAGCCGTAGCGGCGCACCTCTACCCGTTCCAGGCCCGGGATGGTGCGCAGGAAGGCCAGCTGGGT
>FSXV01000069.1_pt1 | contig 13773 bp, 10 predicted proteins | sample 1638401 | NCBI WGS metagenome assembly FSXV01 (sample SAMEA3914788, study PRJEB12502) | metagenome | biome: forest; material: soil | place: Canada | collected 2011-07-03 | depth 0.1 m | reverse complement strand
TGAACTGCGGATGCTCGAGGAGACCGTCCTCGAAGCTTTCTTCACTCAGCGAGCCTGCCTGCCCAAGAACGCCGGGCACCAACCGCACGCACGCTTCGACCGCCACCATGGCCGCCGCCTCGCCACCGGCGAGAACCGCGTCGCCGACGGCGATCTCTTCGAACCCGCGGGCGTCGAGCACCCGCTGGTCCACGCCCTCGAAACGGCCGCAGAGCACGATCACGCCGGGACCTTCCGCCCACTGGCGCACGCGCGCCTGGGTCAGCGGATATCCCCGCGCGCTCATGTACAAAAGCGGCCGTCCGGCCCGCTCGAGAGAATCGAGCGCGGCTGCGATGACGTCCGCCTTCAGCACCTGGCCCGCGCCGCCACCCGCAGGGGTGTCGTCGAGGAAGCCGCGCTTATCCTTGGAAAAAGCGCGAATGTCCACCGTTTCCAGCGACCACAGGCCTGATTCCCGCCACGCTGAACCGATCAAACTGACGCCGAGCGGCCCGGGGAAGGCGTCCGGGAACATCGTGAGCACGGTGGCGGCGAAGGGAGCTGTGGGTGGCATTATTTGAGCAATGGCCCATGTGCGGGCGATCGCCAACACCATCGCCGGCCCCATCGCCAACTCCGGGGCGGCTTTCCGCGTTGATCCCCGGCCCCAGCAGGTCCATACGGCGGCCATGACCGTGCACGTTCCCGCCCCAGAACAGCCGTCCGCAGACGCCCCGGAGTGGAGCCTGACGGACCTCTACCACAGCGCGAGCGACCCGGCCATCGAGGTCGACCTCAAGGCCGCCCGCACCGCGGTGGACGAGCTGGTCAAGCTGAAGGGCGCCTTCGTGGCCGCCCGCGCCAACCCCGAGCGGCTCGGCCTGATCATCAACCAGGCCATGACGCTCACCGAGCGGTTCACCAACCTGCTGGCCGTGTCCGGCGCCTACGCCACCCTGGCCGCCTCCACCGCCCGCGACGACCCGACGTGGGCCAAGTTCGAGAGCGACCTGCGCACGCGCCAGGCCGCCATCGCCGCCGACACCGTGTTCCTGACCCTGGAGCTGAACCAGCTCGAGGACTGGGAGATCGAGAGCGCGCTGAAGGCCAACCCCTCCGCCGCCGCGTGGCGGCCCTGGATTCGGCGCGTGCGGCTGGTGCGCGAGCACGAGCTGAGCTCCGACCTGGAGCGGCTGCTGGTCGACCGCAGCCCCGGCGTGGCCAACTGGAGCCGCCTGTACGACGAGACCCTGGCGCGCCTGGCTCCGGCGGTGGACGGCGAGGCCCTGACCCTGGCCGAGGCGCTGAACCGCCTGTCCGATCCGTCTCCCGTGCGGCGGCAGTTCACCGCCGAGAGCCTGGCCACCTCGCTCGGCGCCATCGCGCCGATCCAGGGCCTGTGCCTCAACACCATCGCCTTCGAGAAGCAGGTCGAGGACCGCTGGCGCAAGTTCGCCTTCCCGGCCCAGTCCCGCCACATCGCCAACGAGGTCGACGCCGACGCCGTCGAGGCGCTGGAAGCGGCGGTGGTGGACGCCTATCCGCGCGTCTCGCACCGCTACTACGCGCTCAAGGCCAAGGCCCTGGGCAAGGACGCGCTGGACTACTGGGATCGCAACGCGCCGCTCGGCGAGGGGCCGCAGCGCCGCTATAGCTGGAGCGAGGCCCGGTCGATCGTGCTGGAATCGTTCCACGACCTGGCCCCGGCCTTCGCCGATCGGGCGCAGCTGTTCTTCGACAATCCCTGGATCGACGCCCGGCCGCGGCCGGGCAAGACCTCGGGGGCCTATTCGCACCCGGTGAGTTCGGACAAGCACCCCTATGTGCTGATGAACTTCATGGGCGAGCGGCGCGACGTGCTGACCCTGGCCCACGAGCTGGGCCATGCGGTGCACCAGAACCTGGCCGCGCCGCTGGGCACCCTGCTGTCGGACACGCCCCTGACCATGGCCGAAACCGCCTCTATCTTCGGCGAGGGGCTGGTGTTCGAGCGGCTGCTGGGCGAGGCGACCGGCGAGGAGCGCCGCGCCCTGCTGGCCGGGCGCATCGAGGACGGGCTGAACACCGTGTTCCGCCAGATCGCCTTCCACCGCTTCGAGAGCCGCTTCCACGCCGAACGGATGAACGGCGAGCTGTCGGCCGAACAGATCGGCGTCCTGTGGCTGGACGTGATGGGCGAGAGCCTGGGCCCGGCGGTGAAGCTGAACGCCGGCTACGAGCACTACTGGACCTATGTCAGCCACTTCGTGCACGCGCCGTTCTACGTCTACGCCTACGCCTTCGGCGATCTCTTGGTGTCGGCGCTGATGGAAAAGCGGCGCAGCAACCCCAAGGCGTTCGCCCCACTGTACGAGGCCCTGCTCTCGGCCGGCGGCACCAAGACCTATGTCGAGGCCCTGGCCCCGTTCCACATGGACCCGCGCCAGAAGTCGTTCTGGGCCGAGGGTTGCGCGCGCCTGGAACGCCTGGTCGACGAGTTCGAAGCCCTGAGTTGAGGCTTGAAGCGCCGGGCCTTCCACGAAGGTCCGGCGTCAAGCTGAGCCGTAACCCGCAAAAGAAAACAGCCGGCCCCGTCGCCAGGGCCGGCTGCGATTTCGAGCGTTGACCGGCTTAGCGGTACTGCTGAATCCGTGTCGTGCGAAGACCCGCCAACCCATGTCGGTCGATGGCTTCCTGCCAACCGGCGAATTCCTCGCCGGTGAGCTTGTAGCGTTCGCACGCCTGCTCCAGCGTCAGTAGTCCCCCGCGAACGGCGTGGACCACTTCAGCCTTGCGACGGATGACCCAACGCTGCGTGTTGGCCGGCGGCAGGTCGTCTAGCGTCAGACGCGCGCCCGTAGGCCCGACGACGTAACGCTCCCCCTGCTTGTCCAGCTTCTGCGCTTGTAGCATCACTTGCGCCCTTCCGATCACTTACGGCAGGGAAGATAGGCGCACGTGGCATAACGTCCGCTTAATGCCATTAGTAAACAAGAGCATAATTTCAGCGTCTCTTTCTGGCACACATTCGTTAATGCCAGTTGGAATCGAACCAATACGTTAACGATGCCGATCACTGCTGGATGTTTATCAAAGCTTGCAGCATCTGATTTGCAGTCGTCAGGATCTTTGCTGAAGCCGAGTAAGCTTCCTGGGTGGTGATCAGACCAGAAAACTGCGAGCTGAGGTCGACGGTGGACGACTCCAGCGTCTGGGGCGTGATGCCGCCAGCCCCACCGGTGGAAGCCGGTTTCAGGTTGAAGGTGCCGCTGGTCGAGGACACCTGGTAGGCGTCGCCGGACACCGCGGTCAGCCCGTCCGGGTTCGGGAAGGTGGCGATGGCGATCTGGGCGATCTGGCGCGTCACACCGTTGTCGTAGGACGCGGTGACGAAGCCGTTGTTGTCGATGCTGACGCCGGTAAGGTTGCCGAACTGGGTCCCGTTGGTCTCGACCGACTGGGTGATCGAGCTGCTGGCGAACTGGGTGATGCCGCCCGGCGGGGTGTTGACGTTAAGGCTGACGGTCTGGGCGGCGATGCCCAGATTGGACGCCCACGACACCTGACCCGCGGCCGGCGTGGTGGCCGAACCGCCGATGCTGATCGACGGCGTGGTCGAATTCCCGAACAGCGAGGAATTGGCCATGTCGATGCTGCCGTCCGAATTGAAGGTGACGGTGCCGGTGGCGATCTGGCCATTGCTCAGACCCGCACCGTCCTGGACGTCGCTCGCCGGCACAGCCACCAGCTCGCCGTACCACTGGTTGGTGGTCGAGCTCTTCAGCAGGTCGAGCTGCAGGGTGTGCTGGCCGCCCTGGCTGTCGGAGATCGGAATCGGGATGGTGAAATCGGGCTTGGTGCCGCCGGTGCCGGTCGTCGGATCGTAACCCGCCATGCTGGTGGTCGCGGACGTAGCGCTGTAGGCGCCTGCGCCCGGCGGGGTCGCGCCCGCGGCCTGGGCGGCGGCCGACGGCGCGCCGGCGGCGTCGAGGTTGGCGTTGAGGCTCACCGCCGTGGTCGGCGACACCGCGCCGCCGACGTTGCCGACGTTGATGGTCTGCAGGGCGGACAGGTTGGAGGGGTTGGTGGTGACCGAGCCGTTGGCGTTCACCGGCCAGCCTTGCAGGAACAGGCCGGCGGCGTTCTCCAGGTTGCCGTTCTGGTCGACGATGAACGAGCCCGCGCGGGTGAATTCCCGCGGGTCGGTGATCGACGGATTGGCATTGGTGGTGGTGACGAAGAAGCCCTGGCCCTGGATGCTCAGGTCGGTGGTGGATTGGGTCTGGACCGGGTTGCCCTGGACCGTGACCTGCTGCTGGGCCTGCGCCAGCACCCCGCCGGCGTTGTAGTCGCCGGTGTTCCCCGAATTGCTCACGATGTCGGAGAAGTTGGTGTTCACCGTCTTGTAGCCGACGGTGTTGGCGTTCGCGATGTTGTTGGCGATCGCCGCCAGGGCGGACGAGTTGGCGATCAGGCCGGAGACCCCGGCGTCCAGGGCGCTATTGATGCTCATGGGTCAATCCTCAGGGTTCACGAGGTTAAGGGGCACGCCGGCTCACGAGCCGGAAGACGAAGAAGAGGAAGAAGAGCCGTTGATGCTGGTGATCGAGGAGACCGGCACCTGGCTGGAGCCGATGGTGACCTCGGTCGTACCGCCGACGTTCTGCACCGAGCTGACCACGCCCGAGACCGAGATGGTCGGCGTGATGGAGCCGCCCGAACTGTCCGAGGCGGCGATGCTGAGGGTGTAGACGCCGTCGGGCTGCTGCACGCCGCTGCTGTTCTGGCCGTTCCAGTTGAAGGTGCCCGTCCCTGCCGCCAGGCTGGGGATCGAGCCGGTGAAGACCACCTGGCCGGCGGAGTTGGTCACCGTCGCCGTGCCGCTGGCCGCGTTGGAGGGCAGGCCGTAGCTCCAGCTGGCCTGGCCGTTGGCCAGGTTGGCGGTCGTGCTGGTGGCGGTGACGTTCTGGCCGATCAGGTTGGCCGAGCTGGTCACCCCGCCCGAGGGCGAGGCGCTGACCAACTGTTGCAAGAGCTGGTTCGACAGCAGTTGCTGCTGCACGCCGGTCATCTGCACCAGTTCGGTGGTGAAGGCGTTCGGATCCATCGGCGAGGTGGGATCCTGGTTCTGCAGCTGGGTGGTCAGTAGGGTCAGGAAGGTCTGGTACGAGGTGGCCAGATTGCCCTGGCCGGCGGCCAGATCGCCGGCGGTGCCCGAACCGCTGGAAGCGGAGTTCGAGCCGGTCGGGTTGGTGACCTGCGTGGTTGGGGCGCTCTCGCCACTCACAAAGCCTGAAACGCTCGACATGGGTCTGTCCTCAGATTCGGATGTCGAGGCGGGAATCGCCGCCGCCGCGGCTCCACGCGCTGGAGGACGCCGTCGCCTGAAGGTCGTCGCTGGAGACGAAGGCGTTGGCGATCCCGCGCGAGAAAGGGGTGGACTGGCCGCCGTTCGAGCCAGACGGGTTCGAGAACCCCTGCTCGCCGGCGAAGGAGAAGCCGCCGGCGTTCTGGCCGGCCTGCGGGTTGGACGGGGCCGAGGCCGCGACCTGGGTATCGGCGCTGGAATGCACCCCGAAGGTGACGCCGCCGGAACCGATGGTGAAGCCAGCCTGCTCGAGCGCCTTCTTCAGTTCGCCGGAATGGGCGCTGACGGCGCTGGCGGTGTCGTCGTTATCGAAGGCCAGGGAGGCGCTGAGCTGGCGGTTGGCGCCGATCTGCACCGTCACCGTCACCTGGCCCAGCCCGTCGGGATTGAGCTGGAGCTGGAACTGGCTGCCCCCGGCCGACACCTTGGCCGCCATCTGCGAGCCGAGATCGGCCGCGGTGTCGCTGGTCGGGACCGCGTCCGAAGCCCAGCTTGGCAGGTCTTGCGCCGGCACGACGCCGAACACCACTCCCGAGGCGTCGCCCGTGGCCGACGTATCCGCGCTCGTCGCGGTCGCGGCGCCGTTCGCAGCTGAATCGTCGCTCCAGGCGTCGTCTCCGCCGCCGCCGCCCGAGCCCGAACGGCCGGAGGTCGCGGCCGCGGCCACCGGTGCGGCGGCGGCGGCCGAGGCGTCAGCGGTCGCCGGATCGCCCGAGCCCGAGTCGGCGTCGCCGGCCGCAGCCGGGTTCCCGGCCGGAGCCTTGGCGCGAGCGGCGAAGGTCGCCGGGGCCGAAGACAGGGACGGCGCGGCCTGGAGCGTCGCGGCGGTCGTGGTCGCCGCGGTCGGCGTGGTCGCCGCGTCGTCGTCCTCGCTCTCGGCCGCGGCCGTCGTCCCGGCCCCCGACTGCGCCGCCAGCTTGACGCCGGCCACAGCGCCTGCCGCCTGCAACAGCGACGCGGAATTGGCGCCCGCCGGCGGCGTGGCGGGGGCTTGAATCTGGGCGCTGGACGAGGGCGACGCCTGCGGCTGCGACGCGACGGTCTTAGCGGTTCCGCCGGCTGACGCGGACGTCGTCGCGCCGGAGCCGCCAGGCAGGGCCGCAGCCTGGCTCGTGGAGGTTTGGCCGCCCTGGGCCTGGACCTGTGCTTGAACCTGGGCCTGCAGCTGTGTCGCCGAGGCCGGCAAGGCCTGGGCCGCGCCCGGCGGAACCCCAGCCGCCGATATCGGGGCCTGCGGTGCGCTGAAGCCTGCCGCCGCGTTCGTGGTCGAACCCGTCCCACCCGAGGCGGCCGCCGTGGGCGCGGAAACCACCGGCGCCTGGAGCGGCGCCGGCAGGATCGTCGCGGCGGCGAGCAGGGCCGGCGTGGTCGCCGCATCGCCCTGGGCGGCGATTTTCTTCGACCGGTCGCCGGCGCCGGCGCGGGTGTCGGTCGGGGAGCTGGCCCCGGTCTCCGACTGGGCCTGGGTCTGGGCCTGTTGAGCCTGGGCGGCGGTCGCGGCCTGGCCGTCCGACGGCGCGGCGCCGTCCGCGGACAGGATCATGGCGGCGAAGTCCTCGGACGCGCCTGCCGAGGCCGCAGCCGCAAGCGGCGACGCGGCATGGGCGGCGGCATGGCGCTGAGGCGCGATGTTGGCGGCGAGACTCATCGCGAATGCAAAAGCAACCGCCGCGCCACTTGCCGTTAACCGGAGAACCGTTGATTTATAAGGACTTTGCCTATCGGCCGTTAAGGGTCGATCCGGGGGTGGGCGGCGGTTTCTGCCGCCCTCGGACGATCAGGCGTCAAATCCTGCCGGGCTCAGCCGGCCGCGACCATGTCCCAGGCCAGCGGTTCACCGCGCTTCAACGGCCGCGCCGCCGGACGGCCCAGCACCTTATCCAGATGCTCGGGCTCCAGGCCGAAGCCGGGACGGATCGAGCGCACGTCGGCCGCGGTCAGCACCGCCCCCGCCGGCACGTCGCGCACCACGTAGAGCGAGCGGCGGAAGGTGCGATTGGCGCCTTCCTCGGCCCCGCGGACATAGGCCGCCTCGCCAAGCGCCTCCCAGGCGTTGCGGCAGTCCGCGGTCAGGCGCGCCAGCTCGTCGGGCTCCAGCGAGAAGGCCGAGTCCGGGCCACCGTCGGCGCGCGCCAGGGTGACGTGCTTTTCGATCACCGAGGCGCCCAGCGCCACCGCGGCCACCGCGGCGGCGGTCCCAGGCGTGTGGTCCGACAGGCCGGCGAGGCAGCCGTAGTCCCGGGCCAGCCGCTCGACCATGCGCAGATTGGCGTCGGCGAAGCGGGCCGGATAGGCGCTGACGCAATGCAGCAGCGCCACCTCGCCCGAGCCATGGGCCTGGGCGGTGGCCAGGGCGGCGGCGATCTCCTCGGGCGTGGTCATGCCGGTGGAGATGATCAGCGGCTTGCCGGTCCGGGCCGTGCGCGCGATCAGCGGCAGGTCCACCGCCTCGAACGAGGCGATCTTGTAGGCCGGCGCGTCCAGCCCCTCGAGCAGCTCCACCGCCGTCTCGTCGAACACCGAGGAGAAGACGATGAGTCCGCGCGCACGCGCGTGCGCGAACAGCGGGGCGTGCCAGGCGTAGGGGGTATGGGCCTCGGTATAGAGGTCATACAGGGTGCGGCCCCGCCACAGTCCCGACTCCAGCCGAAAGCCCGGCCCGTCGTGGTCCAGGGTGATGGTGTCGGGGGTGTAGGTCTGCAGCTTGACCGCGTCGGCGCCCGCATCGGCGGCGGCGTCGATCAGGCGCAGCGCGCGGTCCAGTTCGCCATTATGGTTGCCCGACAGCTCGGCGATGATAAACGGCGGCGCGCCGGGTCCGAGCCGGCGTCCTGCGATGGCGAAGCCGGGATGGGACGCGGCGGCGGAGTTGATCTTGGGGGAGGTCACGCGGAAGGCCTGGTGAAAAGCGGCGTTAAGCATAGCTTGACCCGCCAACGTTAAGGGATTGTCGCCATTTTCGGCAAGAGGTGCGGTGATGATCGAGCTGCGCGACTTTCGAGACGAGGACGTCCACAACCTGTTCCGTTGGCGTTGCGAGCCCGAGGTCGATCGCTGGATGTACGAACTGCCGCCCGAACAGTTCGCCGCGCATCAGAAGTGGTTCGACGACCATCGCGCCGATCCCAAGCGCAGGGGCTGGATGATCACCCTGAACGGCGCCCCGTGCGGCTTCCTGCACCTGTATGGCATCTCCAAGAGCCAGCGCCGCGCCCAGTGGGGCTGGTTCATCGGCGAGGCCGATGCGCGCGGCCGCGGGGCCGGGCGCGCCGCCCAGGCCCTGGGCCTGGACCGCGCCTTCTCGGAGTTCGACCTGCACAAGGTCTGGTCGGAGGTCCCGGCGGGCCACGAGACCGCGCTCAAGGCCCAGGAGGCCGCGGGCTTCCGCCGCGAGGGCTATCTGCGCCGCCACGCCTTCAAGCACGGCGAGTTCCGCGACGTGGTGCTGCTGGCGATCCTGTCGGAGGAATGGGCCGCGCGCCGTGACAAGGTGCGGGCCAACCTGGTCGCCTCGGGCCTGATCGCCCCCTGACCGGCTTCCCCTGGTCCATTTCCCCCGATCCATTTCTCTGGCGACACAAGGAATTACCGCCGGCTTAATAAGTGATCAGGGATTCGCGCCGAGAATGGCGCCTCCGTATCAGGGATTCCGTCGGTCGCCATGACGCTCGGCATCAGCAGCGACGTCCTGCTTTCGTACCTCCAGGCCAAGGCCGGGGTGACGGGAAGCTCCACCACGAACTCGGCCGCCGAGACCCTGGCCTCCGAATCGCCGACCGCGCCCTGGAACGTCAGCACCAGCACCAGCGGAGCGGGCGCGAACACCACTGCGCCGAACACCACCGCGCTGGTGGCGCAGCTGCTGTCGGGCTCCTCGATCGTCAATCCCGGCGCCACCAAGCTGTCGCAGACCACGTCCAACTCGGCCGCCAACACCGACTACCAGAACCTGTTCGCCCTCTATCAGGGGCTGACCAGCCTGCAGACCCTGGCCACCACCGCCTCGGCCTCGGGCGTCAGCGCCGGCCAGCTCAGCCAGTACGAGAAAGCCTTCGCCGCCGGCCTGACCCAGGTGCGCAGCTTCATCTCCAGCGGCGCGTTCAAGGAATTCCAGGTCTCCAACGGCGGGGTCGAAACCCAGCAGACCTCGACCACCGGCGCCCAACAGGAAAGCGACACCTACGTCTCCCAGCCCCTGGTCAGCGGCTCGGCCAACACCGTGATTTCCGCCCTGCAGGGCAATGCGAGCTTCAGCCTCACCGCCACGAGCCTGCAGGGCCAGCAGACCACGGTGAACTTCGACCTGTCGCAGATGGGCTCGACGCCGCGCACCCTGGCCAACGTCATCACCTACATGAACGGCCAGATGCAGGCGGCCGGGTTGAAGACGCAGTTCAGCGACCAGCTGATCCCGGGCACGGCGCCGCAGACCACCACCACCAACGGCATCTCCATCACCACGCCAGGCACGCCGGATCAGTACGCCCTGGTGGTCGACGGCACCCCGAACGAACAGCTGAGCTTCTCGGCGAGCTCGACCTCGGCGGCGGTGTTCATCGCCCAGACCTCGACCGACCCGTCCGCGACCACCTCGTCGAGCACCACGGCCACCACCACCAGCTCGTCCTCCAGCCTGGCCTCCCTGACCGGCAGCTCGACCTCGAGCACCAGCGCCCTGCCCACCACCACCTCGCAGGTGATCAAGGTGGATACGCCGGGCGGCTCCAGCAGCAGCACCACGCGCGGCTTCACCGACGACCTGCCCACCGGCTCGACGGTCACCTCCACCGCCACCGCGCCCGACGGCTCGCTCTACGTGCTGGCCAACGTCACCGGGCCGATCAACGGCCAGCCGATCCAGGGCCAGTCTGACGCCGTGCTGCTGAAGTACGACGACGCCGGAAACCTGGTCTACACCCAGACCCTGGGCGCCGCCGACGAGGCCGACGCCACCTCGCTGGCGGTCTCGGCCGACGGCACGCAGGTGGCCATCGCCGGCTCCATCACCGGCTCGAACCTGGATCCGACCAACGACAGCCAGAACGGCTCGACCACCTCGCAGAGCTTCGTCAGCGTGTTCAATTCCAGCACCGGCGACCAGCTGTGGAGCCAGAACCAAGATGCGCCCTCGGGCGTCGACAACCAGGTCAATGCGGTGGCCTTCGGCGCCAACAACAGCGTCTACGTGGCCGGCCAGACCCAGGGCCAGCTGCCTGGGGCCTCGGGCGGCGGGGCCACCCAGAACGGCTACATCCAGGGCTTCAGCGCCACGTCCACCACCAACTCGCTCACCCAGGAAACCACCTGGACGGCGACACCCACCTTCACCACCGAACTGGGCTCCACCGGCATCAACCGCGCCACCGGCATCGCGGTGTCGGGCTCCCAGCTCTACGTCTCCAGCGTGCTCAACGGCGATGCGGTGGTGCAGAGCTACAGCCTGGGCTCGACCGGCACGGCGACCCTGACGGCGCAGCAGGACCTGGGCGGGGTGGACGGCGGCGACGTGGCCGGCTTGGCGATCGCCTCGGACGGCTCGGTCATCGTGGCCGGCTCGACCCACAACGCCGACCTGAACGCCGGCACCATCACCTCGGCCTACAGCGGCAACGGCGACGCCTTCGTGGCCGACCTGAACGCCAATCTGGACCCCACCGGGACCGAGTCGGTCGCCTATTACAACGGCGGCGCGCCGACCACCGCCTCGGCCCTGACCCTGTCGGGCGGGCAGGTCTACATCGCCGGCCAGTTGGCCGGCGCCACCTCGCTGACGGGCTCGACCGGCTACGCCGCCGCCATCAACCCCACCAACGGCCAGGTTTCCTGGTCGACCACCTTCTCCGGCAACAACGGCTCATCCGAGCCCGCCTCGATCGCGGTCAGCCAGAACGGCGCCTCGATCCTGGACGCGCTCGGCCTGCCACAGGGGCCGGAACTGCAGCAGCAACAGCCCTCCGACCTGGTGACCACCAACAGCTCGGTGAGCGCGGGCGACAAGTTCTTCGTCCAGAACGGCTCCGGCGCCCCGGTGGCGGTCACCATCGCCGCCGACGACACCTATGAGACCCTGGCCAAGAAGATCCAGCAGGCCTCGGGCTTCGAGGCCACCGTCACCACCATGACCATCGACGGGCAGCAGGAGATCAAGATCACGCCGGGCAACTCCAACGCTCAGATCCGGCTCGAGGCCGGCCCGGCGGGCGAGGACGCCCTGGCGCCGCTGGGGCTCAAGGAAGGCCTGCTGACCACCAGCGCCAACACCCTGACCACCTCCACCGCCACCACGGTCAAGACTGCCAACGGCGTGCAGCCGGCCACCAACCTCAAGACCCACTACACGATCTCCGTGCCGGCGGACCTGTCGCTGAGTTCGTCCACCGACATCACCTCGGCCCAGAGCGCGCTGAGCATCGCCATCGCCGAGGTCAAGTCGGTCTACACCGACATGACCACGCCCAAGATCAGCAGCGGGCCGGGCTCCAGCTCCGGCACGGTCCCGGCCTACATCACCGCCCAGCTCTCCAACTACCAGCAGGCCCTGGCCCGCCTGACCGGCGGCTCCTCGTCGTCCTCGGGCTCGGCCGGCCTGTCGAGCTCCTCGATCGCGCTCAGCCTGCTGGGGGGCTGACGCCTCGAAAGCCGGAGCCTGAAACGGGGGCTGGGGTGCGGACGCTACGCCGCCTTGCTTCGGCCGGCCTCAGGGCTCAAAGCAGGCTTCCCCTTTCGGCCAGAAGGCCCTAGCCAAGCTCCATGAAATTCCTGCAGGACCGACGCGCCCTGGCGGCGCTGATCGTGGGCATGGTCGTGCTGATCGGCCTGGGCGGCGCATTGGGCCTGCTGCACCCCCGCCACGGTGGCGGCGGTGGCGACGACAACACCGCGCCCGGATCCAACGAACTCCAGGTGGTGATGGGCAAAGCGCCCAAGGTCGAGGCCGACACCTCGGTGCGCTGCTTCGTCAAGGGCCAGTTCGTCGGCATGGAGACCGCCGCCGACTGCGCCCAGAAGAACGGCGTGGCCCCCGGCGCGCTCGACGTCGGCCTGGACCAGAGCGGAGCGATCGCGGCGGGCGGCGGCGACACCCACCTGCAGCCCCTGGCCTCGGCCAAGCCCGACGACCAGGACGCCGACGACAAGCCTGACAAACCCGACGCGGCCGACACCGGGGCAGGCGACGGCGACAGCCGCAGCTACGCCGACCTGCCGCCCGCCGACTGCAAGGCCTATGCGCCGGGCGGCTGGCGCACCGCCGGCCAGGGCGTGGGCCTGGACGCCTGCGTGCACACCCTGTTCGACGGACGCTGCCCGGCCCCGGGCCAGGTGGTGTACGGACATTGGGGCGCTTTGACGCTGCGCGCCTCGCCCGGACGCATCGACGTGGCCCGCAACAACCGCGATTTCAGCCCGCTGGCCCCCCAGTATCCCGCGGACTGCTCGATTCCGCCGATCTGACGCGCTCGCGCTCAGGCGTCGGCCCATGTACACACGGCTCATGAATCGAGGGCTCATCAGACGAATCGCGGCGCTGGCCGTGCTGGGCGCGGCGACCGCCGCCGCCGGCTGCGCCCCCACCGTCGACGCGCCGGCCGACAAGGGCGTCTGCTGGAGCATGCAGGCTCAGAAGCACGGCAAGCCGAAGTTCTTCAAGGTGTCGGTCAACGAGCCCGACCTGGAGCACTGCGCCGCCGCGCTGGAGGGCATGCGCCTGCGTTTCCTGCTGCTGGGCGGCTCGATCAAGGAGGTCGACGGCGCCTATCAGGGCCAGTTCCTGTTCGTGGATCCGCGCGGGGTGTTCACCTCCGGCGACCTGAACAACACGCCCTTCCCCTTCCTGGTGCGCGACGGCTCCGGCCATCTCGTGCCGCCGGGTACGCCACCGAGCTGACCCTGCGGCCGGCGGCCCAACCGACCACATTGACTCCCGCAGCCCAAAGCTGCGAACGTAAACAGAACAAACAGAGCAAGCGAGGACGGCGATGGCCGGCAGCGTCAACAAGGTGATCTTGGTCGGCAATCTGGGCCGCGATCCCGAAATCCGCACCCTGAACTCGGGCGACCGCGTGGCCAACCTGCGCATCGCCACCTCCGAGACCTGGCGTGACCGCACCTCGGGCGAGCGCAAGGAGCGCACCGAGTGGCACCAGGTGGTGATCTTCAACGACAACCTGGTGAAGGTGGCCGAGAGCTATCTGCGCAAGGGCTCCACCGTCTACATCGAAGGCGCGCTGCAGACCCGCAAGTACACCGACCAGGCCGGCGCCGAGCGCTACGCCACCGAGGTGGTGCTGCAGAAGTTCCGCGGCGAGCTGACCATGCTGGGCGGCCGCGGCGGCGGGGCTGAGGCTGGCGACGAGGGCGACTTCGGAGGCTACGCCAGCGGCCCACGGCAGGCCAGCGGCCCGAAGGAAACCTTCACCGCCGACCTCGACGACGAGATCCCGTTC
>FSXV01000163.1_pt1 | contig 13879 bp, 15 predicted proteins | sample 1638401 | NCBI WGS metagenome assembly FSXV01 (sample SAMEA3914788, study PRJEB12502) | metagenome | biome: forest; material: soil | place: Canada | collected 2011-07-03 | depth 0.1 m | reverse complement strand
GTGGCCAGCAGAGCCTCGGCGATACCGGGCGCCACGACGGCCAGGTTGGTCGTGTTGGTGTTCGCGATGCCGATGAACGAGTTCATGATCCCGTACACGGTGCCGAACAGGCCGATGAACGGACCCGACGAACCGACCGAGGCCAGGAACTGCATGCCGCCCGACAGACGCTTGGCCAGGGTGGCCTGCACGCCGCCAACCGCCGCCGAGGCGCGGCTGATGGTCGAACCGCGGTGTTCGCCGGTGATCGACAGACCGGCTTGACGGGACAGCTCGACTTCGTTCGAAGCGGCGGCCGCCATGTCGGCGAAGGGGTTGCCTTCGAACTCTTCCGAGGTGGCGACGCGGTTCATGTCGGTGATCGACCGGGCGTCACGGAAGGCTTCCAGGAACTTGCTGGTCTGACGGTTCAGGCCGGCGAAGTTCACGATCTTGATGATCAGGGTGGTCCAGGAGACGATCGAGGCCAGAAGCAGACCCACCATCACGGTCTTCACGACCGGGGTGGCGTTCAGGAACATCTGGACGGGGGTCATCTTGCCCGCGCCCTTGATGGTGGTCGGGGCTTCCTGGGCGCCGCCGTTGTTCACGGCGGAATCGCTGGACGAGGTCGTGTTGGCGGCGTCGGTGGTCGCGTTGGACGCGGCCGCGGCGGGCGCGTCGGTGGTGTTTTGCGCGAACGCGGGGGCGCTCACGGCCATCAACGCAACAACGCCAAGCACGGCGAGGATCGGGGTCGTTCGTTTATGTTCCAACATCTTCAGCCAGTTCCTGGTTGATCGGGCAAATGGTCACGAGGGTCGTCGCGAAGCGCGTCTTCCACCCTAATCTCAAATCCGGACGAAACGGCTTGCTTTTGTCTCTTCCCGTTCCGGCCCCCTCACCCACCTTTAGCGCTGTCAGATGACACCGATGTTGGCGATGAGGTGACTTTCGCCACCAAGGCGGCGAGAGCCTTACCGCAATTTCACAATTACGATCCGTGGTCCTTTCGCAACGCCCTACCCCGCCGTCAAGCGGTTTCGAGTCTGAAATCAGGCAGAGGGACAACAAAGCCAGCCGGACAGGCGGGAGGTGCGAACGTGCCCCAATTGGGGCGTCGACCGATAGTATCAGGGAGAAAAATGGCCGGAAATGGTGCCTGGGGGCGGATTCGAACCACCGACACGCGGATTTTCAATCCGCTGCTCTACCAACTGAGCTACCCAGGCGTCCGGGGAGGCGTGTCTATATGATAAGCCTTTGGGGCCGTCTAGAGGCGTTTCGAAAAAGAGTGCGCCTTCCCTGGGGACGATACGCTAGTCCCTGAAATTCCTTGGGTATCAGTCTTCGCTCGGATCGGAATCCGAGTTGGTGGAGGCGCTGCGGCCGGGCACGGCGTAGCGCCCGCTGAACCAGCGCTGCAGGTCCAGGTCCGCGCACCGCTTGGAACAGAACGGCGCATAGGCGGGCGCCGGGGGCGCGGCTTCGCAGATGGGGCAGAGGGGTTTGGTCTTCACAGCCATACGATATCGGTAACATCGCGCGCGGTTCCAGGGGCCTCGCGCACGGCGAAGCGTGGACCCAACTGCGCGACCAACGGTCTCAGGATCTGAGCCACCTCGGGGGCGCACACCGCCTCCAGCCGCCGCCCCGGCTCGAATCGACCCTGGCGGTCCAGCCGCCGCACCAGGTCCTGGGCGAGCGAGCGCGCCGACAGCCGGCCATCGGCGCCGAGCAGTCGCTCGGCCAACGGCTGCTCCAGGTGCGGCTTGGCCAGGTCCAGCGAGCCGAACCGTCCCAGCGCGCCGATCACGGTCTCCGGCCCGTCCGGCGCGAAGGCCGTCGCCGCAATCTCCAGCAATCGACGGCGGTCCTTGGGAAAGCCGATCAGGTCGATCACGACCAGGCCGGCCAAGCCCTTGAGCCGCAGCAGCCGCGCCGCTTGCCACAGCGCCCTTTGATTCGCCTGGCCGACTGACAGCGCCGCGCCGCCCTCCTCCAGGTCCACATCCACCGCCACCAGGGCGCGGGTGGGCTCGATGGTCAGGGCCAGCCCGCCCTCCAGGCTGTGGCGGCGGGCCAGGACGGCGGCCTCGGCCTCGTCCGCCTGCTCACGCGCCAGTTCGCCCTCTATTATAGAGACGTCGCCCGCCAGGCGCCGAAGCTGCGTCTCGACCGAGGGCGCGGCGGCGATCAGACCGCTGCGGTCCGGCTCGCCCTCCCCCGCCAGTCGCAGCGCGGCGGGCTTGCCGCCGGCGGGTTCCGCCACGACCACGACCGAGAGCCGCTGGCCCTCGTGGGGCGGCTGGTCCAGGCCCCGCAGCCTGAGGCTGCCGACCTGCCCGTCGCCCAGGTCCATCCGCGCCAGGCCCAGGCGCGCCGACTGTTCGATCACCCGCGCGCCGTAGACCGCGCCCAGGCGGGGGGTCAGGTCCCCGTCCCGCGCCAGCAGCAGCCGTTCCGGCGCGCCCTCGAGCGTGACGACGCCCCGGACCTCGCCGGGACAGCGGTCGAGATAGAACCGCCGCTCAGCCACGCCAGCCCAGGCCCTCCAAAAGCCGGATGGTCTCATACAGCGGCAGGCCCACCACGGCCGGATAAGAGCCGTGCAGCTCGAGCACGAAGCCCCCGGCCCGGCCCTGCACGCCATAGCCGCCCGCCTTGCCATGCCATTCGCCCGAGGCGAGGTAGGCCGCGATCTCCTGGTCGGACAGGCGCTTCATCTGCAGGCGCGTCTCGACCAGGCGCGAGGCGGCCTGGCCGCCCGGCGCGATCACCGCCACCCCGGTATAGACGCGATGGCCCCGGCCCGAGAGCAGGTCGAGGCAGGCGCGCGCCTGGGCCTCCGTCTCGGCCTTGGGCAGCACGCGGCGGCCCACCGCCACCACGGTGTCGGCAGCGAGGACGAAGGCGTCGGCCCGCCGCGCCGCCACCGCCCGCGCCTTTTCCAGCGCCAGGCGCTCGGCCAGGCGGCGGGGCGTCTCGTCGCGCAAGGGGCTCTCGTCGAGGTCGGCGGCCTCGCAGGCGTCGGGTTCGATCCCCACCTGGCGCAGAAGGTCGAGCCGGCGCGGACTGGCGCTCGCCAGAATCAAGGACGGACGGGAAGACGTCAGGGCCTCAGTCTCCAAAGGTCAGGGCGCCCGGGAAACGTTCGCGCAGCCTGCGGTCCAGCTCGTCGCGCATATGGCGATAGGCTTCCAGGCGCTGATCCCGCGAACCGGTTTCCAGGGTGGGGTCGGGGGTAGGCCAGTACTCGAAATTCACCGCGCGCGCCCGCGCCATTTCCGCCGCCCGATGGTGAGCCTCGGGCGTGAGCGAGATGATCAGGTCGAAGGAGCCGTCCTCCAGGTCCGCGAACCCCTTGGCCTTGTGGCCGGACAGGTCCTCGCCCCATTCCGCCATCACGGCGCTGACGAAGGGATCGATGTCGGAGCCGTCGGGCTTCAGGCCGCAGCTGTCGATGAAGATGCGACCGCCCATGCGACGGCGCAGCAGGGCGGCCGCCACCGGCGAGCGCACCCGGTTGACGTTGCAGGCGAACAGGACGGCGTCCGGCAGCGCGTCCATGATTCAGGAGTGCCGATAGAGGGCGCAGATCAGGGTGAACAGTCGCCGCGCCGTGTCGAAATCCAGTTCGACCTTGCCGGCCAACCGTTCGCGCAGGCGCTCGGAACCCTCGTTGTGGATTCCGCGCCGGCCCATGTCGATCGCCTCGATCTGCGAGGGCGAGGCGTGGCGGATGGCCTCGTAATAGCTCTCGCAGATCATGAAGTAGTCGCGGATCACGCCCTTGAACGGCGTCAGCGACAGCAGGTGGCGCCGTTCGCTCTCGCCCCCGCTGATGTCGAGCGCCAGGCGACCGTCCACCAGGGCGATGCGCAGGGTATAGGGACCCTCGCCCATGCCCTCGGGGTCGAAATAGTTTTCCTCCAGCAGGTCGAAGATCGCGACCTGGCGCTCATGCTCGACGTCGCGCGACGCCGGCGCGAGCGACTCCTCGTCGATCTCGACCGCCTGCAACCGGCGGAGGGACCGATCCTCGCTCACGGCTTGGCGGGGTCCAGCCGCACCGCAGCGGCGAGGGCGTGGGCGGGAAGGCCCTCGGCGCGGGCCAGGGCCACGGTGTGCGGGCCAAGCAGGGCGAAGGCGCGGGCGTCGCAGCGCGACACCGAGGTCCGCTTGAGGAAGTCGTAGATCGACAGGCCCGACGAGAACCGCGCCGAGCGGCTGGTGGGCAGGACGTGGTTGGAGCCGGCCACATAGTCGCCGATGGCTTCCGGGGTGTAGCGGCCAAGGAAGATCGCCCCGGCGTGACGCACGCGGTCGGCCAGTTTCTCGGGCTCGGCGACTGCGAACTCGACGTGCTCGGGGGCGATGCGGTCGACCAGGCCGGGCGCCTTCGCCAGCGGGGCGATGACCACGGCGCCGTGGGTGTTCCAGGAGGCGCGCGCAGTCTCCGCCGTCTCCAGCGTCGCCAGCAGCCGCTCCACCGCCGCCTCGACTTCGGCGGCAAAGCCGGGCGAGTCGGTGATCAGGATCGACTGGGCCGCCGGGTCGTGCTCAGCCTGGGACAGCAGGTCGGCGGCGATCCAGCTTGCATGGTTGTCGGCGTCGGCCACCACCACGATCTCGGAGGGGCCGGCCAGGGCGTCGATGCCGACCACGCCGTACAGCCGACGCTTGGCGGCGGTGACATAGGCGTTGCCAGGGCCGACGATCTTGTCCACCGGCTGGATCGGGCCGGCGCCATAGGCGAGCGCCGCCACGCCGTGCGCGCCGCCCAGCCGCCAGATCTCGGTCACCCCCGCCTCCTGGGCGGCGGCGAGCACCGCGGGCTCGATCTTGCCCGGCGGGGTGGTCATGGCGATGCGGTCGACGCCGGCGACCTGGGCCGGCACGGCGTTCATCAGCACGGTGGAGGGATAGGCCGCGCGGCCGCCCGGCACGTAGATTCCCACCGCCTCGATCGGGCTCCAGCGCCAGCCGAGTTCGACCCCCGCCTCGTCCACCCAGTGGGCGTCGGCCGGGCGCTGGCGCTCGTGATAGGCGCGGATGCGACGGGCGGCGAAGGCGATGGCCTCGCGCACCTCGGGCGAGCAGGCGCGAGCGCCCTCGGCGATCTCCTCGGCGGTGACGCGGACGGTCTGTTCGGTCAGCTCGGTGCGGTCGAAACGGCGGGCGTAGTCGAGCACGGCGGCGAGCCCGCCCGTGCGCACGCCCTCGATGATCTCGGCCGCGGCGGTGTCGACATCGGCGGGCGAGCCGCGGCGCTCGTCGAGGAAGGCGTCGAAGGCGGCGTCAAAGCCGGCGTTGGAGGCGTCGAAGCGGCGCACCCTCACATTCCCTCCACCGCGTCGGCGTCGGTGGCGGTGTGGTGCGGCGCCCGGTGCGCCGGCCAGGGCTCGGATACGTCGGCCAGTACGGCGTCGATGCAGTCGACCTCGACCCGCAGGTCGCCGCCATGGCAGAAGCGGAACAGCACCGCCCCGCCCGGCGCCTCGCCCGGCTCGAAGTCCATGGCCAGGCACGCGACCAGGTCGCCCTTTTGCTCGCAGGTCATGCCACGCTGCTGCACCCGCGTGACGTCGCCGAGCTGCAGGGCCGAATAGGCCCGCTCGCCGCAGTTGTTCTCGCACCCGCCGGCTTCCCAGCGATAGCGGTTGAACAGGATGGTCAGGGTGCGGGCCTTGGGCTCGAATCGGATGTCGCCGACATGGGCGATGGCGTCCTGCAGCGCGGCCGAAACCACCTGCAGGTCATCCTTGTCCATAGCCAACAGACGCAGGTGCTCGCATCCAGACCGGCTGTCCTGGCCCATATCAGCCCTCCTCGTCGTCTTCGCGGATACGGCGGATGTTGGCGCCGCACGCACTCAGCTTCTCCTCTAAACGCTCGAAGCCGCGATCCAGATGGTAGACCCGGTTGACCACGGTTTCACCCCTGGCCGCGAGGCCGGCGATCACCAGGCTGACCGAGGCCCGCAGGTCGGTGGCCATGACCTGGGCGCCGGTCAGGGCGTCCACCCCATGCACCCGCGCCTCGCCGCCATGGACGGCGATGTCGGCGCCGAGCCGCGACAGCTCGGGCACATGCATGAAGCGGTTCTCGAAGATGGTCTCGCGGATCACGCTTTCGCCCTCCGCCACGCTCATCAGGGCCATGAACTGGGCCTGCAGGTCGGTGGCGAAGCCGGGATAGGGGTCGGTGGACAGGTCCACCGCCTTCAGCCGCGCGCCGTTGCGCTTCAGGGTCACGCTATCGGCGTCGTGCGAGACCTCGACCCCGGTCTCGACCAGCTTGTCCAGCAGGGCCGAGATATGGGCCGGACGCACGCCGGTCAGCCTGACCTCGCCGCCGGCCATGGCCGCGGCCATGGCGTAGGTGCCGGCCTCGATGCGGTCGGGCACCACGGCGTGGGTCGCGCCGTGCAGGCTGGAGACGCCGGTCACCCGGATCACGTCCGTGCCTGCGCCTTCCACCTTGGCCCCCATGGCGTTGAGGCAGTCGGCCAGGTCGACGATCTCGGGCTCGCGGGCGGCGTTGCGGATGATGGTCTCGCCCGAGGCCAGGGCGCAGGCCAGCAGGGTATGCTCGGTGGCGCCCACCGAGACGAACGGGAACTCGATCTCGGCGCCCTGCAGGCCGCGCGGCGCCTGGGCGTAGACATAGCCCTCGTGCAGGTCGATGCGCGCGCCCAGCGCCTCCAGCGCCTTCAGGTGCAGGTCCACCGGGCGGGCGCCGATGCTGCAGCCGCCGGGCAGGCTGACCTTGGCGTGCCCGGTGCGCGCCAGCAGCGGCCCCAGCACGTTGAACGAGGCGCGCATCTTGCGCACCAGGTCGTAGGAGGCGAACGCGCTGACGATCTCGGGGGTGTGCAGCACCGTAACCGCGGGGTCTTCTTCGGTCACCTGCGTGCCAAGCCGCGACAGCAGTCGCCCCAAAAATCGGGTGTCGGCCAGGCGCGGCATGTTGGTCAGGCGCAGCGGCTGGTCTGTCAGCAGGCTGGCGGCCATCAGCTTGATGGCGGAATTCTTGGCGCCGCTGATGGGGATCGACCCCTCCAGGCGTGCGCCGCCGACGATGGCGATACGGTCCATAGGGCCCCGCGACAAAGGGAGATGGTTCTACAGCAGCTTGAGCAGGGCGCAACGGGCGTCGGCCCTGTGCGCGCCCCACATTTTTGTTGGGCGTCAGTCGGCGTCGTGGCCAGGGTCGGAGTCGGAGTCGGCGCCGACGAACTCCTGCACGAACTCGGGCGCCTCGCCCGCCTCCAGCGGATCCTCCGCTTCGCCGTCGTCGCCGCCGGGCGTCGGCACGGTGAAGCCGGGCGGCAGGTCCAGGCTCAGCAAGCCCGCCGCCTTCATCTCGGCTGCGCCCGGCAGGTCCGACAAACCCGCCAGGCCGAAGTGCTCCAAAAAGCCGTCGGTGGTGCCGAAGGTGACCGGGCGGCCGGGGCTGCGGCGACGGCCGCGCATGCGCACCCACCCCAGTTCCAGCAGCACGTCCAGGGTGCCGCGGCTCAGCCCCACCCCGCGGATCGCCTCGATCTCGGCCCGGGTGACCGGCTGGTGGTAGGCGACGATGGCCAGGGTCTCCATGGCCGCACGCGACAGGCGGCGCGGCTCGACCCGTTCCTCGGCCATCAGATAGGCCAGGTCCGGCGAGGTGGCGAAACGCCAGCGGCCGGCGACGCAGCTCAGCTCCACTCCACGCCCGGCGTAACGCCGGCCCAGCACCGCCAAGGCCGCCGCGATGTCGGAGCCCACGGGCAGGCGCGCGGCCAGGTCGCTCTCGGACAGCGGAGTGGAGGCGGCGAACAGCAGCGCCTCGATCTGGCGCTCGGTGTCGGTGGGCTCGCTCACGCGGCGCGATCCACCGCGGTCGAGGCCTTGGCCGCCGGTGCGTCGCGGCGGGCGCGCAGGTAGACCTCGGCGAAGGCCTCCAGCTGGCGGACCTCCAGCGCCCCGTCCTTCACCATCTCCAGCCCTGCCGACAGGGTCGAGGCGATGAAGGAGGCGCGGCTCGGCCCCTCCTCTTCGGCCTCTTCCACGTCAACCTTCGGCGCCACGGCGCCCAGGCTGGTCCAGTCCTCCAGCGTCGGCAGCAGGCCGCGCAGGCGGTCGCGCGCCGCCTCCAGCGGATAGGCCTCGACCCGCGCCTGGGCGTGATAGCGGCGCGCGCTCTGGCGTACGCGCTGGTCGGCATAGGCCGAGATCAGGGCGTAGAGGTCGCCTTCCGGCGGCCCCAGCGAATGCACCACCCGCGCCTCGGGATCGCCGCGGCCGAACACGTCGCGGCCAAGGCGCGGCAGGGCTTTCAAGGTGTCGGCGGTCTGGCGCATGGCGTCGAGCTTGGCCAGGCGGAAGGCCAGGGCCTCGGCCAGTTCCTCGGCCGGCGGCTCGTCGCCGTCTTCCTTGCGTGGCTTGGGCAGCAGCAGGCGCGATTTCAGGTAGGCCAGCCACGCCGCCATCACCAGATATTCCGCCGCCAGGGCGAAGCGACGGCGGCGCTGGCTCTCGACGAAGGCCAGAAACTGCTCGGCCAGCTGGGAGATGGAGATCTTAAGCAGGTCGACCTTCTGGCCGCGCGCCAACGCCAGCAGCAGGTGCAGCGGGCCTTCGAAACCGTCCAGCGCCAGCACCAGGGCGTCGCCCTGCTCCGAAGCCGCCGTAGCGGCCTCGAAGTCCAGGGCGGGCTGGAAGGCGTTCATCAGATGCGCCCGTCCAGGCCCAGTTCGGCCAGCCGCGCCTCGGCGGCCTTGGGGTCGAACGGCTGCACCCGGCGGGCGCAGGCGCGGGCGGCCTCGGCCCGCTCGGCGGCGCGGCCGGTCAGTTCGCCGCAATGCTCGGCGATGGTCTTCAGCTCGGCCATCAGGTCGCGCACCGGCTCGCCCACCAGGGCGCCGTTGCCGTGCAGGACCACGTCGCAGCCCGCCTCGATCGAGCGGCGCGTGCGCTCGACCAGGCTGCCGCCGAGCGCCTGCATCGACAGGTCGTCCGACATCAAGAGACCGTCGAAGCCGATATGGCCGCGGATCACGGTGGTGATCGCCCGGTGCGAGACGGTGGCGCAGTGCTCGGGATCGACGGCGGCGTAGACCACGTGGGCGGTCATCGCCATGGGCGCGTCGGCGAGCGCACGGAAGGGCCGGAAGTCGGTCTCCTCCAGCTCGGCCAGCGAGGTCTCCACCCGCGGCAGGGCCACGTGGCTGTCGACTCGGGCGCGGCCATGGCCGGGGATGTGCTTGACCACGGGCGCGACGCCGCCGGCCAGCAGCCCGTCCACCGCCACCCGGCCCAGCGCCGACACCGGCTCGGGATGGTCGCCGAAGGCGCGGTCGCCGATCACGCCGTGGGCGCCAGGATGCAGCAGGTCCACGCAGGGCGCGCAGTCAGCGTCGAAGCCCACCGCGGCAAGCTCGTGCGCCAGCAGGCGATGGTTCAGCCACACCGCCTCGCGCGCCATCTCGGGCGAGCGGGCGTAAAGCTGGCCGAACAGGGCGGCGGGACGGCGCAGGCGCGCCAGCGGCGGCTTCAGCCGCTGCACCCGGCCGCCCTCCTGGTCGACGAACACCGGCGCGTCCTCGTCACCGGCGGCGGCGCGCAGGTCATCGATCAGCCGGCGGGTTTGGTCGGCGGAGACGACGTTGCGGGCGAACAGGATGAAGCCCCAGGGCTTCACCTCGCCGAAGAACGCCGCCTCATCCGGGGTGATCTCGGGGCCCGAGCAGCCCAGGATGCAGGCGGAGCTCACGCCCTCAGCCCTTGGTGATGCAGGTCTTGCCCTTGGCCTTCAGCGCGTCGCAGAAGACGCGCGCCTCGGCATGGGAGGCGAAGCCGGACACCCAGGTGCGGTACAGGGTCTTGCCGTCGCGCTGCAGCGGCTGGATGTGGCGCACCTTGCCGGTCATCTGACCGCCCATGGCGGTCGACATGTCGGCATAGCCCTTGTGGGCCAGGGCGTCGGACGAGAAGGCGCCGATCTGCACGACCGAGCCGGTGGGATCGGTGGCGGCCGCGCCGGCGGGAGCAGCCGCGGCCGGCTTGGCCACGGGCTTGGCGGCGGCATGGGCGGCCGCTTGCGGGGCCTCGTCGTTGGCGGCGACGGTGGCGGCCGAGGCGCGGGTCATGCCGGCCTCCGCCACTTCGGATTGGTCCAGCTTGGCCATCTTTTGCGGCTTGGCCTGAGCTTGGCCCTGGCCCTGGCCCTGGGCCGAAGTCGCGGCCGGGGCGGCGGGCTTCAGCGGCGCGGTGGCGATGGGCGCCGGCGTGACCGCGGCGCGCTCGGCCGGGGTCGACCGCGCGGCCTGGACCGGCGGCGGCTTGGCCAGCATGGTCAGGGTCTCGGGCTTGGGCGCCGGACGCACCGCCGGCTGCTCGGGCGGCGGGGTGAAGGCGGGCGCCGGGCCGGCAGGCGCCGTATTGGCCGCCGACGGCACGGCCGGAGCTGCAGCGGCGCTCTCGTTGTAGACGTCCAGGTTGGCCGGCGGGGTCTTGGCGGCGTCGGCGTCCGGGGCCGGCGCGCTCTTCACCGACATCACCGGCTCGCCCACCGGGCGCGGGGCCTCGCCGGCGTGGCGCACGCCGCTGCGATAGACCATCGCCACCCCTGCCAGCAGCACCACCAGCACCACGGCGCTGCCGATCAGGGCCATGGGCATGGGGCGGCGCTCGCTCGGGCGGCGCGGATCGAAGGCCAGGGGCGCATCGGTTTGGGGCGTATAGGCGCCGCGGTCGTAGTCGGCCATGACGTAACTCCGAAACGCTGGCGGCTCGGCTCGGACCCGAATCGCCAGACTCATACAAATTTACCGCGTCTGCGCTCCGTCGCCGAGTGGCGGACGCACGCGGCCGAATTTAGTCCGACCTCAGCGCCCGCATGGTTAAGCCTCGGTTAATGCCAGCTTTCCAGGTTGAACAAGCGCCTGTGCTCATCGATGGCGAAGCGATCGGTCATGCCCGCGATATAGTCGCACACCACCCGCGCCCGCTTCGCCTCGTCCCCGGCGTTGGCCCGCTCGCACCAGGCCGAGGGCAGCACGTCGGTCTCGTCCATGTAGAGGGCGAACAGGTCGCGCAGGATCCGGCGAGCGGCGCTGCGGGTGCGGTTGACCCGGTAATGGCGGTACATGCGCTCATAGAGGAACTTCCGCAGTTCGCCGAGGTCGGCCAGCATGGGCTTGGAAAAGGCCACCAGGGGCCGGTCCATGGCCCGCACGTCGTCGGCCGTCTCCACGCCGGCGGCTGTCGCCCGGGTCCGGCTTTCGGCGATCACGTCGCCGACCATGTGGCCGATCATCCGCCGCACCGATTCCAGCCGCAGCATGCGCGGCTCAAGCCCCGGATAGTCGGCCTGGACCGAGCGGATGGTGGCCCCGATCAGCGGGACCTCCAGCAGGTCGTCGATGCCGAACAGGCCGGCCTGCAGCCCGTCGTCCACGTCGTGGTTGTTGTAGGCGATGTCGTCGGCGAGCGCCGCGGCCTGGGCCTCGGCCGAGGCGTAGGTGCCCAGGCCCAGATCGAACTCGCGGTTGAAGTCCACCACGGCGCGATAGGCCGGCTCGCCCAGGTGCGCAGTGATCGGGCCGTTGTGCTTGATCACGCCCTCCAGCGTCTCCCAGCACAGGTTCAGCCCCTCGAAGTCGGGATAGCGCCGCTCCAGCCGGGTCACCACCCGGAAGGTCTGCACATTGTGGTCGAATTCGCCGAAGCTCTTCAGGCACTCGCGCAGCTGGTCCTCGCCTGCGTGGGCGAAGGGCGGGTGGCCGAGGTCGTGCGCCAGGGCCACGCCTTCGGCCAGGTCGTCGTCCAGGCCCATGGCGTGGGCGATGGAGCGGGCGATCTGGGCCACTTCCAGGCTGTGGGTCAGGCGGGTGCGGTAGTGATCGCCCTCGTGGGCGACGAACACCTGGGTCTTTTCCTTCAGCCGGCGGAACGCCGAACTGTGGATCACCCGGTCGCGGTCGCGGGCGAAGGGCGTGCGCGTGGCGCTCTCGCCCTCGGCCCAGCGGCGCCCGCGCGAGGTGGTCGGGTCGGCGGCGTAGCTGGCGGGCTGGGGCCGCTTATAGGAACCTTCGGGGGGCAAACGGGGCCTCCTGGATCAGGCCCGCGGCGGGCGCGACGGTCGCGCTCTTTCGCCGGAGCCTTTGCGCGCTCATATATCGACTCGGGAAACCTACCCAAAGCTTCAGTCTGCGAATGTCCATGGCCGCTGCTCCCATCACCCTCTCCGCCTCCGCCGCCCGCCGCATCCAGGAGATCGGCGTCGCGGAAGGCCGCCCGCTGCTGTTGCGCGTGGCGGTGGAAGGCGGCGGCTGCTCCGGCTTCCAGTACCTGTTCGACCTGGTGGAGGACGGCCAGGCCGACGACCTCCGGATCGAACGCGACGGGGCCGCCGCCCTGGTCGACGACGTCTCCATTCCGTTCCTGGCCGGCTCGGAGATCGATTTCGTCGAGGAACTGGCCGCGGCCGAGTTCCGCGTGCGCAACCCCAACGCCAAGTCCAGCTGCGGCTGCGGCGTCAGCTTCTCGGTCTGAGCCCAGGCGAGGGCGGCTCAGGCCCCCTCGCCTCATGCATCCCTCGGGATGACAAGGACCGCGCCATCGCGCTAACTGGCGCCATGCGCATCGCCACCTGGAACGTCAACTCCGTCAACGCCCGCCTGGAGAACCTGCTGCGCTGGCTGCGCGAGGAGCAGCCGGACGTCGCCTGCCTGCAGGAGCTCAAGTGCGTGGACGAGAAGTTCCCGCGCGAGCCGGTGGAAGACCTCGGCTACAACATCCTGGTCCACGGCCAGAAGACCTACAACGGCGTGGCCATCCTCTCGAAATACCCGCTGGAGGAGGTCCGCCGCGGCCTGCCGAACGGCGAGGAGGACATCCAGTCCCGCTATCTTGAGGCCGTGATCGAGGCCCCCAGGCCGGTGCGCGTCGCCTCCATCTACCTGCCCAACGGCAATCCGCTCGGCACGGAGAAGTTTCCCTACAAGCTGGCCTGGATGGCCCGCCTGCACGCCCACGCCAAGGACCTGCTGGCGCTGGAGGAGGCCACGGTGCTGGCCGGCGACTACAACGTCATCCCCACCGAACTGGACTGCGAGAACCCGAAGAACTGGCTCGACGACGCCCTGTTCCAGCCCGAGAGCCGCGCCGCTCACCGCGCCCTGGTCAATCTCGGCTATCTCGACGCCCACCTGTCGGTCGGCGCCCAGCCGCACGCCTATACCTTCTGGGACTATTTCCGCGACGCCTTCGAGCGCGACAACGGCATCCGCATCGACCACCAGCTGCTCTCGCCCCAGGCGGTGGACCGACTGGTCTCCAGCGAGGTCCAGCGCCACGTGCGCGGCTGGGAGAAGCCCTCGGACCACACCCCGCTGATGGTCACCCTGGCGGACTGACGCGCCCTGCCGCCTATCCCCACGATGCGGGGATGGGCTCAACCGCCCCCCACCATCGCACAAACAAAAACCGCCGCCGGATCGCTCCGGCGGCGGTTCTTTTATTCAGGTTGGCGGGGCGGCCGGAGCCGCCCTACCGGCAGACTATTGGATGATCTTCGAGACGACGCCCGCGCCGACGGTGCGGCCACCTTCACGGATAGCGAAGCGCAGCTTCTCTTCCATGGCGATCGGGGTGATCAGCTCGACTTCCAGTTCGGCGTTGTCGCCGGGCATGATCATTTCCACGCCTTCCTTCAGACGCACGATCCCGGTCACGTCCGTGGTGCGGAAGTAGAACTGGGGACGGTAGTTGGTGAAGAACGGAGTGTGGCGGCCGCCTTCTTCCTTGGTCAGGATGTAGGCTTCAGCCAGGAACTTGGTGTGCGGCGTGATGGAGCCCGGCTTGCACAGCACTTGGCCGCGCTCGACGTCTTCACGCTTGGTGCCGCGCAGCAG
>FSXV01000096.1_pt1 | contig 13925 bp, 14 predicted proteins | sample 1638401 | NCBI WGS metagenome assembly FSXV01 (sample SAMEA3914788, study PRJEB12502) | metagenome | biome: forest; material: soil | place: Canada | collected 2011-07-03 | depth 0.1 m | reverse complement strand
CCTGGCCCTGTGGTGGAACGACAGCTACCACGAGCAGACGCTCTGCTTCACCAACAACATCCCCCAGCGCGACGGCGGCACCCACCTGGCGGCCTTCCGCGCCGCCCTGACCCGGGTGGTCGGCGGCTATATCGAGCGCTCGGGCGCGGCCAAGCGCGACAAGGTCAACGTTTCGGGCGAGGACGCGCGCGAGGGCCTGACCTGCGTGCTGTCGGTCAAGCTCCCCGACCCCAAGTTCTCGTCCCAGACCAAGGACAAGCTGGTCTCGTCCGAAGTGCGCCCGGCGGTGGAAAACCTGGTCGCCGAGGCGCTGGGCCAATGGTTCGAGGAGCACCCCAACGAAGCCAAGGTGATCGTCGGCAAGATCGTCGAGGCGGCGGCGGCGCGTGAAGCGGCCCGTAAGGCGCGCGAGCTGACCCGGCGCAAGTCGGCGCTCGACATCACCTCGCTGCCCGGCAAGCTGGCGGACTGCCAGGAGCGCGATCCGGCCAAGTCCGAACTGTTCATCGTCGAGGGTGACTCGGCCGGCGGCTCGGCCAAGCAGGGTCGCAACCGCGAGAACCAGGCTATCCTGCCGCTGCGCGGCAAGGTGCTGAACGTCGAGCGCGCGCGCTTCGACAAGATGCTGTCGTCTGAGCAGATCGGCACCCTGATCACCGCGCTGGGCGCCGGGATCGGGCGAGACGACTTCGATATCGAGAAGATCCGCTACCACAAGATCGTCATCATGACCGACGCCGACGTGGACGGGGCGCACATCCGCACCCTACTGCTGACCTTCTTCTACCGGCAGATGCCGCAGGTGATCGAGAAGGGCTACCTCTACATCGCCCAGCCGCCGCTCTACAAAGCCGCCAAGGGCAAGTCCTCGCGCTATCTCAAGGACGATATCGAGATGGCGAGCTTCCTGTTCGACGAGGGTGTGGACGGCGCGGCCCTCGATCTCGCCGGCGGCGAGCGGCGCGTGGGCGCCGACCTCGGCCAGTTGGTGCGCGAGGCCCAGGCGTCCAAGCAACTGATCGACCGGCTGGCGGCGCGGGCCCCGGCCTTCGCCATCGAGCAGGCGGTGCTGGCGGGGCTGTTCGGCGAGAACGGCGATCCGGTCAAGGCGGCTGCGCGGCTGAACCTCTACGCCGAGGAAGGCGACGGCTTGTGGAGCGGCGAGCCGGCCGTGAACGACAGCGGGCATGGCTTCGGCCCCGGCGGCTACGTGTTCTCGCGCGTGCGCCGCGGCGTGTCCGAGCGCATCGTGCTGGACGACCTGTTGATCCATTCCGCCGACGCGCGGCGCCTGGCCGAGCGCGCCGCGCTGTTGGGGCCGAGCTTCGTTGAGCCGGCGGTGTTCACCCGCAAGGACCAGACCCGCACCGTGCGCGGCCCGCTGGACCTGGTGGCGGCGGTGATGGAGGCGGGGCGCAAGGGCCTCAGCATCCAGCGCTACAAAGGCCTGGGCGAGATGAACGCCGACCAGCTGTGGGAGACCACGCTGGACGCGAACGCCCGCACCCTGCTGCAGGTGCGGGTCACCCACGCCGACGACGCGGACGACATGTTCTCCAAGCTGATGGGCGACCTGGTGGAGCCCCGCCGCGAGTTCATCCAGGAAAACGCGCTGGACGCCGAGGTGGACGTCTAAGGACGTCTGCTCAGGGCGGAACTGGAGCGCCGGGCGCCGGCGCTCCAGAGGTGGTTCAGTCCGCCGGGATTTCGCCGCGGGCCTTCATGCCGTCGGCGACCGCCTTGATGAAGTGGAGCACGGCCGGATCGATCGGCGGGGCCTTCATCTCGGCGGCCGCGTCGAAGAAGGCGGCCCGCAGCGCCGCCTTGTGCTCGGCGGCCGGGCGCTTGATATCCTTGGTCACCTCCAGCCAGCGCCGCGTCATTCGCTTGGCGTCCTCCGAATTCGGGTCGCCGAGCGCTTGCAGGCGCTTGGCCTCGGCCAGCAGCACCTTCAATTCGGCGTTGAGGGCATCGACGCGCCCTTCGGCCCGCACCTGGCTCACGACGTCCTTGATGACCTGGCTAGCTTTGCCGGTCGGGTCGCGTTCGGCCACGAGCGCTTCGAACCGGTCTTCGAACTCTTTCATGGTGGTCTGCACGATAGTCTCCTTGGTCAGCTGGGAGAGATCGTCCAGGGACAGGGCGTTTCCACCGGCCATCTTCGCCGCCGCCTGATCCAGCAATTTGAGCGCATGGGCGATCTTGCCCTGCTGGGTCAGGAGGGTCTGGCGTTGCAGCGCCAGGGTTTCGGACAGATCGAACGTCGAGTTCGCGAGCAGGCGTTGGATCGCCTTCAGCGGGAAGCCGAGATCGCGCAGCACGATAACCTGGTGCAGCCGGGCCAACTCGACGGGGCCGTAGGCCCGCCAGCCGGCTTCGGTGCGATGCGGAGCGACCAGGCCTTCCCGCTCATAGACCCGCAGCGCCTTGATCGAGACGCCGAGCCTTTGGGCGGTTTCGCCGGGCCCGAGCCATCGGGCCCCGAACGGTCTTGCCTGGTCGTCAGCCATGGATACCCCTGTCTTCCGGACCCCACCCTCTGTAGGGGCGTCCCCAGGGGACGGTGCAAGGGCCGATTTGCTATCCTGGGGCGAGGTGGCGCTATTCCGCCGGGTGCACCGCCTCGCTGCGGTGGGCCGAGATGCAGCTCACCACGCTTGCGACCACCAGGACGATGGCGACGGCCTCCAGCACGGTTGGCGCACGGTGTTCCCAGATGAAGCCGTAGAGCAGGGCGAACAGGGTCTCGAACAGGATCATCTGGCCGACCAGGGTCAGGGGCAGCAGCCGGCTCATGCGGTTCCACAGCGCATTGCCGATGATCGAGGCGATGATCGCCACCCCGGCGCTGACGGCGGTGAAGCGGGTCCAGGCGGCCATGTCGTGGTGTTTGGCGCCGATCAGCATGGCCGGAACCGCCAGCACCAACGCCTCGGCCCCGGTGGCCACGCCGGTCAAAAGGCTCCAGTCGTGGGCCGAGACGTGGCCGATGCGCTCAAGCCAGAGGCTGTTGCCCACCGCATAGGCGGTCCAGGACACCAGGGCGCCGACGGCGCAGGCGAGGCCCATCACCCGCGACAGCGCGAAGCCGGATCCGCCCGAGCCCAGCGACTGCCAGGCGATGCAGCCCACGCCGGCCACGCTCAACGCCAGGGACGGCGCCAGCCGGACAAGCGAAATCGCGCCGTGGTCGCGGCTGCCGATCACGGTCACCGCCACCGGCAGGAAGCCGATGATCAGCGAGGTCATGGCCACCCCGCCCAGCGTCACGGCGTTGGCCAGCAGCACATAGTAGAGAATGTTGCCGAGCAGGCTCAGCCAGGCCAGGGCGGTCCAGTCGGCCCGGCTCAGCGAGGCGGTCACGGCGCGCCAGCGCGGCGCGACCAGGGCCAGGGCGAACAGGCCGTAGGCGAGATAGCGGCCGGCCGACATCTGCAGCGGCGTGAACTCGCGCACCAGTTCGGGCGCCAGGAACACCAGGCCCCACAGCGCCCCGGCGGCCACGCCGAAACCGACCCCCAACCAAATCCGACCCGACGCCGTCACATGCCGCTCCTGCTCGAGCACGATGGGGCGCATATGCCCTGGATGGCGGTGCGGGTCTTGACCCAGGCTACAGTTTTTTGGGCCTGGTCTGCGTGATCGCCGGCTCTCGGCTCCGGCGGCGATAGGCGGCGGGGGTCAGGCCGGTGGCGCGCTTCATCGCCCGGGTGAGGGCGCTCTGGTCGGCGTAGCCGCCGCGATAGGCCAGCTCGGCGATCGGCAGGTCGGTCTGGGCCAACTGCTCGGCCACCTGCTTCAGCCGCAGCTCGCTGAGCCAGGCGCGGGGCGTGGTGTCGAACTCGCTGCGGAACAGGGCGTGGAGCCGGCTGACCCCGACGCCGGCGCGGCGGGCCATGGCGGCGGCGGTCCAGGCGGCGGCGGGCTGCGCCTCGACCTGGGCCAGCAGGGCGGCCAAACGGGCGGCCAAATGGGCGGAGTGCCGCGAGCGCGCTCGCGGCGGCTCATGTCCCAGGCTGTCGAGCAGCAGCGGCGTCCAAAGCTACAGGGTGGGCGCGGCCACGCCGCCGTGGGCCACCTGCAGGCCCATGAAGTCGATCAGCTTGCTGGCCGCCGGGCTCAGCGACACGAACGGCCGCGACGTCAGCCGCTCGAACAGGTTGTCGGACTCGGACATCTCGGCCTGGTCGAGATCGAGGATCAGCGAGCGGTTGGGCCCTTCGCCTACCTGGGAATGGCGCACGCCGGCGCCGATGAAGGCGGCCCGGCCCGGGGCCAGCGCGCCCTCCTGGCCGGCGATGTCGAGGCTGATCGCGCCGCTCAGCGGCAGCACAAGCTGGACGAACGCATGCCGGTGTTCGCCCAGGTCCTGGCCGTAGCTGCGGACGTTCAGGTCGATGGCGGACGTCGAAAGCATGATGGGAACATAGCCCCTTCCGCGATCGGTGTTGCAGCGCTTTGGCGTGCTGCAAAGCGGAACCGTTACGCTTCGAGCGTCTTTAATCCGCGGGCGTAGCCTTACAAAGGATGTTGATGATGCTGAAGACGGTGCTGGCCGTGGCGGCCATCAGTGCGGCCGCGATGGCGGCGACCACCCCTGCCCAGGCTGGGGACGCCGGAGTGAAGGTGGGGACACTCACCTGCCATGTGGCCCCGGGCTGGGGCTTTGTCGTCGGTTCCTCGCGCAAGCTGAAGTGCGTGTTCGATACCGGGGACCATCACGAACACTACCTCGGCTCGATCTCCAAGGTTGGGGTCGATATCGGCTACAAGAACTCGGGCACCCTGGTGTGGGCGGTGTTCAACCCGAGCCTGCGCATGTCGCCGGGCGCGCTTGCCGGCCACTACGGCGGGGTGACCGCCAGCGCCACGGTCGGCGTGGGCGTGGGCGCCAACGCCCTGATCGGCGGTTCGGAGCACACCGTGACGCTGCAGCCGCTCAGCGTCGAGGGCAACACCGGGCTCAACGTGGCCGCCGGCATCGGCGCGCTCGACCTGCGCCACGAGCACTGACGAATCGGGTCCCACCGCCGTCCTTCGGGGCGGCGGCGCTGAGACGCGCGCCGGTTGATCGTCTATGATCGGCCCTGCGCACGCGATGCGCCGCGAACGGGAGATGGCGGTGGGACTCTTCGACAATCTCGGTGGTTTGGTTCAAGGCGTGCTTGGCCAGCAGGGCCAGGGCGAACAGGCCCAAGGGGCCATGGGCATCGTCAGCAGCCTGCTGCAGCAGGGCGGCGGCGAAGGCCAGAGCAGCAACATCGTCGGCGCCCTCCTGGGCGGCGCCTCAGGCCAGGACGCTTCTGGTCAGGGCGGTGCGGGCGGCGGCATGGCCGGCGTGCTCGAGAGCCTGGCGGCCAACGGCCTGGCCGACCATGTCGGCTCGTGGCTGGGCGGCGGCCAGAACCTGCCGGTCTCGCCGCAGCAGATCCACGACGCGCTCGGCAGCGAGCAGGTGCAGCAGATGGCCAACGCCTCGGGCCTGCCGGTGGGCGACTTCCTGCAGCACCTGGCCGATCACCTGCCGCAGGCGGCCTCGGAAGCTTCGGGGACCGCGGACGGCGGCGACAACAGCTGAGCCGCAAGGGCCGGCTTCAGCGAATTTCGGCCGCCGCCATTGATTTGGCGGCGGTTCGCCGCTAGAAGGCTCGGCTCTCCCGGAACCGCCTGGCTTTTGGCATGCCATGGCGGTTCGTCATGCTTTACTAGAAGGGCGGTCCGAAAGGGCCGCATGCAAAATGCCGAAGTTGAAGACTAAGTCGGGCGCTAAGAAGCGCTTCAAGATCACCGCCTCGGGTTTGGTGAAGGCTGGCGTCGCCGGCAAGCGCCACCGTCTGATCAGCCACAACGCCAAGTACATCCGCACCAACCGCGGAACCAAGGTGATGTCGGCTTCGGACACGCCGAAGATCAAGTCGTTCATGCCTTACGGCTGATCGGCGCGCACTCGGCTTTCCAATTCAGATACAGGTGAGATGATATGGCCCGCGTGAAGAGGGGCGTTACCGCCCACGCCCGGCACAAGAAGGTTCTGGAAAAGGCGAAGGGCTTCTACGGCCGTCGCAAGAATACCATCCGCGCCGCCAAGGCGGCGGTGGATCGCGCCGGGCAGTACGCCTATCGCGACCGCAAGGTGAACAAGCGCAACTTCCGCTCGCTGTGGATCCAGCGGATCAACGCGGCGGCGCGCGTGGAAGGCTTCACCTACTCGCAATTCATCCACGGCCTGAATCTCGCGGGCGTGGAAATGGACCGCAAGGTGCTGGCCGACATCGCCGGCGCCGATCCGGTGGCCTTCGCGGCCATCGCCGAAAAGGTGCGCGTCGCCCTGGCTGCCTAAGCCCGGCGCACATCGTCGATCTTGCGAAGGCGCGCTCCGAAAGGGGCGCGCCTTTTGCTTTTGGGGCTGACCTTTCACCTTCTCCCCTTGCGGGAGAAGGAAGGGGCCCGCGTCGCGAAGCGGCGTGGGAAGGATGAGGGGTCGACGGAGCTTTGCAGCGGATCGCGCAGCGAGACCCCTCACCCTCCCGCTTCGCGGGTCCCCCCTCTCCCCTTGCGGGAGAGGGGCGCGGCCTCAGTACTTGTAGCTCAGCCGCGCCACCACGGTCCGCTGCGGGAACGGGTGGAACAGGTAGTAGCTGCGGTTGGTCAGGTTATCGACGCCGACGTCCCCGGTCAGGTGCGGGTCGATCCGGTACTGGGCGTGTAGGTCCATGACGAAATAGGCCCCGAAGCCGGTGAAGGTGTCGGCTGTGTGGTCGGAGTTGTCGATGGTCCCAAAGGCGCGGTCGCTGTAGCGGGCCGAGGTGGTGAAGCTCAGCCTCGAGATGGGCCGCCAGGTGGCGCTCGCCGCGCCGCGCAGCCGCGGCAATTGCGGGATCTGCTTGCCGACCGCGGTGGGAAAGCCGCTGTCGGCCTGGATCTGGGAGTCGACATAGGTCACCCAGCCCGACAGCTCCACGCCGCTTAGCAGCAGGTCCTTCTCCTGGCCCACCAGCTCGGCGCCGCGGACGCGGGTGCGGCCGACGTTCTGCACGAAGCTGAACAGGCCGGTCTGGCCGGGCAGGGAGCCGCTCTGCGATAGCAGGGCGTTGTCCACGTGCTCCTCGAACAGCGACAGCCGCAGCATGGCGCTTTTCCAGCTGCGCTGGGCGGATAGCTCCTCCGACACCGCGTCCTCGGGCTTGAGGTTGGGGTTAGGGATGGAGATCTGCGGGCCGGTGGTGATGGCCTGGTACAGCTCCTCCACCGTCGGGAAGCGATAGGCCCGCCCGATCGAGGCGGTGAAGCGCCAGTCCGAGTTCGGCGCATAGGCCAGCACCGCCTTGGGCGAGAAGGTGTCGTGCGACAGGGCGGGCTGCTTGACGCTCTGGTTCGAGGCCAGGTTGGCGTTGAAGCCGTCATAGGCGTCGAAGTGCTCGTAGCGGCCGCCGGCGGTCAGGGTCAGGGGCGCCAGAAGTTGCACCTGGTCCTGGGCCCACAGGGCGTTGGTCTGGGTCTTGCCCTTGCCGAAGGTGGCGGTCGGGCCGGCGCCGCCGTCGATCCAGTCGGCGGTGTTGTACTTGGGGTTCTCGAGCTGGAAGCGGTCCTCGTGGGCGCCGAAGCTGATCTGGTGCGCGCCGAGCAGGCCGCCTTGCGGACGCCACGCCGCCTGGGCGTCGAGGGTGTACCAGCCCGTGCCGTCCAGCGAGGTGATCGTGCCTGGCCCGCCCGCGTCCGCCCCTGGCAGGGCGGCGGAGGGCATGCGCTGGCGGTCTTTCAGGTAATCGTAGCTGCTGGCGCCGAGGCTCCAGTCGAATTCCCCGCCGCTGTGCGAGCCCGCTGTCAGGCTCTGGGCCAGATGGTCCTCTTCCAGGTGGTAGCGGTCGTTGGAGAAGGCGCTGGGGGCCACGGTCACCGGGAAGCCGCCGAGGTTCAGGGCGCCGGCATAGACCGGACTGCCTGAGGCGTTGCGCAGGTAGCTCTGGTCGGTGGCGTCATCGAGATTGCGGAAGACGCCCAAGGTATAGGCGATGCCGATGGTGGAACTGATGTCGTAGCCCAGCCTGAGGGTGAGGTTGTCCTCGGTCTGGTGCTCCAGCCCGCCCACGCCCAGCAGGGCGACGGGCGCGCCGGTGCGGCTGACCGTGTCGATGGCGCCGGTGACCGGGGTTCCGCCGCTTCCGGGCTTGGCGGGCAGGGCGGCGGTGACGTCGAACAGCGGCTGGCCCTCGGTGTCGAGATGCTGGGCGCTGAGGCGGAACGAGAACGGGCCGAGCCGGTCGCCCACCGCGCCGCTGATGCGCCCGGTGGGATAGGTGTCGTGGGTGGAGAAGTGGTCGAAGCTCTGCCACGCGCCCTCGACGCTGGCCTGGGCCTCGAACTGGGTCGGCATACGGGTAGTGATCTGCACCACCTCGCCGATGGAGTTGCCGGGAAAGGCCGCCGAATAGGGGCCGTACATGACGTCGATGCGGCTGACCGACTCTGGCGACGCCAGGTCCCAGCGCGGCGAGGCGTTGGTGTTGTTGTTGCCGATCAGGGCCGAGACCAGCACCCCGTCGACATAGACCAGGCTGCGGGCGCTGGCGCCGACGCCCGAGGTGCGGGTGGTGATCGGGTCCTGGGTGTCGCCGATGTGGCGTTGGCGGATCAGGACATCGGGCAGGTACTTCAACAGGTCTTCGACCGTGGAGACGTTGGTGGTCTCCAGCGCCTGGTCGGCGTCGAGCGTGACCGCGGCGCCGGGGAAGGGCGCCAGATCGGGTTCGGCCCGGTTCTGGGTGACCACCACCGGCGCGACCGTGGGCGCGTCCGCATCGGCGGCGCGGGCCAGGCCGGTGCAAGCGGCGGAGAGGACAAGGGCGCTCGTCGAGGCGAGCAGGAGGCGGGACATGGGAACAGGGCTCCAGCCGGGCAGCAGCATAGGGCGGCCGGCGTGACGTCGGAACACGCGCGGGCCTTGGCCCGGGCGCAGGCGCTATTTCGGCGTCAGGCCTGGAGCGGTGGAGCGTGGGAGGGCGGCGGCGGGGCGGCGAGGCCGAGGCCGGGCGCGGGCCGCGCCGCGCGCTGCGGCGGCGGGTCGGCGAAGGCGGTCGGAAGGACCACGGGAACCGACGCCAGGGCTGGCGGCGGCGCGGAGACATGGCCGGCGAAGGCGCAGGCGCCAGCGTCGTGGGACCCGGTCGGCGGCGATTTCGACGATCCCGGCAGGGTCAGCGGCCCGTGGCCGGTGCAGATCACCAGCGGAAAGCCGCCGCCGGAGCGGCTGTCGGCCATCATGAAGCCGCTGGGGACCAGGGTCCGGACGAACAGGGTCATGACCGCCAGGGCGATCAGCCCGGCGCGCCAAATTCCCTCCGCTCGTCTCAACGTCCCCACGAGGGGCGCCTTTAGACCTGTTCCGCCTGTTGCGAAAGCAGCTCGGTGTTGCCGGTGTGTCTGGGTGGAAAATTTTCCACCGAACTCCACTTTGGCGGGAACCTGCTCAGCTTGAAGGACTTATCGCCTGTTGGCGACGGCTTGGGCGCAGGGCCGTCGCTGGGTGTTTCCCGAGGGCGCAAGAAGTTGATCACGCGATTGGGATAGCGTCCGGACTAATGTCCGGCTAAAGCGATGATCGAGGTTTGGGCGCAGTGCATATCGCATTACAATCGCCTCGGGAGATGCCTCTAGGGGCGATGTGGTCGGCGGCGCTTGGCGTAGGCGCAACTTAAGAAAGACGCCGGCGCGAGAAGGACGAGATAATGGCTAGCGGTACGGTCAAGTGGTTCAATACGGCGAAGGGGTTTGGTTTCATCCAACCCGATGACGGCGGTCAAGATGTGTTCGTCCACGTTTCAGCGGTGGAACGTGCGGGGCTGAACGCCCTGGACGAAGGCCAGACGGTCAACTTCGACATGGAGCAGGATGCGCGTTCGGGCAAGACCGCGGCGGGCAACCTGCAGGTGACGGGCGACGCTCCGGCTGGCGCGCGTCCCGCTCGCGGCCCCCGTCCGGGTGGCAACGATCGCGGCGGCGGCGGCGGCTTCGGTCGTGACCGCGGCGGCGGTGGCGGCTACGGCGGCGGCGGCGGGTATGGCGGCGATCGCGGCGGCGGCGGCGGCTTCGACCGTGCTCCGCGCGGCGGCGGTGGTGGCGGCGGCCAAGCCATGGGCTCGGGCAGCGGCAAGGTGAAGTGGTACAACGCCACTAAGGGCTTCGGCTTCATCCTTCCCGACGAGGGCGGTCCGGACATCTTCGTCCACGTCTCGGCGGTGGAGCGTGCGGGCCTGAACTCGCTGAACGAAGGTCAGCAGGTCTCCTACGATCTCGAACAGGATCGTCGGACCGGCAAGACCTCGGCCGGCAACCTCCGCGTCACCGGCTAAGCTATTCTGTTGCGGCAGCGTCGTCCGGGGCGACCCGGGCGACGCATGCCTGCGTTTTCAATGCTGATTTTGCCGCCTGCCCCGACATGGGAGCGGGCCTAGCTGTCGTCGTCAGCGATCTTGGGCAGCTTTTCGGCCATGCCGAGCAGGGCCTCGCGCCGATCCATCTCGGCCCAGATGGTTTCGGGCCTGACGCCCAGCGCCGACCACAACGCTGACAAGTTATAGAGCAGGTCCACGCTTTCGTGGATCACGGCTTCACGGTTGCCGATAGCGCCCTCGATGGCGACCTCGGCGGCCTCTTCCACCACCTTCTGCGCCATCTTGGCCGGACCCGACGCCAGCAGCTTGAGGGTGCGCGGACTGTTGCGCGCGCCCTCGCGCACCTCGGCGATGGCCGACGCCAGCCTGTGCAGGCGATCGCCCTCGAACATGGGCTCGCAGCTCTTGGGCGCCTTCGCCTTCAGCTTGGCCAATGGTCGCGCCTCCATCCACAGACGGACGATGCCCGCCTCGCTGCAATCCTCGTCGCCAACACTTGGGCGCCTGCGGCCGGGATGGCCGCATCGACGGCTCGGGGATCAGGCAGAGGCCGGTTCAACCCCCGTGGAGGGGACCGGTTCCGCCTCGGCCAGGAACTTCTTAACCGCCCGCGCGGCCTGGCGGATACGGTGCTCGTTCTCGACCAGGCCGATGCGGACGTAGCCCTCGCCGTACTCGCCGAAACCCAGTCCCGGCGCCACCGCCACCCCGGCCTCTTCGATCAGCCGCTTGGAGAATTCCATCGAGCCGAGGTTGTGGAACTTGGGCGGCAGCGGGGCCCAGGCGAACATCGAGGCGGACGGGACGGGGATGTCCCAGCCGGCCCGCGCCATGCTTTCCACCAGCACGTCGCGCCGCGCTTTGTAGATGCCGCGGATCTCGGCCACGCAGTCCTGGGAGCCATTGAGCGCCGTCGCGGCGGCGACCTGGATGGGGGTGAAGGCGCCGTAGTCGAGATAGGACTTCACCCGCGCGAGCGCCGCGCAGATGCGGGCGTTGCCCACCACCATGCCCACGCGCCAGCCGGCCATGGCGTAGGTCTTGGACAGGCTGTTGACCTCGACCGCGATGTCCTTGGCCCCCTCGACCTGCAGGATCGAAGGCGGCGGGTTGTCCTCGAAGTAGATCTCCGAATAGGCCACGTCGGACAGCACCAGCAGCTCGTGCTTGCGGGCCAGCCGGACCACCTCCTTGTAGAACTCCAGGTCCACCCACTGGGCGGTGGGGTTGGACGGGTAGGAGACGATCAGCACCGACGGCTGCGGAGCGGAGTGCTTCACCGCCCGGTCGATCCCGGCCAGGTATTGCTCCGGCGACAGGGCCGGCACGTGGCGGATCACGCCGCCGGCCATGATGAAGCCGTAGGCGTGGATCGGATAGGCCGGGTTGGGGCAGATGATCACGTCGCCGGGCGCGGTCAGGGCCTGGGCCAGGTTGGCGAAGCCCTCCTTGGAGCCCATGGTGGCGATCACCTCGGTGTCCGGGTCGAGTTTCACGCCGAAGCGGCGCTCGTAATAGCCGGCCATGGCCCGGCGCAGGCCCGAGATGCCCTTTGACGCTGAGTAGCGGTGGGTCTTGGGCTTCTGCACCGTCTCGATCAGCTTCTCGACCACGTGCGGCGGGGTGGGCATGTCGGGATTGCCCATGCCGAAGTCGATGATGTCCACGCCCTGGGCGCGCAGCCGGGCCTTGAGGCGGTTCACCTCCTCGAACACGTAGGGCGGCAGGCGGCGGATCTTGTGGAAGTCGGGCTGCATGGGGCGAGGATGAGATAGCTGGGGGTGAAAGGGTAGGGAAAAGCGGCGAGGATTTGCGTGCTTCGAGACGCGGCTAAAGCCGCTCCTCAGCATGACGAAGACTTTCGAACACCAAGGTTCGTCATCCTGAGGAGCCCTGAAAGGGCGTCTCGAAGGACGCAGGGGAGGAGGGTTAAAGCCTTGCGGCGATAGCGCCGGCCACCGCCATCGTTCCGAGCTTGCCGCCCAGGTCGCCGGTGAGTTCGCCCGCCTGGATCGCCGCGGCCGTCGCCGCCTCCACTGCATCGGCCTCGCTCGCCAGGCCCAGGCCGTAGCGCAGCAGCATGGCGGCCGAGCGGATGGCGCCGATGGGGTTGGCCTTGTCCTGGCCGGCGATGTCGGGCGCGCTGCCGTGGATCGGCTCGAACAGGCCGGGGCCTTCGGCGCCCAGCGAGGCCGAACCCAGCAGGCCGATGGAGCCCGCCAGCACGCTGGCCTCGTCGCTGAGGATGTCGCCGAACATGTTCTCGGTCAGGATCACGTCGTAGTCGCGCGGGTTGGTGATCAGCTTCATCGCCGCGCTGTCGACCAGGCCGTGCTCCAAGGTCACGTCGGCATAGTGCTCGCGATGCAGGCGGATCACCGTCTCGCGCCACAGCCGGCTGGTCTCCAGCACATTGGCCTTGTCCACCGAGGTGAGCTTGCCGCGCCGGCCGCGCGCCGCCTCGAAGCCGATCCGGGCCACCCGCTCGATCTCTTCGACCGAATAGGTGCAGAGGTCCGAGGCGCTGGTGGCGGTGCGCTTGCGCTCGCCGAAATAGATGCCGCCGGTCAGTTCGCGCACCATCAGGATGTCGACGCCGCGCACTGCCTCGGGCTTGAGCGGCGAGCGATCGATCAGGGCCTCGTCCACCGTGGCCGGGCGCAGGTTGGCGAACAGGCCCATGCTCTTGCGGATGCCCAGAAGGCCCTGCTCCGGCCGCTTGGGCGCGCCGTCCCACTTGGGACCGCCGACCGCGCCCAGGAACACCGCGTCGGCCTTGAGGCAGGCGGTGAGGGGGGCGTCGGGCAGGGGCTCGCCGGTTGCGTCGATGGCCGCGCCGCCGATCCGGTGCTCGGCGAAAGAGAATTCGTGGCCGAACTTGCCGGCGATGGTCTCCAGCACGGTGCGCGCGGCTTGGGCGACTTCAGGCCCGACGCCGTCGCCGGGGAGGAGGACGATGGTGTGGCGGCTCACGCGGCGTGCTCTTTCTCGAAGGCTTCGATGGTGGGGATGCGGGCGATCAGCCAGCCCAGGGTGTCGACCCCCTCGAGCAGGCATTCGCGGGAGAACGGCTCGACCTGGAAGCGGACCACGTGGTTGCCCATGCGCAGTTCGTTGTTGGGCAGGTCGATGGTGATCGGCTCGCCCGGATGCTCCAGCAGCCGTGCGTGGGTCTCCTCGTCGACCACCACGGGCAGGAGGCCGTTCTTCAGGGCGTTGGAGGTGAAGATGTCGGCGATCTCGGTGGAGATCACCGCGCGGAAACCGAAGTCGGTCAGGGCCCAGGGGGCGTGCTCGCGCGAGGAGCCGCAGCCGAAGTTCCTGCCGCCCACCAGCACCCGGTGCTCGGCCGGGTCGATGGTGTTGAGGATGCAGTCGGGCTTGGCCGTCCCGTCCGGCGCATAGCGCCAGTCATGGAAGGCCTCGCGCCCCAGCCCCGCCTTGGTGGTGGTGGTGAGGAAGCGGGCGGGGATGATCTGGTCGGTGTCGATATTGGCCTCGGGCAGCACCACGGTGCGCGAGGTCAGGACCTTG
>FSXV01000146.1_pt1 | contig 14278 bp, 14 predicted proteins | sample 1638401 | NCBI WGS metagenome assembly FSXV01 (sample SAMEA3914788, study PRJEB12502) | metagenome | biome: forest; material: soil | place: Canada | collected 2011-07-03 | depth 0.1 m | reverse complement strand
TGGCCGCCCTCGTGATAGGCGGTCATGCGCTTCTCTTCCTCGGTCATGACCATGGACTTGCGCTCGGCGCCCATCATCACCTTGTCCTTGGCGTCCTCGAAGTCGCGCTGGGTGACCATGCGGCGGTTCTTGCGCGCGGCCATCAAGGCGGCCTCGTTGACCAGGTTCATCAGGTCCGCGCCCGAGAAGCCGGGGGTGCCGCGGGCGATGATCTTCACGTCCACGTCGGCGGCCAGCGGCACGTTGCGCATGTGCACGCGCAGGATCCGCTCGCGGCCGTTGATGTCGGGGTTGGGCACCACGACCTGGCGGTCGAAGCGGCCCGGACGCAGCAGGGCGGGGTCGAGCACGTCGGGCCGGTTGGTCGCGGCGATCAGGATGATGCCTTCGTTGGCCTCGAAGCCGTCCATCTCCACCAGCAGCTGGTTCAGGGTCTGCTCGCGCTCGTCGTTGCCGCCGCCTAGGCCCGCGCCGCGGTGACGGCCCACCGCGTCGATCTCGTCGATGAAGATGATGCAGGGCGAATTCTTCTTGGCCTGCTCGAACATGTCGCGCACGCGGCTGGCGCCGACGCCGACGAACATCTCGACGAAGTCCGAACCCGAGATGGAGAAGAACGGCACGCCCGCCTCGCCGGCGATGGCGCGGGCCAGCAGGGTCTTGCCGGTGCCGGGGGGGCCGACCAGCAGGGCGCCCTTGGGGATCTTGCCGCCCAGGCGCTGGAACTTGCCCGGGTCCTTCAGGAAGTCGACGATCTCGTTCAGCTCTTCCTTGGCCTCGTCCACGCCGGCCACGTCATCGAAGGTGACGCGGGTCTTGTTCTCCGTCAGCAGCTTGGCCTTGGACTTGCCGAAGCCCATGGCCCCGCGCGCCCCGCCCTGCATCTGACGCATGAAGATCACCCACACGCCGATCAGCAGCAGGATCGGCAGCAGGCCGCTCAGGAGCTGCATCCAGCCCGAGGGCTGGGACGACTGCACGTTGATGTTGACGTTGTGCGCGCTCAGCTGCTTCAGCAGGTCGTCCTGCGTGCTGGGCGTGGTGGTCAGGAACCGGTGGCCGCCGCCGTCGTGCGACTGCACGGTCTCGCCGCGGATGACCACGTCCTTGATCTGGTCGCTTTGGACCTTCTGCAGCAGCTGCGAATAGCTGATCTCGCCAGCCGCGTTGGTGTGGGCGCTGGGGTTCAACACGCTGTACAGCGCGATCAGCACCACGACGATCACGCCCCAGATCGCCAGATTGCGCAAATTCATGTTCGTCCTGACCTGTCCTCACCGGGCGGGCGCCGGGGAAACAACCTCAATTTCCAACCCCAAGATAGGACGACAGGAGCGCTCGCGCCATGAGGCTCATGCGCGTGTCCAGAAGATCGCGTCGCGCACGGCCTCGGCCTCGTTGCGGATGCGGCCGCAGGCGGCGGCGAGACGCCGCGGCGCCAGCGCCGTCGCCCGCCCCGCACCGCTGCCGAGAGGCGCCGGCAGACTGACCTTGCCGGCCACGTCCACCAGGGCCGGCAAGGCGGGGCGCGCCGCGGCCGAAACGGCTTTCAGCCGCGCCGCATCGGCGGGCGACAGCCGGCTCGCCAGCCCGGCAAGGGCCGCGACCTCAAGGCCATCGACCTCGGCTTCGATCTCGAAACGCCCGTCGAACACCACCCGCTGGCCAACCGGCGCCGGCATCGCCTGAAGACCGCCTCGCGCCCGCTCGCCGGCGTCGCGCACCACCGCCAGCGTGTCATCCTCCGCCAGCAGCCGCGCACCGCCGAGCGCGGCGCGGAAACGCTCGCCGACCTGCAGCCGGGCGGCCAGGCGCCGAACCGCCTCCCCCGCCGGCGGACGCTCGCGCCCCGAGACGCACAGCAGCGCCTTGGCGATCAGCTCCGGCGCGGCGGTGCGGGGCAGGCGCACCCGGCCGGCGGCGTCGGCGTGGACCTCGACCGCCTCGGCGTTCCCATTCCTCGCCGCGTTGCATGACGCAGCCGCCTCATCGCCGCTTAACAAGGCGGCGCGGGCGCGGGTGCGGGCGAAGCGCGGATCGGCGTTGGCCGGGTCTTCAAGCCAGTCCAGCCCCTCGGCTGTCAGCACGGCGCGCAGTTCCGCCCGGCGGGCGCCCAGCAGGGGCCGCAGCAGGAACAGGCCGCGCCCCTCGGGCCAGACCGGCGACGGCGACCAGGTCTCCAGCCGGCCGTGGCTGGGGGTGTCGCGGCGGATCAGGGCTGATTCGGCCACGTCGTCGGCGGTGTGGCCCATCAGGATCACGTGCGCCCCCGCTGCTCGCGTCGCCTCGGCCAGCAAGGCGTGGCGGGCGCGGCGCGCGGCCGCCGGCAAGCCGGTCTCGGGCTTGGGTCCGCTCCAGGCCAGGCCGCGCCAGTCCACGCCCAGCCGCTGGGCCAGCTCGCCGGCGTGGGCGGTCCAGCCCATACTGTCGGGGTTCAGGCGGTGATCGACGGTCAGGGCCAGCAGCCGCCGGCCGTTCGCCCGGGCCCAGCGGGCGGCGAGCAGCAGCAGGGCGGTGGAGTCGCTGCCGCCGGACAGGGCGACGGCGACCGGCCGCTCCACCTCGCGCTCGAGCCTGAGGTCGAGCGCCTCCCCGATCATGCCGGCCCGATCATGCCGGGATGGCGACGGCCCTTAGCCGCCGCACTGGGCGCGCTTGCGCACCGCATCCGCCCGCGCCTTGGTGGTCGAGTTGGCTCCGCCGCTGTAGCGGTGGTCGAACTCGGTCAGGGCGGCGCAGGCCTCGGGCGCACGGTTGGTCTCGGCCAGGGCGCGCGCCAGTTTCACGGTGGCGTCGCCGGCCCAGGGCGACTTGGGCCAACCCTTGAGCGCGCGGGCGTAGGCCGGCGTGGCGTCCTGGAAATCCTCGCGGGCGTAGTCGCTCTCGCCCATCCAGTAATAGGCTTCCGACAGGTTCTTGGCCGTCGGATAGCGGGTCACATAGTCCTGGAAGGCGCTGGAGGCGCCGGCGTAGTCGCCCGACGTGACCTTGCCCCGAGCCGCGCGATAGAGATCGGCTGCGGTGGGCGCCGCGGGCGCGGCCGCCTCGGGCGGAGGCGCGGCGCCGGGGGCCGAAGACGGACCGCCCAGCCTGCCGGCGTCGGCGGCCTGGGCCGCGGAGGTGGCGTCGGTCGACGCGGGCGACGGGCCGCCGGCGGACGGCGGGGGCGGAATCGAATTGTCGCCCGGCGGCGGCGGGATCTGGCCGTTGGCCACCGCGGCGCCCGGCGCCAACTGGTTCTCCAGGCGGGCGATGCGGTCGCTGAGATCATGCAGCTGGCCGCGCAGCTCGCCGTTCTGGTCGCGCACGGACTGGGCGGAGCGGCGGGCCTCGTCGGAGTCGTGGGTCATGACTTCGAGCTGACCGGAAATCTGGCGCAGCTGATTGCTGACGTCGTCCATCCGTTGCTCCAGGCTGGAGACGGCGGGATCGGGACCGGCGAGCTTGACCTCCACCGGCTGGCCGGTGTCGCGGCCCTGGAACACGATGGCCCGCAGCTCGCGCACCTGCTTCTCCAGACGGTCGAGCCGACCGGGGTCCTGCGCGTGAGCCGAACCGGCGAGCGCGAGCAGCGCTACGGAAGCGAGGAGGAGTCTGCGTGCGGTCATGGCCTATCCATAGGGGCTCCCGGCCGATGGCGGAAGCATGGCGCGCAAGGTCGAGAAGACGGCGGGGGAACACCGTCCCCCCGCCGCAACACGATTACTGGCCGAACAGTTACTGGCCGGTGTCGTTCACGCCGCCCACCGCGCCGGCGGTGATGGAGGTGTGGCCGTTCCGGTTCTTGGCCCAGGAGGCGTCGCCCGTGCCGGAGTCGATCGGCCGTTCCTTGCCATACGAGATGGTGGTGATGCGGCCGGCGGCGACGCCGTGCTGGGTCAGGTAGGTCTTGATGAACTCGGCCCGGCGGGCGCCGAGCGCCAGGTTGTACTCGCGGGTGCCGCGCTCGTCGCAGTTGCCTTCGATACGGACGGTCACCTGCGGATAACGGTTCAGCCACTGGGACTGGTTGTCCAGCACCTGACGGCCTTCGGCGCCGAGGTTGTCGGCGTTCAGCTCGAAGTAGACGCGGTCGCCGGCGGAAATGATGAAGTCCTGCACGGAACCGGGCACGGCGCCCACGGGAGCCGGCGGCGGCGGAGCTTCCGGCGGCGGAGCCGGGGGCGCTTCCGGGGGCGGCGCGGGCGGCGGCGCGGGCGGCGGCGGCGGAGCCTTATGGGCGCAGGCGGCGAGCGTGCCGGCCAGGGCCGCGAGGGCCACGCCCTTTAGGATAGCCCTAGTATTGAGCACCATGGTTATCTCCTCTTTTTACTCTCGTTAACCGGGCTTGGACCAAGGAACGCCGGCCTTACTTCAACAGCGGAGACCACGCGGGATCGGTGGCGCCGCCGGGGTACGGTTCCAGCTGCTCGAAGCGGCCGGACACGTCTACTGTCCACAAACGCGGCCCGGCCCCAGGTGTTTCACGAGAAAACATCAGGACGCGACCATTGGGGGCCCAGGTAGGACCTTCGTCGAGGAAACTAGAGGTCAGGACCCGCTCGCCAGAGCCGTCCGGATGCATGACCACGATGTGGAATTGGCCGCCGGTTTGCTTGGTCGCGGCGATCAAATCGCCCTTCGGACTCCACACCGGGGTGGTGTACTGGCCGCCGCCAAAGGAAACGCGGTGCGCCCCGCCGCCGCCGGCGCTCATGATGTAGAGTTGCGGGCTGCCGCCGCGGTCGGAGGTGAAGACGATCTGCGAGCCGTCCGGCGAATAGGACGGCGAGGTGTCGATCGACGGATCGGCGGTCAGGCGGTGGCTTTCACGCGAGCGCAGGTCGTAGGCGTAGATGTCGGTGTTGCCGTTGCGCTCGACCGACAGGGCCACGTGCGAACCGTCGGGCGAGAAGCGCGGGGCGAAGGCCATGCTGCCCTGGAACTCGCCCACGGTCTCGCGGCGGCCGGTCTCCAAGTCGAACAGGTAGACCCGCACCGCGTCCTTGGTCAGGGAGGCGTAGGTGATCTGCTGGTTGTTGGACGAGAAGCGCGGGCTGAGGATGGTCGCCCCGCCGTTGCTCAGGACCTGCGGGTTGGCCCCATCCTGGTCCATGATCGCCAGCCGCTTGACGCGGTGGCCGCGCGGCCCGGTCTCGGCCACGAAGACGATGCGGGTGTCGAAGTAGCCGTCCTCGCCGGTCAGCTGCTTGTAGACCGCGTCGGCGATCTTGTGCGCCACCCGCCGCCAGTTCTCGGGCGTGGAGGTGAACTGGGTGCCGATCCGCTGGCTCTGGTTGTCGACGTTCCAAAGGCGGAAGTCGACGCGCAGGCGGCCGTCGGCGTCGATGGTCACCTGGCCGTTGACCAGGGCCTGGGCCCCGGTCTGCTTCCAGGCGGCGAGCTGGGGCTGGATGTTCACGTTCAGCCCCTTCTCAGGGAAGGTGGCCGGGTCGACCGACTTGAAGTAGCCCGAACGTTCCAGGTCCTTGGACACCACGCTGGCGATCTGGCCGCCGAGCTCCGAGGTGCGCGGGTCTCCGCCGCTGAAGGCCGGGATGGCGATCGGCAGGGGCTTCAGCACGCCCTGGTTGATGTCGAGCTCCACCGGCTGCGCGCGGGCAGGCAAGATGGCGAGGGGGCTCGCGCCGGCGAGCAGGACGGCGAAGGCGGCGATCACGTGACGCATGGGCATCTCTCTAATCCGTCTCGCTGGGGGTTGCATCAACTGTCGATTCCTATCCGCCACAAGCATCTTTGGCGTGGAATGTCAGGACAAAATCGGTCGGCGCGTTCGCGGGCAGCTCCGTGTAGGGCGCGCCCTGCGCCACGGCGATCAGGGCCCGCTGCTTGGACGCCTCGACCACCGCCGAGTCGGCGCCAGACGCCAGAGCGGTCGGCGCCGCCGCCAGATTGTGGTCGGGGGTGAGGGTGAACCTGATTTTCACCACCACGCCCGTGGCGCCGGCCGCGGCGCAGTTGGGATGCCAAAGACTGACGACCTTGGCCGTCAAAGCGCTGAACGCGCTCGCCTCCGCCGCGGTGGCGGGACCGACGGCCTGACGCGCGACCCTGGCCGTCTCCACGCGCGGCGGGCCCTTGGCGGCGTTGGCGCGGTGGCCGCCGGCCGGGGAATCGGCCAGGGCGCTCAGGTCCAGCGGCGACGACTTCGAATGGCTCTTGGTCGGGGTGGCGGCCAGGTCGGCGAGGTTCAGCGTCTGCTGCTTGGCCTGGCTCTTGGACAGGGCGCTGAGGTCGAGCGGCTTGGGCTCGGGCTTGCGCGCCACCTTGCTCAGGCTGTTCAGGTCCAGCTCGGGCGTGGGCTTGGGCGCCGGCTTGGGCTGCGGCTGCGGCTTGGGCGGCGGGGTGTGATGCACCGGCTGCGGCGGCTCGGGCGCGGGCGGCGGCGGGGCCGGCTTGGGCTCGGGCGTCGGGGTCTCGACCGGCGCGGGCGGCGTCGGCGCGGGCGGGGCCGGCTCAGGCGCCGCGGCCTGCTGTTCCTCAGGGGCCTGGGCCGCGGCCCGCACATTGGTCTCGGGTGCGCTGGACACCAGCGTCACTGGCGTCACGGTGATCGGCTTGGTCAGCGGTGGGGCGAACTCCCAGCTGATCGCCAACGCGCCCACCACCAGAAGGTGCAGGCCGATGGAGGCGGCCGCCGCGGGACTTAAGTTGGAATTGCGCTCGGCCACGTGTCGCGTCTCAGGGCTGGCCGGACGCGGCCTCGGCGCGCTTGCCCGGATGCTCCGGACCACCCGTGTCGGTGATCAGGTTGATCGAGGTGAAGCCCGAGGTCGACAGCCGCGCCATCACCTGGGCCACCACGGCGTAGGCCGCGGCGCCGTCGCCGCGCACGTACAGCGGCTTGCTGTCGCCGCCCTGGCCGACGCTGGTCGCGCCGCCGGCGGCCTTCACCGCGTCAGGCAGGGAATCGAGGTCGGTCTGGCTGTCGCCGACATAGATCTGGCCGTCCTTCTGCACGCTGACGGTCACCGGCTGGGAGGGCGTCGAGATGGCGGCGGCGTCGGTCTTGGGCAGGTCGAGCGGCACGCCCGAGGTCAGCAGCGGCGCCGAGACCATGAAGATGATCAGCAGCACCAGCATCACGTCGACCAGCGGGGTGACGTTGATCTCGGACAGGGCCGCACGGCCCCGCCGCCGCCGGCCGCGGCGGTTGGTCGACAGGGCGTCGTGGGTGGAAAGGGCCAAGGCTCAGACCCGCTCGACGTCGGCTGAGGCGGTCCCGGCGGGCGCCGTCAAACGCTCGCTCAGGCGGCGCGCCACCGCGGCCGACAGGTCGTCGGCGAAGGCTTCCAGCCGGGCGGTGAACTTGGACGCGTCGGTGGAGAACTTGTTGTAGGCCACATAGGCCGGGATGGCCGCGGCCAGGCCGATGGCGGTGGCGAACAGGGCGTGGGCGATGGCCGGCGCCACCACCGTCAGGTTGGTGTTCTTCTGGATGGCGATGGCCTGGAAGGCCGTCATGATGCCCCACACGGTGCCGAACAGGCCGACGAAGGGCGAGGCGGTGGCGACGATGGCCAAGAGGCCCAGGCCCTCCTCGATCTTGCGGCTCTCCTTGGCGATAACGCTGTCGAGCGCGCGATCGATGCGCTGGATGGTCAGGGCGGTCTGCATCTCGCTGGTGGCGGCGCGCACCCGCGAGGCGCGCCACTCCCGCAGCGCCGCCAGCAACATGCGCGGCAGGGCCTGGGTCGGGTTCTCGCCAACCTCGGCGGCGATGTCCTCCAGCGGCCGGCCGGCGCCCACCTCGGCCTCGAACTTCTCGGCGTTGCGGTTCAGGTGCGAGAGGCGGAACAGCTTGTCCAGGATCACCGTCCAGGACCACAGCGACGCCAGGATCAGGCCGGTGAGGACAAGCTTCACCACCCAATCCGCATTCCAGAACATGGCCAGGGGACTAAAGCTGGCGGCGGTCAGGGTCGCTGTCTCGGGCATTGGTGCTCGTCGGTCAGGCTGAACGGCGGGGTAAAGGCGGACGAGATGACGAAACTATGGCGAACACCTCATCCCCGGCGGGTAAAACCACCAAGTGGCCGGTTGGTTCAAGCCATGGGCTTCAGCCGCCGAACGCGCGGGTGAGCAAGGCCTGCAACCCCTGGGCGTCCAGCCGCTCCGGATTGCGATCTGAGGCGTAGGAAAAACCTTCCGGCAGCTCGCGCGCACCGTGGTCCAGCCACATCCGCCGCCGCGCCGGGTCGTGGCTCGGCAGGATCAGGTAGCGGTCGTCCAGCTCGACGGTGGAGCGGGAGTCGTCCTCGGGCACCATCACCTCGTGCAGCTTCTCGCCGGGGCGGATGCCGACCACCTTGTGCGGCAGGCCCGGCGCGATGGCGTGGGCCAGCTCGGTGGTGTGCATGGAGGGGATCTTGGGCACGAAGATCTCGGCCCCGGCCATCATCTCCAGGCTCGACAGCACGAAGTTCACCCCCTGCTCCAGGGTGATCCAGAACCGGGTCATGCGGGCGTCGGTGATCGGCAGCTCGGCCGCGCCTTCGGCGACCAGCTTGCGGAAGAACGGCGCCACCGACCCGCGCGAGCCCATGACATTGCCGTAGCGCACCACCGAGAAGCGGGTCCCCGCATCGCCGGCCATGGCGTGGGCGGCGACGAAGATCTTGTCCGAGGCCAGCTTGGAGGCGCCGTAGAGGTTGATCGGATTGGCCGCCTTGTCGGTGGACAGCGCCACCACCCGCTTCACCCCCGCGGCGATGGCGGCGTTCACGACGTTCTCCGCCCCCATCACGTTGGTCTTGATGCACTCGAACGGATTGTATTCCGCGATCGGCACGTGCTTCAGGGCGGCGGCGTGGATCACATAGTCCACCCCGCGCATGGCCATTTCCAGCCGGGCCACGTCGCGCACGTCGCCGATGAAGTAGCGCAGGAACGGATAGCGCTCGGGCGGGAGGGCCTGGGCCATCTCGTACTGCTTGAGTTCGTCGCGCGAGAAGATGATCAGCTTCCGCGGCTGGAACTCCTCGCAGACCATCTGCACGAAGGCGCGGCCGAACGAACCGGTGCCGCCGGTGATCAGCACCACCTTGCCGTTCAGGTCGGCCCGCGGCTGGCGGAAGTCCCGGGCGATGGCGAGCTGCGACAGCACTTCCGGGCTTGCGGCGCGGGCGACGGACATGGGCGGACCTGACCAGAACAGATCGGCAACCGTTGCACATTAAGGTTAATTCTTTGTGGTTAACGGCCGGGCAAGGACGCCTGCCTAGACTGGAAATCCATGTCCCAGCCCCCTCACCTCCCCTACGGCCGCCATCTGGTGGAGGACGACGACATCGCCGCCGTGGTCGCGGCGCTGCGGAGCGACTTCATCGCCCACGGGCCGCGGGTGGCCGAGTTCGAACAGGCCCTGACCCGGGCGACCGGCGCCCATGAGGCCGTCGCCTGCGCGTCGGGCACCGCGGCCCTGCACCTGGCGCTGACGGCGCTGGACGTCGGGCCGGGCGATGTGTGCGTGGTCCCGGCCCAAACCTTCCTGTCCACCGCCACCGCTGCGCGGCTGTGCGGGGCTGAGGTGGTCTTCGCCGATGTCGATCCGGACTCGGGCCTGATGACGGCGGCGACCCTGGCCGAGGCGCTGGCGCGCACACCGGGCGGCCGGGCCAAGGCGGTGCTGCCGGTGCACCTGGGCGGGCGGCTGTGCGACATGGCGGCGATCGCGCCTGTGGCCCGCGCCGCCGGCGCCGCGATCGTCGAGGACGCCGCCCACGCCATCGGCGGCCAGGACGCCCACGGCCATAGGGTCGGCGACTGCGCCCATTCGGACGCGGCAACCTTCTCGTTCCATCCGGTCAAGACGCTGGCGGCCGGCGAAGGCGGCGCGGTCACCCTGAACGACCCGGCGCGGGCCGAGCGGATGCGGCGGCTGCGCAACCACGGCGTCACCCGCGATCCGGCGCTGATGGGCGAGCCACACAGCTTCGACGCAAATGGCGCGCCCAACCCCTGGGCCTACGACCAGCTCGAACTCGGCTTCAACTACCGCATGAACGAGATGGAGGCGGCGCTGGGGCTGAGCCAGCTCGGCAAGCTCTCCCGCTTCACCGCCCGGCGCGCGGCGCTGGCGGCGCGCTACGACCGCCTGCTGGCGCCCCTGGCGACCAGGCTGCGGCCGACGCCCTCGCCCCACGGCGGCCATCCGGCCCTGCACCTCTACAGCGTGCTGGTCGAATTCGAGGCGGCGGGCGTGACCCGCGCCGAACTCATGCGCCGCCTGGCCGCCCAGGGGATCGGGACCCAGGTCCACTACATCCCGCTCTACCGCCAGCCCTACTTCCGCAAGCTCTATGACGAGATGCGCCTGCCCGGGGCCGAGGCCTACTACGCCCGCGTCCTGGCCCTGCCGCTGTTCCCGGCCATGCTGGACGAAGATGTGGACCGGGTGGTGGGGGCGCTGGCGGGGGTGCTGGGCGTCTAGGCCGCTCAACGACCTGCTGCCCACCTTTAAGTTCGCCTGCTTCCGCCCCCTCTCCACGTCATCCCCCGACTTGATCGGGGGATCCATGGCGGCGCCCTGTCTGGATAAGGCGGCGCGATGGATGCTCGGATCAAGTCCGGGCATGACGACTTCTGTAAAGACAGCAGGACGGCGCTAGGCCAGCAATTCCCCGGTCACCCGATCCAGCAGCAGCCGGCCGGCCTGGGTGGCGCGCACGCGGCCGTCGCCGACGCTCAGCCAACCGTCCGCCACCAGCGGCTCGAGCGCGGCCAGTCGGTCCAGGGCGGCGATGTCGGCGAGCGCCACGCCCTCATCGACCCGCAGGCCCATCAGGATGCGCTCCTCCAGCGTCTCGATCGGGGTGAAGGCCTCGCGCTTGGCCCAGCCGGTCCCGGTCTCGGCCACCTGGCGCACATAGGTCTCGATGCCGCGCTCGGCCTCGGTGGCCCAGCGCACGCCCTCCAGGCTCAGCCGTCCGTGCGCGCCCGGCCCGGCGCCGACATAGGCCTGGCCCCGCCAGTAGACCAGGTTGTGGCGCGAGCGCGCCTTGGGCCCGCGGGCGAAATTGGACACCTCGTAGGCGTCGAAGCCCAGCTCGCCGAGGGCGGCCACCGTGGTCTCGTAGAGGTCGGCCCCGCGGTCGGAGTCCGGCGCCGGCATCCGCCCGCGCTCCACCGCCCGGCCGAACGGCGTGGTGGCTTCGATGGTCAGCTGGTAGGCCGAGACGTGTTCCGTGCCGAGTTCCGCCGCCCGGGCCAGGGTCGCGCGCCAGTCCGCCTCGCCCTGCCCTGGCATGGCGTAGATCAGGTCGAGCGAGACGCGGGGGAAAACCCGGACCGCCGTCGCCACCGCCCGCTCGGCCGCCGCCGCATCGTGGTTGCGCTTGAGGAAATCCAGCGCCTTGTCGTCCAGCGCCTGCACCCCCAGCGACAGCCGGTTGACCCCCGCGGCGCGGAACGCCTCGAACCGATCGACCTCGGCGTCGGTGGGATTGGCCTCCAGCGTCACTTCCAGCTCAGACTCGGGCGCCCACAGTCGTCGCGCCAAATCAACCAGCCGCGCCACCGCCTCGGGCGGCATCAGCGACGGCGTACCACCGCCGAAATAGATCGAGGCCAGCCGCATCGGCCCGGTCAGCGCCGCCTGGGCTTCAAGGTCGGCGGCGATGGCTTCCACCAGCGCCTCGGCCCGGGCCGAGCGGCCGCGGTCGCGCACCACGTTGAAGTCGCAGTAGGGGCAGATGCGCTCGCAGTAGGGCCAGTGGATGTAGACGCCGAGCGGCGCCAAATCCTGCCTCGCCGAGACCTCGCTCAAAACAGCACGGCTTTCAGCTTCTCGAAGGCCCGGGCGCGGTGGCTGATGGCGTGCTTATGCGCCGGCTCCATCTCGCCGAAGGTGATGTCGTGGCCGTCCGGCTGGAAGATCGGGTCATAGCCGAAGCCGCGCTCGCCGCGGGCGGGGAACACCAGCCGGCCCTCGACCCGGCCCTCCACCGCCAGCACCGGACCGTCGGGCCACGCCACCGCCAGGGCGCAGGTGAACCAGGCGAAGGTGTCGTCGCTCCCGCCGGCTTCCAGTTCGCGCCGCACCCGCTCCATGGCCACGCCGAAGTCCTTGCCCGGACCGGCCCAGCGCGCCGACAGCACCCCCGGGTCGCCGCCCAGCCCGCGCACCGACAGGCCGGAATCGTCGGCGATGGCCGGCAGGTGCGCCGCATCCGCCGCCGCCCGCGCCTTCAAGACCGCATTGCCCATGAAGGTGGCCTCGGTCTCCTCCGGCTCGCCGAGGCCGAGTTCGCCCGCCGCCACGGTGTCGAAGCGGCCGTCGAGCAGGGCCGCGATCTCCACCACCTTGCCAGGATTGTGGGTGGCGACGACGAGGCGCGCGCCGGTCTTCAGCGTCAGGGTCATGGGCGGCTCCAGATGGCGGGGGGTTTGCAGGGCGTCCTAGAGCAATAAGCGCGCCGCCAGAAGGTTGAGCGGGTTAGGGCTGGGCGACTTTCCGATATTTAACGCGGTGGACCCTGGCGCAGGGGCTAAGCCTTGGGCAAGTTTATGGCGACGGCCGGAACGGGCCGTGTTGGACACGAGGAACGCCATGCGCACCTTGGGGCCGGGCTCGGTCTCCAGCTTCCTGAAGATCGTGCTGGAGGTCGTCCACGCCACCCTGCTGGTCGCGCTGGGCCTGCTGGTGATCGGGGCGATGTTCGTCCTGGTGTCGCAGCCCTTCGTCAGCTCGGTCTACATGCTGAACCTGCAGGACCTCGGCCGCTCGCACATGGCCCGGGTGGCGGTGCCGCCGATGACCCTGGCGCTGGGGATGCTGGGGCTGGCGATCTATGTCCTGGTGCTGGTGGTGGTGTTCAACCGCCTGCGACGCATCTTCGAGACCCTGACGCTGGGCGATCCGTTCCGGCCGCAGAACGTGGGACGGTTGCGGATCATCGGCCTGGCCCTGATCGTGCTGCAACTGTGGAGCTACGGCCTGACCAGCTGGGCCAGCTGGGCCATTCCCACGCCCGAAGCCAGCAAGGGCCTGCCGTTCAACCCCACCGCCTGGTTCTCCATCCTGGTGGTGTTCGTCCTGGCCGAGGTGTTCCGCGAGGGCGCGCGCCTGCGCCAGGACGCCGAACTGACCATCTAGGAAGCCGGATCATGGCCATCAGCCTGCACCTCGACCGGATGCTTCTGACCCGCCGCATGTCGCTGGCCGAGCTGGCGGACCGCGTGGGCATCAGCGTCGCCGACCTGACCCTGCTCAAGGCCGGCCAGGCCCGGGCGCTGCGCTTCACCACGCTCGACGCCCTGTGCCGCGAGCTGGACTGCCAGCCCGGCGACCTGATGCACCACCATGCGGGCGAGCTTCACGCCGACGAATAGGCCCGCCCTTGAGCCGGCCCGTCATACAGGCCCGTCACACAGGCCCCGGTTACACAGGCAGGGCGCCGCCGCTCTTGACCTCTTCCAGCACGGCGTAGGTGCGGGTCTCGCGCACGCCCGGCAGCTTGACCAGCATCTCGCCCAGGAACGACCGGTAGTCGCCCATGTCGCGCAGCCGCGCCTTGATCAGGTAGTCGAAGCCGCCGGCCACCATGTGGCACTCCATCACCTCGGGCACCCGCCGAACCGCCGCCCCGAAGGCCTCGAACACGTCGGTGGTGGTGCGGTCCAGCACCACCTCCACGAACACCAGCAGCGCCCGGTCGACCTTCTCCGGGTCCAGCTCGACGGTGTAGCCGCGGATCACCCCGCGCTCGCGCAGCTTGCGCACCCGCTCGTGGGCGGCGGCCGGCGACAGGTTGGCCCGCTTGGCCAGCTCCTGGTTGGTGATGCGCCCATCGCCCTGCAGCAGGCGCAGCAGGCGGCGGTCGGTATCGTCGAGCGATGCTTCGGTCATGGCCCGCCATTTCTAGCAGAAATTCTGCACAGCAGCTTCTGAAGCGAAGCACTTTCGGCCGATTAGGCGATATCCCGAACCCCAATGCATTCGCCGCCGCCCCGTCCCCGGGGTGGCCCCGGGGTGGTAGGACTAGCCGCCCCCAAGCCGATGGAAACGCCGATGAACTGGGACGAACTGGACCGCTACAAGTACCGCGACGAGAGCGAGGCGGTCGCCGCCCTGCTGGCCGCCAAGCCGCTGGACGCCAACGCCCGCGCCGGCGTCTCGGCCGACGCCCAGGCCCTGGTCCGCGCCGCCCGCAGCCATGCCCGCCGCCAGGGCGTGGTGGAGAGCTTCCTGCAGGAGTTCTCGCTCGGCACCAAGGAAGGCCTGGCCCTGATGTGCCTGGCCGAGGCCCTGCTGCGCACCCCCGACCAGGACACCCGC
>FSXV01000009.1_pt1 | contig 14346 bp, 13 predicted proteins | sample 1638401 | NCBI WGS metagenome assembly FSXV01 (sample SAMEA3914788, study PRJEB12502) | metagenome | biome: forest; material: soil | place: Canada | collected 2011-07-03 | depth 0.1 m | reverse complement strand
CTCTTCAGCCTCCGCCGGCGTGAACGCCGCATAGCCCTGCGGCACCGGGGCGCCGAATTCCTTCAGGACGGCCTTGGCCTGATGTTCGTGGATGTTCATGGTCCGTGGCCTCTGCTGGTCCGCGATTTCGCGCGCTTATAGAGGACAGCGCTACCGCGGCGCAACGCGGCGCCCCTCTTGAACCTTGACCGGGAGCCTGCATCTACGCCGCACGCAGCCGACAGCGGCGCCCTCGCTAAGGTAATTGGGCGCGACTCGCGGCAAACTCGTCCCGACTCAGACTGGTCTCGACCCAAACTCCTCCCGACCCAAATTCCTCCCGACTAAGGCAAGGCAGGTTCGCTCAATGGCTCGCGACGGCGCGATCTACGTCTGCCAGGCTTGCGGGGCCGTCCACAACAAGTGGGGCGGCCAGTGCACGGCCTGCGCCGGCTGGAACACCCTGGTCGAGGAAGTCCAGTCCTCGCGCCCGCCCGGCGCGCTCGCCCCGGTCAAGTCCGGCAAGTCGATCCGCCATGGCCTGACCTTCGAGACCCTCGACGTCGAGACCCCGGCCCCGCCGCGCATCGTCACCGGCGTGGACGAGTTCGACCGGGTCTGCGGCGGCGGCGTGGTGCCGGGTTCGGCCATCCTGCTCGGCGGCGATCCGGGCGTGGGCAAGTCCACCCTGCTGATGCAGGTCTGCGCGGCCGCCGCCATCAACGGCGCCAGCGTGGCCTATGTCTCGGGCGAGGAGGCGATCGAGCAGGTCCGCGCCCGCGCTCAGCGCATGGGCCTGGGCCACGCCCCGGTGAAGCTGGCCGCCGAGACGGCGCTGCGCGACATCGCCGAGGGGCTCAAGCGCGACCATTTCGACATCGTGGTCATCGACTCGATCCAGACCCTGTGGAGCGACCAGCTGGAGGCCGGCCCCGGCTCCGTGGCTCAGGTGCGGGCGGCGGCGGGCGAACTGGTGCGCCTGGCCAAGAAGCACCGCGTCGCGGTGATCCTGGTCGGCCACGTCACCAAGGACGGCCAGATCGCCGGCCCGCGGGTGGTCGAGCACATGGTCGACGCCGTGCTCGCCTTCGAGGGCGAGCGGGGCTACCCGTTCCGCATCCTGCGCGGGGCCAAGAACCGCTTCGGCGCCACCGACGAGATCGGGGTGTTCGAGATGGGCGACTCGGGCCTGCGCGAAGTGAAGAACCCCTCGGCCCTGTTTCTCAACGACGGCGGCCAGCGCTCGGCCGGCGCAGCGGTGTTCGCCGGCATCGAGGGATCGCGCCCGGTGCTGGTGGAATTCCAGGCCCTGGTGGCTCCGTCCGCCTACGGAACACCGCGTCGCGCCGTGGTCGGATGGGATTCCGGACGCCTGGCGATGGTGCTGGCGGTGCTGGAATCCCGCTGTGGTCTTGGATTCGGCGATCGCGATGTCTACCTGAACGTCGCCGGCGGATTGCGTATTTCCGAGCCGGCGGCGGACCTCGCCGCGGCCGCCGCACTGACTTCCTCGGCCCTGGATCAGCCCTTGCCACAGGATTGCGTCGTTTTCGGTGAGATCAGCCTCTCGGGCGATGTCCGTGCGGTCGGCCGGACCGATTCGCGCATGAAGGAGGCCGCCAAGCTGGGCTTCTCCCGCGCGCTCGCCCCCGGCGCCTCGATCGAGGGCGCCTTCAGCGTGGCCGGCGCGACGCGGTTGGCCGACGCCGTGCGACGAATTGGCGACGGTGATTGGCGATGAGACCTGCTCAGGCTACGGAGCGCCCAACGGAAAGCGCGCGTGAACCTGTTCGACCTCGCAGCCGGCCTCATCCTCGTCATCTCCGCCATCGTCGGCTTCAGCCGTGGCGCGGTGATCGAGCTGGTGACGCTGTTCGCATTTACCATAGCAGCGGCCCTGGCGGTCTATCTGCTGCCGTTCACGGCCCCGATTGCGCGCCACAGCGTGCACCCGGCCTGGGCGGCCAATGCGGCCGCCGTGGTGGTCGCCTTCCTGATCGCCTACATCGCGCTTCGGGTGCTGGGCTCGTCCATTTCCAAGGCCTTGCGCAGCCAGGCCACGCTGGGAACCATCGACCGGGTGATCGGGCTGGGCTTCGGCCTGCTGCGCGGCCTGGTGATCCTGGGCGTGGTCTTCCTGATCTTCACCGCCACCCCGCTGGGGCGGCCGCCGGCCCTGGTGACGGGCGGCAAGCTGTATCCGCTCTCGCGCATCTCGGGCCAGGTGCTGGCCTCGGTGGCGCCCGGCGAGCTGAAGAACCTCTCCGGCATCGGCCAGATGCTGAAGCAGCGGGCCAGCGACGCCGCCTCGGCCAATACCGAGCAGAGCAACGACCAACCCGTGCTGACGCCGCCGTCCCCGCCGGCCGACAGCTACACCCCCGACGCCCCCGTTTCCGCGCCTCCGCGCCGAACCCTGCAGGTCACGACCGGCGAACCTGCACGCATGCATCATCATCGACATGCTCATCCGTCCCAGCCGGTGGAGTGACCCCATGACGTTCGCCCGCATGACCTCCCTCCATGACGTGCACGGTCACGTCCGCGACGCCGACGACGACCAGATGCGCCTGGAATGCGGCGTGTTCGGCGTCTGGAACGCGCCCGACGCCAGCACCGTCACCGCGCTCGGCCTGCACGCCCTGCAGCACCGCGGCCAGGAGGCCTGCGGCATCGCCGCCTATGACGGCCACCTGTTCCACACCGAACGCCACATGGGCCACGTGGCCGAGGCCTTCTCGGGCGGAGACCTGGCCAAGCGCCTGCCCGGCCGCTCGGCCATCGGCCACACCCGCTACGCCACCGCCGGCGCCAGCGTAATCCGCAACGTGCAGCCGATGTTCGCCGACCTGGAATCCAGCGGCATCGCCATCGCCCACAACGGCAACCTGACCAACTTCCGCGTCCTGCACAGCCAGCTCGTGGCCGAGGGCTCGATCTTCCAGTCCACCTCCGACAGCGAGGTGATCCTGCATCTGGTGGCGCGCTCGCGGAAAGGCTCGATGGAGGGGCGCTTCATCGACGCCCTGTCGAAGATCGAGGGCGGCTACGCCCTGCTGGCCCTGACCAACGAGTGCCTGATCGGCGCCCGCGACCCGCTGGGCATCCGCCCGCTGGTGCTGGGCGAGCTCAACGGCGCCTATGTCCTGGCCTCGGAAAGCTGCGCGCTCGACATGATCGGCGCCAAGTTCGTGCGCGACATCGAGCACGGCGAGGTGGTGGTGATCTCGGGCGACGGCGAGATCCATTCCTCGCGGCCGTTCCCCGCCGCCCGCGCCCGGCCCTGCCTGTTCGAATACGTCTACTTCTCGCGCCCCGACTCGGTGGTGAACGGCCGCTCGGTCTACGACGTGCGCAAGCGCATGGGCGCGCGCCTGGCCCAGGAGACCGGGGTCGAGGCCGACGTGATCGTGCCGGTGCCCGACAGCGGCGTGCCGGCGGCGCTGGGTTACGCCCAGGAAAGCGGCCTGCCCTACGAGCTCGGCATCATCCGCAGCCACTATATGGGCCGCACCTTCATCCAGCCGACCCAGGGCGTGCGCGAACTGGGCGTGCGCATGAAGCACAGCCCCAACCGCCAGGTGCTGGCCGGCAAACGCGTGGTGCTGATCGACGACTCCATCGTCCGCGGCACCACCTCGCTGAAGATCGTGCGCATGGTGCGCGAGGCCGGCGCCAAGGAGATCCACTTCCGCTCGGCCTCGCCGCCGATCAAGTGGCCGGACTTCTACGGCATCGACATGCCCGACCGCGACCGCCTGCTCGCCGCCATCAAGACGATGGCGGAGATGAAGGAGATGCTCGAGGTCGACAGCCTGGGCTTCCTCTCCGTCGACGGCCTGTACTGGTCGATGGGCGCGGGCCCGCGCGATCCGGTCACGCCCCAGTTCACCGACCACTACTTCACCGGCGACTATCCCACCCGCCTGCTCGACCGCGAGATCGCCGAGGGCCGCAACGAGCCGGGCGAGCGCCAGCTGTCGCTGCTGGTCTCGGCTTGATCTGATCCCAGTCTCCTCCCCTGCGCAGCGGGGGAGGTGGCGGCGAAGCCGACGGAGGGGGCGTCGGGCGCCGGTGTCTGGGTGAAGCCCCCTCCACCATGCTACGCACGGTCCCCCTCCCCCGCTGCGCAGGGGAGGAGAAAACAATGCAGGCCCACATGACCCTCCCCGCTCCCCTGCCCGCCGTGATGCTCGAGCCGCTGGTGCGCGCCGCGCTGCTGGAGGACCTGGGCCGCGCCGGCGACCTGACCACCGACGCCATCATCCCGGCGGACGCCCGCGCCAAGGCGGCGCTGGCGGCGCGCGAGCCCGGCGTGGTGGCGGGCCTCGACCTGGCGGTCATGGCCTTCCGGCTGGTCGATCCCGAGCTGAAGATCGAGATTCTCAAGCCCGACGGGGCGCGCATCGTCCCGGGCGACGACATCGCCATGGTCTCGGGCCCGGCCCGCGGCCTGCTCACCGGCGAGCGGGTGGCGCTGAATTTCCTCGGCCACCTCTGCGGCGTGGCCAGCGCCACCGCCTCCATCGCCGACGCCATCGCCCACACCAAGGCCCGCATCGTCGACACCCGCAAGACCACCCCGGGCCTGCGCGCTCTGCAGAAGCACGCGGTGCGGCTGGGCGGCGGCATGAACCATCGCTTCGGCCTGGATGACGCGGTGTTGATCAAGGACAACCACATCGCCGTGGCCGGCGGCGTGCGCCCGGCCATCGAACGCGCCCGCGCCTATATCGGCCACTTGGTGAAGATCGAGATCGAGGTCGACACCCTGGCCCAGTTGGAAGAGGTGCTGGCGGTCGGCGTCGATGTCGTGCTGCTCGACAACATGGGCCTCGACCTGCTGCGCCAGGCCGTGGCCATGGTCGGCGGCCGCGCCATCACCGAGGCCTCGGGCCGCATCACGCCCCAGACCGCCGTCGCCATCGCCGAGACCGGGGTGGACCTGCTGTCGGCGGGCTGGCTGACCCACAGCGCCCGGGTGCTCGACATCGGCCTGGACTACCGCGCCTAGTCCGGACACTGGCCCATGAATGCGGTGAAACAGGTCATCGTCGTCAACGAGGCGCTCAACCTGCCGCCCGGCAAGCTGGCCGCCCAGGTGGCCCACGCCGCCGTCGGCGCCTTGCTCAGCGCCCAGCCGACCCTGCAGCGCGCCTGGTTCGAGAACGGCATGCCCAAGATCGTGCTGCGCTGCGGCTCGGAGGCGACCCTGCTGTCAATCCTGGAGCAGGCCCAGGCCGCGGGCCTGCCCGCCATGCTGATCCGCGACGCCGGCCGCACCGTGGTCCAGGCCGGCACCGCCACCTGCGTCGGCATCGGCCCCGACCTGGCCGAGAAGATCGACGCCGTCACCGGCAAGCTCAACCTGCTGCCCTGAGCTGCTTCTCCTCCCCTGCGTGGCGGGGGAGGTGGCGGCGCAGCCGACGGAGGGGGCGTCGCGGCTTGAATGTCTTGCGCAGAGCGTGAAGCCGCCTGCGATCAGATCGCCCCCTCCACCATCCTTCGGATGGTCCCCCTCCCCCGCTTCGCAGGGGAGGAGAAACGGGCCTCCCGCAGCCCCTAGCCCACGTCCTTCAGGATTTTTTCCACCGTGGTCAGGCGGGCGCTGATCTCCAGCACCGTCGACTGGATCGACTTCAGCGAGGCCACGGCCTCGGACTGGGTGATCGCGGCCTTCTCCGCCAGGGCCTGGTAGGCCGCCTCCTCGGCCTGCTCTGAACGCGTCCGCTGGGCGGTGAAGTAGTACTTCATGCCGAAGACGCCGAGGATGGTCCCGAACAGCGCCAGGACGCTCAGCAGATAGAGATAGTCAGCCACGCTGCTCTCCTTTCAGGAATCGGATTTGATCGAGGACGCGGTGAGGGACTGGGTGGTGAGAGACTGGGCGGCTTGGGCGATGGCTGCCGCCGTGAGCACAAGATCGAGGTCGGCCAGCTCGAAATAGTTCAGCGCCTTGCCGTCGACGGACAGCTCCAGCTTGCTCGTCACCAGCCCCGCCTCCTCCAGCTTCTGCAGGTGCAGGTGCAGCAGGGGCCGGCTGATGCCGATGTCGCGGGCGAGCCGGCTGACATAGTTGCGGCCCTGGGCGTGCAGCGCCGCGATGATCCGCAGCCGATGGGGATTGGCCAACGCCGCCAACTTGGCCAAAAGCTGATCGCCGGTAAGCGCCACCCGAAGACTCCGTCATTCATATGTCAGATATATCTGACATATGAAATCGAGTCGAGTCGCTTCTGGCGCACTCCGAGGGACGATCCTGGTTCTTGGCGGTTAGTTCCTGGCCAGGGCGACGGCGAGATAGGCGGCCACCGGCTCGACCAGCACCGCCGGATCGGCGAACCGCGCCCGCTCGCGCCCGGCCAGCCGCACGCCCAGCACCGAGCGCCGGCCGGGCTCGCCGGGCGTGGGCCAGAAGTCGAAGGCGGCCTGGATCGTTGGATAGGTCTGCGCCCGCATGGCCACGCCCGAGCTGAGCGCCAGCCGGGCGGCCTCGGCATCGGCCTCGCTCAGCTTCGCGCCCCGCTCGGCGGCGGCGGGGACCAGCGCCTCGCCGCGCTCGACCAGCACCAGGGCCGGGGCGTCGAACAGCCGGGCCAGGGTCTCGGCGGCGACGCGCTCCACCTCGGCTATCGGCGGGGACTGCATCACCACATTGGCGAAGGCCTGCAGCGCCTCGGCCCTTCGCGCGGCGACCCGCGCCTCCACGGCGCGCCGGCTGGCGTGGGCGGCCACCGCGCTCACCGCGGCGCCCACCACCAGCAGCAGCCCCAGCGCCCACAAGTCGCGGGGGCTGTCGACCAGCAGGCTGTAGCGTGGAGTGACGAAGAAGAAATCCATCGCCAGCACGCCCGCGACCGCCGTCGCCAGCGACGGGCCCCAGCCGAAACTCGCCGCCGCGAACACCACCGGCAGGACGAACACCAACGACAGGTTGGCCGCGCCCACCAGCGGCTCGAGCGCCAGGGCGAACACCGTGGCCGCCACCACCATCGCCAAGGCCAGGCCATAGCGGGCGAGTTGCGGCAGGGAGCGCCCAGGCGCGAACACGCTGGCGTATCCGCCGCCGATGGGACCGCCGCCGCGGGACCGCCGGGCTCGGCTCAGGTGCAGGCTGGTTTCGCTCATGGTGACGCCGGCCTCCGGACGGCAGGCGCGCGCCACGCCGGCGACCCTAGTCGCCGGCCCGGCTCAGCACGCCCTCATCCGGATCAACGCACGCCACAGCCAAGCGTATCCATGGCCGCCCGAAGACGACCATGGGTGGGGATCAGCCCACGGTCTCCAGCCGGGCGAGGCCCGCCTTCAGCTTTTCCAGGGCCGCCTGGGCCTCGGCCAGCTTCTCGCGGTTCTCCTCCACCACCTCGGCAGGGGCGCGGGCGAGGAAGTCGGCGTTGTCGAGCTTCTTGGCGGTGCGCGAGACGTCCTGCTCGGCCGCGGCGATGGCCTTGGCCAGGCGTGACTTTTCCGCCGCCAGGTCGATGTACTCTGCCACCGCCAGGGCGCCGGTGGCCTCGCCGGCCACGAACAGAACCGCCCCGTGCGGCGTGGCGTCAGCCTCGCGCACGGCGTCGAGCCGGGCCAGGGTGCACAGTCGGTCGCGACTGCGCTTCAGCCGCTCCTGGGTCAGCGGCCCCGCGCCCACCAGGGTCAGGGGCGGACGGGCCGAAGGCGGGACGTTCATCTCAGCGCGGATCGAGCGCACTTCGCTGACCAGCGAGATCAGCCAGTCGACCTCGTCGGCCGCCGCCTCGTCGATCCACTCGGCGTTCAGGGCCGGCCACTTGGCTTCGATCAGCAGGCCGTCGCGGGCCGCGCCGAACTCGGCGGTCTTGTCCCACAACTCCTCGGTGATGAAGGGCGAGATGGGGTGCAGCAAGCGCAGGATCTGGTCCAGGGTCCAGGCGGCCACGCACCGGGTCTCGGCCTTGGCCCGCTCGTCCTCGCCGTTCAGGATCGGCTTGGCCAGCTCCAGATACCAGTCGCAGAACACGTTCCAGACGAAGCGGTACAGCACGTTGGCGGCTTCGGCGAAGTCGGCCGCGTCCAGGGCGGCGCTCACCGCCTGGGCGGTCTTGACCGTCTCGCTGCGAATCCAGCGATTGAGCGTCTCCTTGAGATTGCCCGGGTCGAACGTCGCGTCGGGCGTGCATTCGTTCATCTGGCAGAAACGCGCCGCGTTCCACAGCTTGGTGCCGAAGTTGCGGTAGCCCTCGATCCGGCTGGTCGACAGCTTGATGTCGCGCGCGCCCGACAGGATGGCCATCGAGAAGCGCAGGGCGTCGGCGCCCAGCTCGTCGATCACCTCCAGCGGGTCGATCACGTTGCCCTTGGACTTGGACATCTTCTGCCCGCGCTCGTCGCGCACCAGGCCGTTGATGACCACGCGCGAGAACGGGACCTCGTCCATGAACTGCATGCCCATCATCATCATCCGGGCGACCCAGAAGAAGATGATGTCGAAGCCGGTGACCAGGGTGGAGGTCGGGTAGAACCGCTTCAGGTCCTGGGTCTCGTTGGGCCAGCCCAGGGTGGAGAACGGCCACAGCGCCGAGGAGAACCAGGTGTCGAGCACGTCCTCGTCCTGGATCAGCTCGACGTCATGGCCGAACTTGGCGCGGGCGCTAGCGCGGGCCTCCTGCTCGGTCTCGGCCACGAACGCCTGGCCGTCGGGCCCGTACCAGGCCGGGATGCGGTGGCCCCACCAGAGCTGGCGCGAGATGCACCAGGGCTCGATGTTGCGCATCCACTCGAAGTAGGTCTTCTCCCAGTTCTTGGGCTCGAACACCGTGCGGCCGTCCTCGACCGCGGCGATGGCCGGCTGGGCCAGGGTCTTGGCGTCCACGTACCACTGGTCGGTCAGGTAGGGCTCGATCACCACGCCCGAGCGGTCGCCGTGCGGCACCACGTGGCGGGTGTTGTCGATCCCGCGCAGCAGGCCCAGCTCCTCCATCTTCGCCACGATCGCCTTGCGGGCGGCGAAGCGGTCCATGCCGCGGAATTCCTCCGGCACGCTGTCGTTCAGCCGGCCGAAGGTGTCCATGATGTTGATCGCCTCCAGGCCGGCGCGCTTGCCGACCATGAAGTCGTTAAAGTCGTGGGCCGGGGTGATCTTCACCGCGCCCGAGCCCTTTTCCGGGTCGGCATAGGCGTCGGCGACGATGGGGATCAGGCGGCCGACCAGCGGCAGGCGCACCTGCTTGCCGATCAGGTGGGTGTAGCGTTCGTCGTCCGGATGCACGGCCACGCCGGTGTCGCCCAGCATGGTCTCGGGCCGGGTGGTGGCGACGACGATCTCGCCGGAGCCGTCTTCCAGCGGATAGGCGAAGCGCCAGTAATGGCCGTCCACCTCGCGCTGCTCGACCTCGAGGTCGGAAATGGCGGTCTGGAAGTGCGGGTCCCAGTTCACCAGCCGCTTGTCGCGGTAGATCAGCCCCGCCTTGTGCAGATCGACGAACACCTTGCGCACGGCGCGCGACAGGCCCTCGTCCAGGGTAAAGCGCTCGCGGCTCCAGTCGCACGAGGCGCCCAGGCGGCGGAGCTGGCGGGTGATGGTGCCGCCCGATTGCGCCTTCCACGCCCAGATGCGCTCGACGAAGGCCTCGCGGCCCATGTCGCGGCGACCGACACTGCCCTCGGCGGCCAGCTGGCGCTCCACCACCATCTGGGTGGCGATGCCGGCGTGGTCGGTGCCGGGCAGCCACAGCACCGCCTGGCCCTTCATGCGGTGATAGCGGGCGAGGATGTCCTGCAGGGTGTTGTTCAGCGCGTGGCCGATGTGCAGCGAACCGGTGACGTTCGGCGGCGGGATCACCATGCAGAACGGCGCGGCGCCGGGGTCGCGGCTGAGGACGTGCTCAGGGCGAAATACGCCCGAACCCTCCCAGGTGGCGTACAGGCGCGGTTCAACGGTCTTTGGGTCGAAGGTCTTGTCGAGCATGGCTTCGCCCGGAAAAGCGCGCGGGCGGGCGCGTGGCAAGCGAAAAACCTAAGAAGTCACGTAATTCCACAATCGGATGCTGCAGCGCGGGCTCAAACCGCCACACGCGCAACCGAAACGACCGGCCCGCCCAACCTCGGCCGGTCATTCCTTGACAGCGGTCAGCCTCAGTAGTCGTGGCGGCGGGCGATCCGCTCCACCTCGGCCTGGACGCGGGCCTCGACGATGGTGGTCAGGTTGCGGTCCAGCCACTCGCGCAGCATGGGCTTCAGCATCTCGCGCACCAGGTCTTCCAGCGAGCGGCCTTCCTTGGGCAGGGTGACGCTGCGGGCCAGGGCGCCGAAGTGGCTGGCGCTGCTCTCGGCGGCCAGGGCGCCCACCAGGGGCTCGTCCAGCGACGGCGCAGACGCGAACGACGGCGCGGTATGGGAATAGACGTCGAGATCGCCCAAGGTTTCCTCCAGACGCGGCGTTTCGATCGCGTGATGGTGCTCTGGCGCCGCCGCCGGCAGGGGGGGCGGCGGGAGATGGGTGGCCGGCGGGTCGAGCGGCTCGGTCAGCTCCAGCACATCGTCTTCCAGCGCCGCATGTTCCGGCGCCGTGGGCGTGGCCACCGTGTGCGCCGTCTCGGCGTGCGGCGGCTCAGCGGCCGGCGCGGCGGCCGGGGTGTCGTCTTCGGAGATGATGCGGCGAATGGAGGCGAGAATTTCCTCCATCGTCGGTTCCTGGGCGTTGGTGTCGGACATGGGCGATCCGCGATTGCGAATGGAGGTTCAGCAGACCCTAAGCCGCGTCGGCTGATCCCGCAATGATGGCGAAAACGTGGAACATCCTCAGCCCACGTCGGCCCACATGCGCAGCAGCCGCATCTGCACGTGCTGCAGCCGGGTGAAGTTCTCCCAGCTCATGCCCAGCCCCTCCAGCGCCGCCACCTCGTTCAGGTCGTAGAGCAGCTCGCGCTTGGCCCGGTCGGCGATCCGGCTCTCGATGAAGGTCAGCCCCACCACCCGCTCGCCGGCGGTCACGGCGCTGACTTCATGCAGGGTGTCGGAGGGATAGATCACCGCCGATCCGGCCGCGCCCTTGATCCGAACCCGTTGTGTTCCAAGGGTCACCCACAGCTCTCCGCCCTCGTAGGCCTCCGGCGGCGAGATGAAGATGGTGCAGGACAGGTCGGTGCGGATCGGCCGCTCGCCGATGGGCAGGAAAGCCGCGTCGGAATGGGCCCCGTAGGCGTTGCCCGGCGGATAGCGGGTGAGCATCGGCGGCGCCATCATCTTGGGGAAGGTGGCGTTGCGGAAATCCTCGTGCCGCTGCAGGGCCGTGGCCATCAGCCGCGAGGTCTCCTGGTACAGCGGGTCGCCGTAGCCGAGCTGCAGGTTGTTCTTCACCTTGGAGTGCGGATTGGTGATGCGCCCGTCGATGAAGCTTCCGGTGCGCGCCACCTGCTGCAGCCGCTCCAGCTCCTGGGGCGCGAGAAGGTCGGGAATTTCCAGGAACATGAGCGGGTCCAACTAAGGTCGCCCGAGGCTAGCCAGCCTAGGCCCCTGCGGCAACCGGGCGCGCGGCGACGGCGGCGCGGCGCAGAGCGGCGAGCGCCTCCGGATGGGCGTTGGCCATGCGCTGCAGCCAGTCCATCCCCGCCCGCACCTCGGGCCCGTGCTCACGCTCGGCCTGGGCCTGGACCTCGCGCCGCAGGTCGGCGTCGTAGGCGTGCTCCGGCCCCTTGGAATAGCGGCGCATCAACGGCCCCGCGACCAGGCTGGCCGTGAACGCCGGCCCGGCTGCGACCCCCAGGTGGGCGAAGGCCGCGTCCAGGCCGGCGCCGGGCGCATCGAGGAAGCGATCGAAATCCAGCCACAGCACCCGCGGCCCATGTCGCTCGGCGGCGGCGTGCAGCGCCAGGGTCTCGCACAGCCAGGTCATGGCCGCCGCCTCGCCCTCCGAACCCGGCGCGATCGCCCCGCCCAGCCGCCGTTCGAGCCGCGCCAGCCGCTTCGGGGCCATGAGCGCGATCTCCTGGCGCGAGGCCGGCCCGCCCAGGATACCGCGCAGATAGCTCGGCGGCGCCGCGCCCATGACCAGGGCCCGCGCCTGCGCGTCGCCAGCCAGCAGATCGTCCGCCAGCTCGGAGACGAAGCTCGTCGCCTTGATCAGCGCCGTCTGCTCCGACCGCCAGGTGCGCGAAAACAGCCGCAGCAGCAGGTCCAGCCGCGCCGCGGCCTCGCCGGAAGGCCAGGCGTCGACCAGCGGCCTGAGCAGCCCCGGCTCGCGCAGGCTGAACACCGCCGGGTGCTCGCCCAGCAGCCGGGCCATCAGGGTCGAGCCGACGTGGCCGATGTGGAAGATGAAGTCGGCGCGCCGACGCAGGCTTCGGGCCGCCGCCTCGACCTCCAGCCACGGGCGCAGGTCGGCCAAGGCCGCCTCGGCCATCACCCGCTCGTCGAGGAAGCTGGCGCGGGCGTAGGCGGCCTCGTCCAGCCGGATCAGCCGGACGTCGGCGCCCTGGTCCTGCACCGGGAACAGCTCGGGCGAGGCGACAAGGTCGCCCGCCCCGTTCCCGGTCATGTCGACAGGCGCGCTCAAGCCTTCGGATAGCCGAAGCGCTCGACCCAGGGCTCCAGCGTCGGCAGCACCGGCGCCATGCCCTCGGCATAGGCGCGCCACTGGCCCATGCCCTCGCGGTACAGGCCACGCCGCACCTGGCTGGCGCTGGGGGTGCGCACGTCGCGCCGCTTGGCGGTCTCGGCGAAGTCGCGCATGGCCGCATCCCACTCCACGTCGAGGAAGGCGCAGATCGACTGGGCTTCCTTGTCGAAGTCCTCGATCAGGTCCTCGTGGCGGTGCACCTGCCAGGCCAGCGGCAGCTTCTCGCGGTAGACTTCGGCCAGCCCCATGGTCCCGGCGTAGAACCGCGCCAACTCATCCAGCTCGGTGAAGGCGTAGAGCGCGCCGTTGACCATGAAGCGGCGGCGGAAGCAGCTCAGCACCACGTCGCGCGGGTCGCGGCGGGCGAACAGCACCTTGGCCTTGGGGAACAGCTTGGCGACGTAGGGCAACCAGAGCGTGGTCAGCGGCAGCTTGTCGACGAACACCTTGCCCTTGGGATCGACGCCGTTCTCGCGCACCCGCGCCCAGTATTCGGCGCGCAGCCGTTCGGCGTCGGCCTTCTTCAGCTTGGACAAACGGTCCAGCTCGGCGTTCTCGAAGAAAAAGGCGCCGACGTCGCCAAGCGTCGCCCGCTCCTCCAGCGCCACGATGTCGGGGTGACTGGCCAGCACCTGCTCCAGCAGGGTGGTGCCCGAGCGCGGGAAGCCGACCAGGAATACATGGCCGGCAACCTCGCCGCCCTCTCCGGCGGCGCCCGGCGCGCCCTTCCAGGCGGAGGCCGGGGCGGCCGCGAAATAGGCCCCCAGACGTTCGGTCAGGGCGACGCCGCCCTCGACGCCGTCGCGGCCGAAGCTCGCCTGGTGGGCGAGGCGCAACAGACGGTTGGCGGCGGCGTAAGCCGGGAAGGCTTCGCCCGCACGGCCTTCCGCGTCCAGGGCGTCGGCCAGCAGCCGCTGGGCCGAGGCCTCGTGCAGCGGCGCCAGGCCGCCCCGCTGCAGCAGGCGCTGCAGACGGGCGATGACCGCCGCGTAATCGCCCTCGCGCTGGTCCAGCGTCGCGAGGCTCAGGGTGGCGGCCGATTGATGGGGATCGAGCGCCAGGGCGCGTTCGCCGTGCTGGCGCGCCGCCTGCCAATCCTGCCGCTGCAGGGCCAGCGCCGCCAGGGCCCCCGGCGGATCGGGATATTGCGGCTCCAGCCGCGCCGCGGTCTGCTGGCTGGCCCAGGCGCCGTCCGCGTCGCCCAGCATCTCCAGCGCCAGGCCGCGGCCGTTGTGCGCCGGCGCATAGCTCGGCAGCGCCGCGATGGCGGCGTCGAAGGCGCGCAACGCCTCGACCGGCTGGCCTTGCTTGGAATGGTTGCGCCCAAGCGCGTTGAGAATGGTCGGATCGGAAGGGGCCACGCGGAAGGCCCGTTCCAGCAGGCCCATGGCCTCGATCAACCGGCCTTCCAGCTCCAGGCCGTAGGCGGTGAGGTTCAGCAGCAGCGGATCTTCCACGCCCTGGGTCACGGCGCTGCGCGCCAATTGCACCGCCCGGGCCGTATCTCCGTTGGCGAGCGCGGTGTTCACCGCCGTCATGACGTCGCCGTCGGAAGCCGGCATCTTGGAAATCTTGCTCATACTCACCGTTCTGGAGGCGTGCATACGCCCGGCTCGGCCGGGGTTTTGCGCAGCCTATCGCCAGCCGGGCTCCAGAAACAAGAAGGGCGGCGGTCTTTCGACCGCCGCCCCCAATTTAAGGCATCGCCTGGTTGCGGGCTTAGAAGTCCGCGGTGATGCCGAAGAAGAAGTCCCGACCCAGAGCGTCGTAGACGCCGG
>FSXV01000162.1_pt1 | contig 14357 bp, 12 predicted proteins | sample 1638401 | NCBI WGS metagenome assembly FSXV01 (sample SAMEA3914788, study PRJEB12502) | metagenome | biome: forest; material: soil | place: Canada | collected 2011-07-03 | depth 0.1 m | reverse complement strand
GACCGAGCTGCTGGACGCCGACGGCGACGCGCTGCGCCGCATCGGCGGCGAGCGCGGGGTCACCACCGGCCGCGACCGCCGCTGCGGCTGGTTCGACGCGGTGCTGGTGCGCCAGACCGTGGCCATCAACGGCATCCACGGCATGGCCCTGACCAAGCTGGACGTGCTGGACGGCCTGCCGACGCTGAAGATCTGCACCGGCTACCGCATCGGCGACCGGGTGGTGGACTACCTGCCCTCGGGTCAGACCGACCAGGCCGCCTGCGAGCCGATCTACGAGGAGCTGGAGGGCTGGAGCGAAAGCACCCACGGCGCCCGCTCGTGGAAGGATCTCCCCGCCCCCGCCATCAAGTACGTGCGCCGCATCGAGGAACTGGTCGGGGCGCCGGTGGCGCTGCTGTCGACCGGGGCCGACCGCGACGACACCATCCTGATGCGCGACCCCTTCGTGGGCTGAGGCCCAAAACGGACTCAAGGCCGGAACCGACCATGCGCCGCAAACTACTGATCCTCGGCGTGGCCATGGCCGCGGCGCTGGCCGCGTCCGCCTGCCACCGCAAGGGCGGCGACGAGCAGGCCCAGGCCCAAGCCCAGGCGACCGCCACCCGGCAATACCTGGCCAAGAACGCCAAGGCGCCGGGCGTGGTCGTGCTGCCCTCGGGCCTGCAGTACAAGATCATCCACACCGGCCCCGACGGCGGCGATCACCCGGCCAAGGGCGACGAGATCAAGATCAACTACACCGGCTCCCTGCCCGACGGTCAGGTGTTCGACTCCACCACCTCCAGCGGCCAGCCGGCGGTGATGAAGCTGGACAACCTGGTGCCCGGCTGGATGGAAGCCCTGCCCAAGATGAAGCCGGGCGACGAGTGGCTGCTGTTCGTGCCGCCCAACCTCGGCTACGGCCCCCAGGGCCAGCCGCCGGTGATCCCGCCCAACAGCGTGCTGGTGTTCGACGTCACCCTGCTCGGCGTGCTGAAAACCGGCGGAAATGTGCAATTCGGGGCTGTTGCGGCCCCGCAGCAGGCCGTTGCTGAAATATCGCGGAAATACCACCCCAACATCTGAGGGTTAGGGTGAAACTCCGATCTACGGAGATTTCATCATGAAACCGTCCGCGCTGCTCGCCGCAGCCGCCGCCCTGGCCTTCGCCGTCCCGGCCTTCGCTCAATCCCAGGCTCCGCAAGGCGCGCCGCCTGCCGATGGCGCGGGCCGTCACGGCGGCCATGGCGACTGGGCCGCCAAGGCCCAGGCCATGCGCCAGCAGCGGATGCAGGACCTGCACATCGTCCTGCGCATCCGCCCCGAGCAGGAAGCCGCCTTCCAGGCCTTCGCCACCTCCATGACCCCGGAACGCGGCGAGCATGAGCACGGCGACCGCGGCGACCACGCCGGCATGGCCACCGAGACCACCCCGCAGGTGATCGACCAGATGGCCGCCCGCCAGGCCAAGCGCGAGCAGCGCATGGCCCAGCACGCCGACGCCACCAAGCGCTTCTACGCCGCCCTGTCGCCCGAGCAGCAGCAGGTGTTCGACGCCCTGCGCCGCCTGTCGCACGAGGGCCGCGGCCATCGCGGCTTTGGCGGCCACGGCTTCGGCCATGGCCCCATGGGGGGCCCGCACGCGGGCTGACCCTGATCGGGGGCGGCTGTAGCCCCGCCGCCCCCGGTCCCTTCTCGCCGACAATCCCGGCGACATCTGCTGCAGCGCGGGTCTAAGCTCACCCCCATGCCGAGCACGCCCGAAGCGCTGTCCGAACGCGCCATCGCCATCCTGGCCGACCTGGTCGCCTTCGACACCACCTCGCGCTGCTCCAATCTCGAGCTGATCGCCTATGTCGAGGCCAAGCTGCGCGAGAGCGGCGTCGCCTCCCGCCGCATCGCCAACGCCGACGGCTCCAAGGCCAACCTGATCGCCACCCTGGGCCCGACGGTCGCGGGCGGCATCGTGCTGTCGGGCCACACCGACGTGGTGCCGGTGGACGGCCAGCCCTGGACCAGCGACCCCTTCACCCTGACCGAGCGCGACGGCAAGCTGTTCGGCCGCGGCAGCGCCGACATGAAGGGCTTCCTGGCCCTGGCGCTCGCCGCCGCGCCCGATTTCGCCAACGCGGGGCTCTCGCGGCCGGCGCACCTGGCCTTTTCCTACGACGAGGAGATCGGCTGCCTGGGCGCCCCCGACCTGGTGGCCGAGATCGTGCGCGAGATCCCTCGCCCCGAGATCGTGCTGGTGGGTGAGCCGACCCTGATGGAGGTGGTCTCGGGCCACAAGGGCATCGCCGTCTATCGCATCACCGCGCACGGGCGCGAGGCCCATTCCAGCCTCACCCACCTGGGCGTCTCGGCCAACATGGCGGCGGCGCGGCTGATGGGCAGGCTCGCCGACCTGGCCGAGGCGCTGGAGCGCACGGCCGATCCCGCCTCGCCGTTCCATCCGCCCCACGCCACCCTGACCATCGGTACGGTGCAGGGCGGCACCGCCGGCAACATCCTGGCGCGGCGCTGCGAGTTCCTGTTCGACCTGCGCTGCCCGCCCGGCCAGGACGCGGAGACGATCCTGGGGCCCTTCCGCGCCGAGGTGGCGGCGCTCGACGCCGCCCTCAAGGCCCGCGCGCCCGAGGCTGGCGTCGTGCTTGAACGGCTCGCCGACGTGCCGCCGCTGCACCCCGAAGCGGACGGCGCGGCTGAGCGGCTGGTGCGGCGGCTGGCGGGCGACAACGGCCCCGGCCGCGCGGTGGCCTACGCCGCCGAGGCCGGCCAGTTCCAGCTTGCCGGCTATTCCACCGTGATCTGCGGCCCCGGCTCGATCGAGCAGGCGCACCAGGCCGACGAGTATGTCGAACGCGCGCAGATGCAGCGCGGGGCCGCGTTCATGGCCCGGCTGGTCGAGGCGTTGCGCTAGCCATGTGCGTGCTTCGAGACACGGCTGACGCCGCTCCTCAGCATGACGATGGGTGTTGAACACGACGGCTCGTCATCCTGAGGAGCCCCAAAGGGGCGTCTCGAAGGACGCAGCGTCAGGCCCGCAACTCCAGCCGCCCCACCGCCCACTCGGCGGCATCGCGCACCACCTCCGACGCATCGTCCAGCAACCCCCGCGCCGCCGCCGCCAGCTCCGGCCGCCCGGAATTGCCGATGGCGTAGAGCACGTTGCGCACGAAGCGGTCGCGGCCGATGCGCTTGACCGGCGACTTGGAGAACAGGGCGCGGAAAGCCGGGTCGTCGAGCCCGACCAGATCCTCCAGCAGGGGCGCGCGCAGGGTCTCCCGCGCATGGAAGGCGCTCTCGTGCGCCACGGCGGCGAACTTGTTCCACGGGCAGGCCGCCAGGCAGTCGTCGCAGCCATAGATGCGGTTGCCCATGGCGGCGCGGAACTCGTCCGGGATCGGGCCGGAATGCTCGATGGTCAGATACGAGATGCAGCGCCGCGCATCGATCTGGAACGGAGCCGGAAAAGCGTCCGTCGGGCAGGCGTCGAGGCAGGCCCGGCACGAACCGCACGACTCCACCGCCGGCGGATCGGGCGGCAGTTCCAAGGTGGTCAGCACCGCGCCCAGGAACAGCCAGGAGCCGAAGCTGCGCGAGACCAGGTTGGTGTGCTTGCCCTGCCAGCCCACCCCGGCCCGACCGGCCAGCGGCTTTTCCATCAAGGGCGCGGTGTCGACGAACACCTTGAGCTCGCAGCCGAATTCCTGGGCCATCCAGCGCCCCAGCGCCTTCAGCCGCTTCTTGATCACCTCGTGATAGTCGTCGCCCTGGGCGTAGACCGAGATCGCCGCCCGATCACGGCGGGCCAGCACTTCGCGCGGATCGCTGTCGGGACCGTAGTTCAGCCCCAGCACGATGGCCGAGCGGGCGTCGGGCCACATGGCGCGCGGGTGGCTGCGCCGCTCCAGCGTGGTCTCCATCCAGTCCATGGAGCCGTGGCGGCCGTCGGCGACGAATTCCTGCAGCCGGGCCCCGGCCTCCCAGGGCGCATCGAGGTCGGCCACGCCGAAAGCCTCGAAGCCCAGCTCCAGCGCCTTGGCCTGGATGGCGTCGCGCTGCGCCGCCCCCGCCTGGCCCTCCCCGACCTTGTTTGGGCGGGCGGCGAGGCGGTGGCCGTCAGCCATCGGTGGTCGCGCCGGTCGCGCGCGCAGCGTCGTGGCCATCGATCCGCACACGGACGATCTCGCCCGCCACGGCGGAGCCCACGAACTGGATCTCGGTGAAGTCGGCGGCGCGGGCCAGGCCCTCGCGCTCCACCAGCGCCTCGACCGTGCGGCCAACCTGGCGCTGCAGGTGCAAGGCCAGCAGCTCGGAACCGCGGGTGCGCAGCCGCTCGGCCCGCCGCTTGACCACCGCGCGCGGCAGCTCGGGCATCTTGGCCGCCGGGGTGCCGGGGCGTGGGCTGAACGGGAACACGTGCAGGTAGGACAGTCCGGCCTCTTCGACGAAGGCCAGGGTGTTGTCGAACATCTCGTCGGTCTCGGTGGGGAAGCCGGCGATCAAGTCGGCGCCGAAGGCCACGTCCGGCCGCACCGCGCGCACCTGCGCGACCAGGGCCAGGGCCTGGGCGCGGCTGTGGCGGCGCTTCATCCGCTTCAGGATCATGTCGTCGCCCGACTGCAGCGACAGGTGCAGGTGCGGGGCCAGCCGCGGCTCCTCGGCCAGGCAGCGCAGCAGGTCGGGATCGATCTCGGCCGCATCGATGGAGGACAGCCGCAGCCGCGGCAGCTCGGGCACGAGCTTGAGGATGCGGGCCACCAGCTGGCCCAGGGTGGGCGAGCCCGGCAGGTCGGCGCCCCAGGAGGTCATGTCGACCCCGGTCAGCACCACCTCCTTGTAGCCCTGGGCGGTCAGGCGGCGCACGCGGTCGACCACCTCGCCGGCCCCGGCCGAGCGCGACGGCCCGCGGCCATAGGGGATGACGCAGAAGGTGCAGCGGTGGTCGCAGCCGTTCTGCACCTCGACATAGGCGCGGGCGCGGTCGGTCAGGCCGTCGACCAGATGGCCGGCGGTCTCGTGGATGGAGGCGATGTCGTCGACCCGCACCCGGGTCTCCAACGCCTCGCGGGCGTAGGCGCCCGGCGCCGACTTCAGCCCGTTGCCGAGCACCGCATCGACCTCGGCCATGGCGGCGAAGGTGTCGGGCTCGATCTGGGCGGCGCAGCCGGTGACGATCAGCTTGGCGTCGGGGCGTTCGCGGCGGGCGCGGCGGATGGCCTGGCGCGCCTGGCGCACCGCTTCGCCGGTCACCGCGCAGGTGTTGAAGATCACAGCGTTGTCGAGCCCGTCGCCGAGCGCACGGGCGCGGGCCTGCTCGCTCTCATAGGCGTTCAGCCGGCAGCCGAAGGTGACCACCTCCACGCCCTCCGCCCCCTTGGCGGCGGGACGAATGGACTTGGCCTGGACCGGCTTGGTCAGGACGGCGGTCACGGCAGGGTTCCCGTGAACTCGATCGCCACCGGGCCGCTCATCAACACGTGGCCGTCGTCCTCGCGCCAGTCGATCTTCAGGTCGCCGCCGTCCAGCGTCACGGTCACACGCCGCGCGGCCAGGCCGCGCCGATGCGCCGCCACCACTGAGGCGCAGGCGCCGGTGCCGCAGGCCTTGGTCTCGCCCGCGCCGCGCTCCCACACCCGCAGGCGGATGCGATCCGGCGCGCGGACCTCGGCGAAGCCGACGTTCACGCCCTCGGGAAACAGGAAATGATGCTCGATCATAGGACCGACCTCGCGCACCGGCGCCGTCTCGGCGTTACCCACGAAGAACACCACGTGGGGATTGCCCATGCTGACGCAACCCGGGGTGTGCAGCAGCGGCGCGTCGATGGGCCCGACCTGCAGCTCGATCCCGCGCGTGTCCATGTCCTGGCTGAGCGGGATGGCGCGCCAATCCAGACCCGGCGCGCCCATGTCCACCGTCACCGCCTTGGGCCCGGCGGCCCAGGTGGTGAGCTTGCCGGCGCGGGTCTCGATGCTGGCGCGGCCGTCGCCCTTGGCCTGCATCACCAGCCAGCCGACGCAGCGCGTGGCGTTGCCGCAGGCCGAGACCTCGCCCCCGTCGGCGTTCCAGATGCGCATGAAGGCGTCGGCGCCGGGGCTGTGCTCGATCGAGATCAGCTGGTCGCAGCCGATCCCGCCCTGGCGGTCGGCGATGGCGCGCACCTCTGCCGACGTGGGGCGGAAGGGTTCGCCTTGAGCTTCGACGACGACGAAGTCGTTGCCGAGCCCATTCATCTTGATGAAGGAACGGGACATGGGACCGCCAATATAGGTGACGCGCCGGACAAAATCTGCACGGCTAAGTTCGCTATGGTGTCGCTACCGAGTCATTGCCGAAATGTTTCTGAAATCTAAACAGCTCCGCCTCATTTTCGCTTACGCAGCAAGGGAAACAGTCCGTAACAGGAGTTGTGTTTGTGCACCTGCCAAAGGCGCATAGAGGGACGCTGGGAAGCTGGGAGACGGTGAGTTGGGGCCGCCCTCCGCAAGGGAATGATCGGTTTGAACGAGCTACAATTGCTGCAGCACACGCTGGCAGGTCCTGCAGTTTGCGCCGGCGTAGGGGTCCATAGCGGCCGCCGTGCGCGCCTGGCCATTCGTCCCGCCGCCCCCAATACCGGCATCGTCTTCGTCCGCAGCGACCTCAACGAAACCGACAACCGCATCCGCGTCGCGCCCCACGCCGTGGCGCGCACCCAGCTGAACACCGAAATCGCCAACGCCTCGGGCGTCAGCCTCTCGACCATCGAACACCTGATGGCGGCGTTCGCCGCGCTCGACGTGGACAACGCGATCATCGAGGTCGACGGCTCCGAAGTGCCGATCATGGACGGCTCGGCCCTGCCCTTCGTCCAGCTGCTCGACCGCGCCGGCCGCAAGACCCAGGACGCGCCCCGCAGCTATATCGAGGTGCTGGAGACCGTCGAGGTGACCGACGGCGTGAAGTACGCCGCCATCCATCCCTGCGACCGCTTCGAGATCGACGTCGAGATCAACTTCACCTCGGCCGCCATCGGCCGCCAGCGGGTGGAGCTGGCGGTGACCGAGCGCAGCTTCCGCGACGAGATGGCCGCGGCGCGCACCTTCGGCTTCGTGCAGGAGGTCGAGGCCCTGCGCCGGGCTGGCCTGGCCCGCGGCGGCTCGCTGGAAAACGCCATCGTGCTGGACGGCGACGCCATCCTGAACCCCGAAGGCCTGCGCATGCGCGAGGAATTCGTGCGTCACAAGGCGCTGGACGCCATCGGCGACCTGTACGTGCTGGGCGCGCCCCTGCTGGGTCGGTTCGAGAGCCGTTACGGCGGCCACGCCCTGAACAACAAGCTGGTCCGGGCCCTGGCCGAGCGCCGCGACGCCTGGCGCATGTACACCCCCGACCACATCCTGGCCGAGGCGGTTTGACGGGAGCGGCTGCGGCCGCTTTTCCGCGCTTGCCTGCGCCCACGGTTCCCTGCAATTTCGCGCACCCCCTGCGGCGGACCGCCGTTGGCGAAACGTTCCCGGCTGGGTTACAAGGCCGACGAGCACGGGGTGGGTCGCGGCCGCGTCTGCAAAGGGAACTGAGCAAGGTGTTTCGTAACGTCAGGGCTCGCGGGCCGATCCTGCTCGCCGCCACCGCGGCCATGCTGCTTGCCGGCTGCTCCTCCCATGGCCGCAAGGACAAGCTCGCCAAGGCGGATAACTCGTATCAGGAACGCTCGGTCGAGCTGCTGTACGCCACCGGCGCCCAGCGCATGGACGACCGCCAATGGAGCCTGGCCGGCCAGTACTTCGACGAGGTGGAGCGTCAGCACCCCTATTCGGAGTGGGCCCGCCGCGCGATCCTGATGGAGGCCTTCTCCCATTATCAGGCCAACCAGTACGACGACGCCATCGCCGCCGCCGACCGCTTCATCTCGCTGTATCCGGGCAACCCGTCCGCGCCCTACGCCTACTACCTGAAGGCGCAGTGCTACTTCGAGCAGATCGTCGACGTGGGCCGCGACCAGGGCTCGACCCTGCAGGCCCAGGCCGCCTTCCGCGAAGTCGAGAAGCGCTTCCCCACCTCCGAATACGCCACCGACGCCAAGCTGAAGGAGGAGATGATCCTCGACCAGCTGGCCGGCAAGGAGATGTCGGTGGGCCGCTGGTACCTGCGCCAGGGCATGACCATCTCGGCCATCGGCCGCTTCAAGACCGTGGTCGACAAGTTCCAGACCACCAGCCACACCCCCGAGGCGCTGTATCGCCTGGTCGAGGCCAACCTGACGCTGGGCCTGCGCGACGAGGCGACCAAGGACGGCGCAGTGCTGGGCTACAACTTCCCTGGCGACCGTTGGTACGGCAAGGCCTACGACCTGCTCACCTCCAAGGGCCTGCGCCCCTCCGCTCCGCCCAAGCCCAAGCCCAAGGGCGCCATGAGCCACCTGGGCCAGGTCTGACCCTCACCTAACACCTGAAGGACAGCGGGCAGCCGTGCTGGTCGGCCTGAACATCCGCGATGTGGTGCTGATCGAGGCGCTGGACCTTGAGCCCGGCGCTGGCCTGACCGCGCTCACCGGCGAGACCGGCGCGGGCAAGTCCATCGTGCTCGACGCCCTGGGCCTGGCCACGGGCGCGCGCGGCGACGCCGGCCTGGTGCGTCACGGCGCCACCCAGGCCGTGGCCACCGCCGTGTTCGACCTTCCGGCCAAACACCGCGCCTGGGCGCTGCTGGCCGACAAGGGCGTGGCCGGCGAGCCGGGCGAGGACCTGGTGCTGCGCCGCCAGGTGTCCGCCGACGGCCGCTCGCGCGCCTTCGTCAACGACCAGGCCGTGGGCGTGGGCGTGCTGAAGGAGCTGGGCGGCCTGCTGCTCGAGGTGCACGGCCAGCACGACTCGGTCGGCCTGCTCGACCCCCGCACCCACCGCGCCCTGCTCGACGACTATGGCGACTGCTCGGCCGCGCTCGCCGCCTGCCGCGCCCGCTGGAGCGAGTGGCGCGAGGCGCTGAAGACCGTCGAGGCTCTGCGCGCCCAGGCCGAGCGCCAGGCCGCCGACGCCGAGCACGCCGCCTTGCGCCTGGCCGAGCTCGACCGGCTCGACCCGCACGCGGGTGAAGAAGCGCAGCTGGCCGACGAACGCGGCTTGCTGGGCGCGGCCGAGAAGATCGTCGCCGACATCTCCGCCGCCCGCGACGCCTTCGGCGCCCGGGTGCTGGCCGACCGCCTGTCCCAGGGGATGCGGGCGCTGGAGCGGGCGCGCGACAAGGCGGTTCAGGCTGGTGGCGACGCCGCTGGCGGATCGGTGGAGAAGCTGGCCGAGGCCGTGGCCGCCGGCGAGCGCACCCTGCTGGAGGCCCAGGAAGCCGTCGCCGCCCTCGACGCCGCCGCCCGCGCCTTCGTGTTCGAGCCGGCCCGGCTGGAGCGGACCGAGGAGCGGCTGTTCGCGCTGCGCGCCATGGCCCGCAAGCTGGGCGTCCAGGTCGACGACCTGCCGGCCGAGCGCATCCGCTTCGCCGAGAAGCTGCACAGCTTCGAGACCGCCGACGAGGACCTGTCCAAGGCCGAGCAGGCGGTGCTGCTGACCTCAAACGCCTATCGCGCCTCAGCTAGCGACCTCAGCGCCGCCCGCACCCGGGCCGGCGAGCGCCTGTCGGCCGTGGTGGAGGCCGAGCTGAAGCCTTTGAAGCTGGAAAAGGCCCGCTTCCGCACCGCGGTCGAGGCCATGGCCGACGATCGCTGGGGCCCCGAAGGCGCCGACCGGGTGGCGTTCGAGATCTCCACCAACGCCGGCGCCCCGTTCGGCCCGCTCAACGCCATCGCCTCGGGCGGCGAATTGGCCCGCTTCGCCCTGGCGCTGAAGGTGGCGCTGGCCACCCGCGGCGGCCCCGACGCCTCCGGCCCGACCCTGATCTTCGACGAGGTGGACCAGGGCGTGGGCGGGGCGGTGGCCGACGCCGTTGGCCTGCGGCTCAAGCGGCTGGCCGGCGGCGGTCAGGTGCTGGTCGTCACCCACAGCCCCCAGGTCGCCGCCCGCGCCGACGTCCACTGGCGCGTGTCCAAGGCGGTGAAGGCCGAACGCACCACTACCGCCATCGTCACCCTGGACGCCAACGACCGCCAGGAAGAGCTGGCCCGCATGCTCGCCGGCGCCCAGGTCACCGACGCCGCCCGCGCCGCCGCCAAGGCGCTGATGGGGGCGTGAGGTCGCGCGCGTCCGGGGATGAGCGCTGTTTTCCAGCAGCCCCACCAGGCTGGTCACGTTCCTGGTGTGGATGTCGGCGACGCGCCAACCGTTGCGCCCGGACACGAGGTCGAGCTTCACCACACTCGTTTCGCCTGAGAACTTGAGCGTCACTGTCGCCGTCGCTCGTTCCGGACCCAGGCTCCGGATCGCCACCCGCTCCGCCTTCATGCCCTCGTCGTCCTGGCAATCGCAGACGGGATCCCAGTCGAGAACGCCGACCTCGCCAGCCGGCGTTGACGCCTGGTCGCGGCGGATCAGGGCGAGCAGGCGCGGCGCGAAGATCGTAGCCGCCCGCGCGCCGAGGACATCAGGCTCACCGTGTCGATAGGCCTGGTAGAGGCGCTCGGTGAAGGCGCGGGCGGTCTCGGTCTGTCGCGCCTCGGCCCCCAGCGGCGCCAGCAGGGCGACTAGCAGAACGGCGCGACGGACGAACTCCACCTTCCGCCCCCCTCAGCCTTCGCCGGGCGGCGGCCGCGGTGGGACCGGCTGGCTCAGCGGCGCGCCGGAGCTGGGGATGTAGCCCTGCTTGCGCAGGAACGCCTTCAGGGCGGTGGGGTAGTCCGGATAGGCGATCACCTGCGCCTTGGGGCACTGGCCCTTGACCGGCTCGACCTTGCAGCCGTCGGGCCAGTCCTTGGATTTGCGATTGTAGTGCGCCAGCATCAGCGGCCAGGCCCAGTCCAGCCGGCCCAGCCGCGCGGCGTCGGCCACGAAGGCGGCGCAGACACCGTTGACCTCGTCGTCCGCATGGGCGGGCTGGGTGCAACCCGCTTGGGCGTCCTTGAGGTCGCCCGCGAACAGCTTGCGGTATTTGGGCTCGGCCGAGACGTTCCAGGCCACGCCGTTGCGCAGGTTGAAGATGGCCGGCGGTCGGCGGCTGCCGGCGAAGGAAGCGAACGCATAGTCGAAGGCGTCGTCGATCATGACGATGTCGGCCACCCCGTCCCCGTCCAGGTCGCTCAGGCGACCCGGCGCATCGGTGTCGAACTCGCCCACCCACACCCGCCGCCACGCCCCGCCCAGCGGCTCGGCCGCCTCGACCCGCACGCAGCAGTGCGCGCCGCCGGTGAAAGTGGTGAACAGCACGCCGGGGCCGCCGGCGCTCGCATCCAGCCGCGCCACGCCGAAATCCACCGGGGCGAACGACACCCCCACGGCGCCGTCGAGCTGCATCACCTTCGCCCAGCCCACGGCGATCGTCATCATCCCCTTCACGCCGCCGTCGGGCTGGGTGCGGCGGAACACGGTGAGGGTCAGGCGGCCGTCGGTGTAGCTCTGAGGATCGGCGTTCTTGTCCGCCTGCCAGTGGACCATAGTTCCCAGCGGCGGCAGAGGCGTCGGCGGGGCGGGCGCCGCGAGGCTCTCGCCCGCACCGAGGGCCGCCGTCAGAAGTCCGATCGCAAGAGCAAGCCGGCGCATCGCCAGGTTCCCGTCAGGCTGCTGCGCGAGCTTCAGGCCTTTCCCGGCCCGCCGCAAGCACGCGGCTCAGTTCGGGTCGCAGAGCCCGGCCTTGTCGATCAGCCGCATCGCCTTGGGGTCCACCTCGCTGGAGACTAGGCACAGCGGCGCAGCCGCTGCGCGGGCGTCGGCGGTCTGGCCGCCCTTGAGATAGAGCGCGGTCAGGCTGATGCGGATGGAGGTGGCGAGCTTGGGCGACAGCTCGGGCGCCTGCAGCAGCGGACTTTGCAGGGCCCGCTGCAGCTCGCTCTCCGCGGCGGCGTCATTGTGCGCCGCAACATAGCTCATGGCGAGATAGGTCAAGGCGCGCGGGTCGGACGGGTACTGCGCCGCAAACTGCTCGGCCTGGGCCACGCCCTGCTTGGGCGTGGTCGGCACGTCGTCGATGGGGATCAGGCCGGGCGTGCCCACCGCCACGGCCGAGGTCGGCAGCGCGGTCGCCAAGCCCAGGGCCAGCAGGCCGCAGGCGCCGCCGGCAAGGCCGGTGCGCAAGGCCAGCCCCTCATGCGGCGGGCGCTCGACCTTCTCGTCCCAGACGATCTGCAGCACGAAGCCCAGCACCAGCCCGGCCACCACCCCGCCGATATGGGCGCTGTAGTCCACATGGCCGTGGCTGGAGGCGGTCGGCAGCAGGGCCGGGATCATCACCCGGAGCGACAGCATCTGCATCCGCCGCCGCCGGTCCGCGGAAGCGGCGTGGAAACTCAGCACCAGGCAGCTCGACAGCACGCACATGATCGCGCCCGACGCCCCGACGCTGACCACGCCGTGGGGATTGAGCCCGATCGAGGTGAGCGCGCCGCAAATCCCGCCCAGCACATAGATCAGGGCGAACCAGCCCGAGCCGACGATGGGCTCGAGCAGCAGCCCCACCAGCAGCAGCGCCACGCCGTTGCCGATCAGGTGCGCGAAGCTCACATGCAGCAGCGGCGCGGTCAGCACCCGCCACCACTGGCCGCGGCCGAACACCAGCTCGCCGCTGACGCCGCCGAGCTTGAGCAGAGCGCTGTGGGCGATGCGGCCCGGATGGCCGCCCTGGGCGCTGATCGCCAACTCCAGGGCGAAGATCGCCGTGAGCAGCACCAGCACCGCCCCGGTGAACCAGGGCAGCCTCAGGCTCAGCGCCGGGAATGGAGACCGAGCCTTAGGCTCGACCGCGGGGGCCGGAAATTGTGGCTGCGGTTGCGGCGCAAACGCCGGCTGGGGCTGGGCTCCTCGCCGTCCGAAGGTGGCTGCTCCGTCCACGTCGCTCTCCCTCGCTCAACCCGACTATCGCCAAGGTTGATTGATTTGGAGCAAACCGCCTTGGTTAATGCGGGCGGTCCGCATTGGTCCTGGTCAGGCCCGGATTTGCTTCCTGCGCAGCCGCGCCCGGCCGATCCGCCGCCCGCCGATCGCCGCCACCAGCGCGAGGCCGCTGCTGAACACCCGCACGTAGGGAACCCAGGCCTGGGGCACACTGTGGGTGGCGATCAGGATCAACGCCACGGCGAAGATCGCCCCGCTGGCGCCTACCATCCACCAGCCCACGCGTTCGCTGGCGGTGATGTCGGACAGGGCCGAAGCCCGGGGCTGGGATTTTTGGTCGGTCATGCCGGTCATATAGCGGTGCGGGCTTGGCCATGCATGCGGGACGGTTGACGCGCCCCCACGCGCCCGCGCCGCATGCTCTGGCCCAGACCCGCGCTCGCGCCCTATAAGCTCACGACCAGCCCTGACGAGGACGGCGTGAGCGAACCGGATATCGAGCATCTCACCAACGAGGACGCTAGCGCCGAGCTGGAGCGGCTGGCCGGCGAGATCGCCCGCCACCGGGCCCTGTACGAGACCGAGCAGGCGCCCGAGATCGACGACGCCAGCTTCGACGCCCTGGTCCGCCGCAACACCGCGCTCGAGCAACGCTTCCCCGAGTTGGTGCGGCCCGATTCGCCCTCGCTGCAGGTGGGCGCCGCGCCCTCCACCGCCTTCGCCCCGATGCAGCACGGCGTGCCGATGCTGTCGCTCGACAACGCCTTCACCGACGAGGAGGTGGCGGAGTTCGTCGGCCGGGTGCGGCGGTTCCTCAAACTGACGGCCGACGAGCCCCTGGCCTTCACCGTCGAGCCCAAGATCGACGGCCTGTCGGCCAACCTGCGCTACGAGAAGGGCGTGCTGGTGCGTGGCGCCACCCGTGGCGACGGCCGCACCGGCGAGGACGTCACCGCCAACCTGCGCACCGTCAAGAACATCCCCCATCGCCTGTCCGGCTCGGGTTGGCCCGACCTGATCGAGCTTCGCGGCGAGGTGTTCCTCGACCATGCGGGCTTCGCGGCCATGAACGCGGCGGCGGAGGCGGCGGGCTCGCGCACCTACGTCAATCCGCGCAACGCCGCCTCGGGCTCGTTGCGCCAGATCGACCCGACCATCACCGCCCAGCGGCCGCTGCGCTTCTTCGCCTATGCCTGGGGCGAGACCAGCGCCCCCTTCGCCGCCACCCAGTGGGAGGCGCTGGAGCTGTTCAAGAGCTGGGGCCTGCCGGTGAACCCGCTGTCGGTGCGCGTCGACGGCGCCGAGGGTCTGGCCGAGCAGCACCGGCGGCTGGAAGAGCGCCGCCCGCACCTGGGCTTCGACATCGACGGCATCGTCTACAAGGTCGACCGGCTGGACTGGCAACAGCGGCTGGGCTTCGTCGGCCGCCTGCCGCGCTGGGCCATCGCCCACAAGTTCGCG
>FSXV01000090.1_pt1 | contig 14400 bp, 11 predicted proteins | sample 1638401 | NCBI WGS metagenome assembly FSXV01 (sample SAMEA3914788, study PRJEB12502) | metagenome | biome: forest; material: soil | place: Canada | collected 2011-07-03 | depth 0.1 m | reverse complement strand
TTCCTGGTCGTTGACCACGGTCAGCGGGCTGGCCGAGGTCAGGCCGGGCTGCGGGATGCGCGAACCGGTGACGACCACTTCCTTCACCGCAGCCGGGGCCCCGTTGGCGCTGGTCGACGGGGTGGTTTCCGCGCCGCCGGTCGGGGCGGCCGGCGCGGGGCCGGCTTCCGGGGCGGTTTGGACGGCTTGCGCCGCAGCTTGGCCGGCCGTCGCTGCAGCGAACGCGCCGACGATCATCGTCGACGCCAGCAGACGCTCGCGCATCGTTTTACAGTTCAAATTATTCCCCTCCGACAGTCGGGACCAGCCCGAAGCTGCTCCTGCAATGGAACATTGCGGAATTCCCGCGCCCCGAAAAATGCCGATCCAAATCTCTTCGCGTCAATATCGTTTCAAGACGACGCGCGATCGGTCAAATTTCTGTCTCTCATAAGACACATAAATTCCAATCAAAATCAGACATTCCATCGCCATACGATCACTGTATTTTAAATATTACATACACATAACCTTATCTTATCTCGATATAACGTGAATTTTGCCGAGATAATGCTCGAAATTAATTTCGAACACACCACACCGTCATATCTGGAGAATCAACCCCGCCCCGCGCAAGTGGCTGGCGGCGCCACGCCTCCGCGTCAGGCGCAGGCGACAAGGTCGGCGGTCAGGACGGCGGTGACGTAAGTAACCTGTTATATAACAATAATAAGGTTACATATCGCAACAGGAGCCGAGCCGAAGGGCGTCGCGACCCGGCCGTCAGTCGACCAGCCAGGCGCAGAAGACGCGGCGAACCTCTTCCTGCTCGAAGTTGCACCCCGCAACCACCGAGAAGCACCACTCGGTCGAGAACTCGGCCCTGGACACGACGTGGTGCTTTCTATGTGGATTGAGCAGTGGGCCGAAACGGACATCCAGCAGGCACAGCGCCGGCGCCATCGCAGCCAGGGTGGCGGCCGTGGCCGGGTCGTCGACGACGACGACGCGGGCGTTGATCTCGTCGTTCATGTCCCGGTTGAACGCGCGCCAATCGTCCAGCCACTGCTGCGGCACGTAGATGGCGTCAGCGAAGGAAATCTCGTCCAGGCTGATCTGCCCCCGGAACGAGACGAGTTGCACCCATTCCGGCCGCGTCTCCACGACCCCCTGCGGCGGCGCCACGGCCTGCCGGTGGCGGGCGATCATGACCTGGTTCTCCTGCGGCGGGAGCAGGTCGTCGCAGGACAGGATCTGCTCGATGCGGAACGCGGCGGCGGCCCGCGGCAGCAGGTGGCCCGAAAGCACCCGCGTCAGGGCCGCGGAGATCCGCAGTTCGATGCCGCCGCCGTTGCGAACCTCGGCGCGCGTCTTGATCGTGTCGAACTGGCTCTTGAAGGAACGATACAGCCCGCTCAGCGCCAGTGCCGTCTCGGTCGCCTGCGGACCATCCCCCCCGTCGAGAAACAGCGGGGCCCCGAAGTCATCGGCCAAGCGCGAGAGCGCCTGGGTCACCGCCGGCTGACTTATCTGCAGCTCCCGCGCCGCGGCGGTGACGCTGCGCAGTCGTACGACGGCGTCCACGGAACGGATCGAGGCGATGGGGGGAACCGAAGATCTGCGCATGTCTACAGGACAAAATCCGACGAAAGGACAGCCAGGTCAGGACGCCCCCGAGAGCCGCGCCGGTCATTGGACCAGACAGCTACGCGCCTCGCCCTGGAAGGGCTTGCGCCGGCCAAGTCGAACTCCGCGCTCGGGTCACGCAAAATAACCTACTAGAAATGCATTTATAAGTTACGTTAACGCAATCAAGCGAAATGATCCATATACGGCGATCATGTCTTGGTTTCGCACAACCTGCGCGCCTGGCGCACAGTCGCGACGACGCCGCGTCCGACGATCATGGCGGCCGCGAGCAGGGCGCGCCCAGGTCGTCGCCACCATGCGGATCGCTCCAACCGGCCAGGGGCCAGCGGGGTCCTAGGCGCTCAGTTCCTCCGGATAGGCCAGGCGCAGCGACGAGGGCCTGCGCTCGCGGTTGGCGCTGACACAGACGCCGATCGTTCGGGCGGTGCGCACCACCTGGGTGCAGGCCGCGGCGTCGAACCGGGTCCCGCGCCAGCTCACCACCGTCGGCAAGGCGCCCAGCCGCTCCAAGGCGGCGGTATAGAGGCTCCACATCAAGCGCCGGGCCTCTCCGGGGTCGCGCGAGCCCGTCGCGCTTGGCTCGGAAGCCGCAGCCACATCGCCGGTCAGGTCCACCACGCCCCAGGCCCCGGCGGGGAAATTGTCGAGGAACGCCTCGAACCGCCCCGGTTGCGAATAGATCTCCAGCCCCTCCCCGACGACCATGTCGCCCAGGGACAGGCGCAGGCGGCAGCCCGTGCGCCGCACCACATCGCCGAGGCGCCCAGCCTCCTGCCGGTCCAGTTTGTGCGGCGCGTGGATCATGATCGGTCGGTTGAGATAGAGGCTGACTTGGTCGATGTTGCGCTCCAGCCAGTCCGGCTCGAACTCGCTCACCGCCCGATCGCGCAGCCGCTGGCACACCCCGTCGGGCGAGAAGCGATCGATCAGGTCGAGCAGCCAGGCCAGGCGGCGTACGTCCAGCCTCGGGGCCTGACCCAGGCCAAGACCGGCGCTGTTCACCGCCAGCGTCCCGCGCCGGCTGGCGACGGCGAGCCCTTTACGCAGGGTCGGACACGCCTCGTCTTCGCCCAGAACCTCGATCCAGGCCCCGTGCCGGTCGGCGCTGTCGATCGACGCCAGATCGGCGCCGCACACCGCGACACCTATCCCGCCAACCCGATCGACGCCGGACCCGAACCCGGGCGCCGGCGCCAGGACGACGGACAGGGAAGGTGACGAACCAACCGACATAAGGGGCGTCCTCTATAGAACGGCGTACGGTCCGAACTTCGCCCGAGGCGGACGTCGGTTACGGCAGCCCGGCCCGCCGCATGCCCCGAAAGCCGGATATCCACGCTTACGGACGATCTGTCGCGCGCTCCCCAGAGCCGGCTCGAGCTGCTTTAGATCAGCCCCGCGCCTTACGACGCTCGCGGTATTCCTGCTGCTTCGCCCGGTTGCCGCACACGGCCATGCTGCACCAGCGGCGGTCGCCGCGGCGGGTGTGGTCGGCGAACAGCATGGTGCAGTTCTGCCCCTGGCACGCCCGGACGAGCTCGAAGTTCTCCTCGCAGACAAACCGCGCCAGGGTTTCGCCGATCGGCTGCAACAGCGCCTCGGCGCTTCGCCAGCGCCGCTTGGCGACCAGCTCCATGGGCCGGGCGGCGTTGGGGCCGGGGACGATGCGCTTGAACACCTCGTCGCGCTCCAAAAGCCGGTTGATCGGCTCCAGGGCCGCCACGTCAGACAGGCTCAGCGCTGCGCCCTTGCGCGCATAGACGAAGCTCCGGAACCATTCCCTCAGACTGCGCGCCTGGGCCGCCACGCTGTCGATCTCCCCGGGCAGCGCCTGCCGCCGGACCGTCTCGATATCGACTTCGGAGATCAGCTGCGCCTGGCGCAGCCAGCCCAGAAAACCCTCGCCGCTATCCAGCCAGTCGATCAACTCGTCCACCGGCGTCGCCACCGAGTTGAGGAAATCCAGAGCCGGTGCGTCCGCCACGAACATGGCGGGGGGGCGGTGAAGCATGACACACCTTCTTCCAACTCGGACGTCCAACTCGGCCTATTACACTATCCTGGCTTCGGCGCTTCCGGCCACCTCTCCCTGAACGCCCCCCTGGACGGCGCTGGCCGCCAGGGCCGCGCGCAGGCGCGGCACCGCGAAATCGAGGAAGACCCGCATCCTCGAGGGCATCAGCGCGCTGGAGGCGTGCAGGACGCTGACCGGCATGGGCTCGGGCGCGAAGCTCTGCAGGATCGGCCGCAGCCGCCCCTCCGCGATGGGCCCGGCCGCCTGGTAGGACACCAGCCGGGTGATCCCCGCCCCCGCCGCGGCGGCGTCGATGGCCGCCTCCGCGGTCGAGACCGACAGACGCGAGCGGACCGGGATCAACCGGTCGCGCGCGCCCTCGGGATCGCGAAACAGCCACTCACGGGCGGGGCCGGCGAAATCGAAGGTGACGCAAGGCAGCCCCGCCAGGTCCTCCAGCGCCTTCGGCTCGCCGCAGGCGGCGAGAAAGGCGGGGCTGGCGCAACAGACCATGCGCACCGCTCCGACCCGGGTGGCCATCAGGCTGCTGTCGGGCAGGACGCCGATCCGCACGGCCATGTCCACGTGATCCTCGACCAGGTGAACGTTGCGGTCGGACAGGCCGAGGCGGACGTTGATCTGCGGATATTGCGCCAGGAAGGCGGTGACGATCGGCAGGACATGAAGCCGGCCGAACTGGATCGGCGCCGCCACGCTCAGTTCCCCCTTGGGCGCGGCGTATTCCCCGGCCGCCGTGCGTTCCGCTTCGGCCACCTGCTCCAGGATGCGCCGGCTCGCGACGACGAAGTCCCTGCCGATGTCGGTGAGCGTCACCTTGCGGGTGGTGCGGATCAGCAGCTGCACCCCCAGGCGCGCCTCCAGGTCGGACAGGCGGCGGCTGATCGTTGGGAGCGGCACGCGCCGACGCCGGCTCGCGGCCGTCAGACTGCCGCCGTCCACCACCTCCACCAGGAGCGCCATCGCCTCGAACCGGTCCATCCAACAGTTCCATGTTTTGAAAAGGTCGGTTGGTGAATTCGTGGATTAAGCCGCGCGGTGAACAGGGCTAGTCGGATTGATCGGGCCGGCGCGGCCCGGGAGACGGAGGAGAGCCTGATGTCCCGCCTAGCCGTTCTGGCCCGCGACGACGCTCCGGCCCAAGCCAAGCCGGTTCTGGATAGCCTGTTCGCGACGTTCGGTTTCGTCCCCGGCCTCTACCGCATGATGGCGCAGAGCCCGGCGGCGCTGGCGGGCCATGCAGGCCTCAGCCGGGCCCTGGCCCTGACGCTCGACCCCAAGACCCGCGAGGCGGTCGCGCTGGCGGTGTCCCAGGCCAACGGCTGCGGCTACGGCCTCTCGGCGCACAGCTACGCGGCGATGAACTTCGCCCACCTGCCGCCGGGCGAGATCGCCGCCAGCCGCGCGGGCGGCTCCAGCGACCCGCGCCGGGCGGCGGCCCTACAGTTCGCCCGCCGCGTGGCCGAAACCCGCGGGCAGCTCGGCGACGACGACATCGCGGCGGTGCGCGCAGCGGGGTTCAGCGACGCGCAGATGATCGAGCTGATCGGCTTTACCGCCCTGACGACGATGGCCAACCTGATGGGACATGTGGGCGAGCCCCAGATCGACTTTCCCATCGTCCCGCTCGAAACCGCCGCCTAGACCGCCTCGAATCCGTCGCCACGGATGCACCCCGCGAGGGCCAGGATGGTAACTTGTGGAAAATATTCCTACAGGTTACGCGTGGATATTCATAACGCATTTCTACAATTTTATAACCTATTCATATAAATTGACAGGTTACTGAATCGGGATAATTTCCGGCTTGGGCAGGTTGCGGCTGCCCTTCCACCCGCCCGACCCGAGGTAAACAGCGGAAGCCTATGCTCCGATGCTTCGTATGTGAGGAAAGCAGAGCGCCCGAGCTTCTGCGCCCCCGCACAGAAAGAATTCCAGGTCACCCGCGTTTGTCGGGGGTCAATTGCCGGATGACGTTCCGGTGCGGCCAGGCGATCTAAACCCATGGGCGCTCGCCGGTATGATGATCGTGAAGCCTGGATTTCCGAGGACGAAAACCTACCGGATCAACAAGGCCTCCCTCGGTTTCGCGATCCGAGTTCAAGGCGCCTTCCTTCTCGTGCTTCAGATAGTGACGACGGCAGCGCCAACCGTCGCCCTGGCTTGCGAGTCGCCCCCCGTCAGATACAGGCCCTGGGGCAGCGGAAACGGCGGACTTCACGGCCAGCCGTTCACGCCCGCATCCCCTTCCCGCCGCGCGCTCAGCGAAGACCTGGAGACCGACGCGGCGGGATCGAACCGTCTTCGCCCGAATGATCTGCAGTACCGCTACCGCATCATCGGACGCGGCCATCAGTGGGTCTATGCAGGCGTCCGCCGCTCGGTCGACTTCAACGACCTGCCGCCCGGGCAATACTCGATCGAGGTGATCGCCTGCCGTCCGGACGAGCCCTGCGCCCGGACCCCCGCGAAGATCATGCTCGTGCACCAGCCGCCCTGGTTCACCGCTTGGTGGGTCCGGTGGACGGCCGCGCTGACGCTGCTTGCCGGCGCCGCCGTCCTATTCGAGTGGCGGATGCGTTCGCTTGCGCGCGGAGCACGTCTACGCTTCGAGGACCGGCTTGCGGAACGCACGCGCGTCGCCCGCGACCTGCACGACACGCTGATGCAGACGGTCCTGGCCAGCAAGGTCATGGCCGACACCTCGCGCAGCGAAACCGACGCCATCCGGCTGCAGGCGACCATGTCGCGACTGTCCTCCTCGCTGGGACAGGCGGCGCAGGAGGGTCGGGCCGCGGTGGAGGCGTTGCGGCCGCCAGGGCAGGAAGACATCGACCTCGCCGCCGCCCTGGAGCTCGCCGCACTCGACGGCCGCCATGGCGCCGGCCTGTCGGTACGCGTGTCGATGTCCGGCAAACGCCAGGCCCTTCATCCCACGGTGCAGCAGGAGGCGCTGAAGATCGGCTACGAGGCGGTCCGCAACGCCTGCATCCATTCCAGGGGCCACGGCCTGCGCATCCACCTGGCCTATGACAACGACCTGGTGCTGACGATCGAGGACGACGGCGAAGGGCTGCCGGAATCCTTCATCGCCAACGGCCGTCCGGGGCACTTCGGCTTGGTCGGGATGCGTGAGCGCGCCGAGCACCTGGGCGGGACGCTCAGGGTGTCGAACCTGTATCCCGGCGTCCGGATAAGGCTCTGGGTTCCCGGCGCCACCGCCTTCGTGCGGCGGCGGTGGCGCAGCGCCGGGCTCAGAGCGCTGAAGGCCCTCGTCACGCGGACCACCGTCGAGCGCCGCCAGACGCGCCCAGACGCGCGCGGAACCCGAGCATGATAGCCGAAAGTGAATACCGGCTTCGGCGGCTAAAGCGGAGAGCGCAGCGCCTTCGTCGCGGGCCGCGCTCGCCGGGGCGGCTCAGTGCGGGTTCGCTTCCGCGGACTGCATCAGCTCGTTCTTCCTGGCCTTGAGGCGCTCGCCCATCGCCTCCAGGTCTTCGCCGCCCTTCTTGGCCTGCGCGAACACGCCGCCGGGTTGCTCTTCTTCCTTGACGTGGTGCTTGATGTATTCGCCGAGCACCTTGACCTTCGCGTCGTAATATTCCTCGCTCGGCCGCATTTCCTCGATCTCGGCGATCAGGGTCTTGGCCGAGGCATGTTCGACATAGGCTTCGTCGAGCAGGTCGTCTTCCACCTCGCCGCGCTCTTCCGGATAGAAGATTTCCTCCTCGATCTGGGTGTGCACCTTCAGCGCCAAGGCGATCTTGCGGAACAGGGCCAGCTTTTCGTCCGCCTCCTCGAGCTGTTCGTACTCGTCGAACATCTCCTCGACTTCGCGGTGATCCTTCTTCAGCAGGGCGATCGCCAGCGGATCGCGACGGCCGCTGCGCCGGGTGCGGCCGCTGCGCGCCTTGGAGTGCTTTTGAGTCGCCGTCGTCGCCATGGGATGGTCCTCCGTTTCCGCAGACAACCTCCCCTTTTGACAACATGTTCCTCGCCACCCCGGCAGAACAAGCAGCATCAGGCGATGCGGCTCTAATGTATGTTAGCGCCTGAGCAGCAAATCCGCCCCCGCGGATAAGGATAAGCTCGCCCAAATGAGCATAGCCGGCCTACGGGCGACGCGGGTCGGGTGTGGGCGGACGGACCGCGATCCGCCTCGCCACCGCGGGCCGAGATTGTTTCCCTACAGACTTATAAGGCGACATGCCGGCGGCGGTTCGGATATGCGTGCGCCGCCGCGCGCTGCGGCGCGACGCGGACTGGGGCATGGACAAGGCGGAACATGATCGGGCGTACCGCACGCTCGACGGCCTAAGGGGCGTCGCGGCGTTGCTGGTGGTCACCCGCCATGTGGGCGCCTTCTTCCCGGCCCGCATGTTCCCCGAGAGCTTCTTGGCGGTGGACCTGTTCTTCCTGTTGAGCGGGTTCGTGATCGCCTACGCCTATGAGGCGCGGCTGCTGGCGGGAACGTCGCTGCGCGCCTTCATGAAGACGCGGCTGATCCGGCTCTATCCGCTGTATCTGCTGGGGATCGGCGTTGGGGTGGCGGCGCGGCTGTTCGGCGGCCTCACCGACGACGACCACGGCATGGACTGGTTGAGCCTCGGCCAGGCCGTAGCCATCGGCCTGTCGATGCTGCCCGCCGCCCCGTTCCTGCCGCTGGGCGGCGCAGCGCTCGACGGCCCGACCTGGACGCTCCTGCCCGAACTGGTGGCGAACCTGCTCTATGCCAAGAGCGTGCGGCGGCTGAGCAAGCCGGTGCTGCTGGCGGTCACCGCGCTCGGCGGCGCGGGGCTGGTGGCGTGCGAGCAGGTCTACGGCACCTTGGACGGCGGCTGGAACCTCAACGCCCTGCCCTTGCTGGCCGCGCGGCTGGCGTTCTCGTTCTTCCTCGGCGTGACGGTGTTCCGCTTCCGGCCCGCGCGCGGGCGGCGGCCGTGGCTGGCCTGGGGCTGCCTGATGGTGCTGGGCGTGGCCCTGTGCCTGCAACCGGCCGCCCACTGGCGCCAGCTGTACGAGCTGGTCGCGGTGATGATCCTGTTCCCGGCCATCCTGCTGGTGGCGGTGCGCAGCGAGCCGGGCCGCATCGGTGCGCCGGTGTTCGCCTGGCTGGGGGCGGTGTCCTACGCCGTCTACGTGCTGCACCATCCGCTGGGCGTACTGGCCGACGAGGTGCAGCAGCAGGTCCCGGGCGCGCATACCCCGACGCTGGTGACCGGCGCCCTGTTCCTGCTGGCGGTGACGGCGCTGGGGACCCTGGCCGACCGGCTCTACGACGGGCCCGTGCGCAAGCGCCTCAGCGAGGCGCTGCGGCGTTGGCCGGCGCAGGCGGGGCGCGCCACACAGCGCTTCCGTCCGGTCACGGGCGGGGTCGAGCAGGCGCTGCCGGCCGAGTGAGGCTCAGCCCGCCTGCCTGAAGACAACGCCCGGCTGGTGGGGTTCGCGCCAGTCGCCGGCGGCGAGCGCGGCGATGGTGTCGAGCAACTCGGCGGCCCGGATCGGCTTGGACAGGTGGCCGTCGGCGCCGGCGTTAAGGCTCGCCTCCACGTGTTCCTGCAACGCGTTGGCGGTCAGCATCAGCACCGGCATCCGCGGCAGCTTCAGAACCTGTTCGCGCTCGCGCAGCAGGCCGATGGCGGTGATGCCGTCCATGACCGGCATCTGCATGTCCATCAGCACCACGTCGAAGTCCTGCACCTCCAAGAGGTTCAGCGCCGCCTGGCCGTCGTCGACGATGGTCAGATGCACCCCGGCCGCGTCCATGATCAGTTGCACCACCCGCTGGTTGGTGGGGTGGTCCTCGGCCAGCAGCACCCGCAGGCCCGCGGGGTCCAGGGCCTCGTCCGGCTCGGCCACGGCGCCGGCCGGGCGCTGCTCGTGCGGCAGCGGCAGGTCGAAGATGAAGCGCGCGCCCTGCCCCGGGCTCGACTCCGCCCAGATCTGACCGCCCATCAACTCGACCAGCGAGCGGCAGATGGCCAGGCCCAGGCCGGTGCCGCCGAAGCGGCGGCGGATCGAGGCGTCGGCCTGTTCGAAGCGCTGGAACAGCCGCGCCTTGACCTTGTCGTCGAAGCCGATGCCGGTGTCGCTGACCTCGAAGCGCAGGGCTCCGCTCTCCAGCGCCCAGACCCGAAGCTTGACCTCGCCCGCCTCGGTGAACTTCACCGCATTGCTGAGCAGGTTGGACAGGACCTGGGTCACCCGCACGCTGTCGCCGCGATAGGCCCCGGCGGCGCGCGGGTCGAGGCTCCAGCTCAGCGCCACGCCGTTGGCGTCGGCCGAGGCCCGGTGCAGCTCGGCCACGCCCGAGACCACCGGCTCCAGCTCGAACGGCTCGGCCTCCAGGTGCATCTCGCCCGCGTCGATCTTGGAGAAGTCGAGGATGTCGGTCAGCACCTGCTGCAGCAGCCGGCCGGAGGAGACGATCAGCTGCGACAGCTCGACGTTGCGCGGCGAGGTCTGTTCGCGGGCCAGGGCCTCGGAAATGGCGATCACCCCGTTCAGCGGCGTGCGCAGCTCGTGGCTCATATTGGCCAGGAAGCGGTCCTTGGCGGCGTTGGCCTGGGCCAGGTCGGCGGTGCGGTCCTGCACCCGTCGCTCCAGGGTGGTCAGCAGGTCGTCGGCGCGCTCGCGCTCGGCCCTGAGCGCTGTGGCCAGCACCCCGATCTCGTCCTTGCGATTCTCGAGCTCGGCCGCCTCCTCGCGACAGACCTGGCGGCCATCAGCCCCGCACGACCGGGCCAGGCGGTGCAGCGGATCGACGATGGTGCGGCGCGCCAGCCAGACCGCCCCGACCGCCTGGGCGGCCGAGAAGATCAGGCCCAGGACCAGGATCCAGGAGGCCGAGCGCGCCGCCGAGGCGGCGACGGCCTGAGCCGGATAGCTGATCAGCAGGAACCAGTTCGGCCCGTTCAGCCGGCCATAGGCGACGATGTAGCGGCCGTCGGGGCTGGTGACGGCGCCGAAGGGCTTGTGCTGCGCCGAGACGGTGGCCGCCACTTCCTTCAGCCGCAGCTGGCGCTCGTATTGATCCACCGTCCCCTCGGCCGCCACGCCGGGCTTGGAGAAGCCGGGATAGGCGATCAGGGCGCCGCCGCCGTCGATGATCAGGGTCTTGGCCTCGGGCAAGGTGTCGGCGACCACCGTGGCCAGGTAGCGGGTCAGGTTCACCGACGAACCGAACGCCCCGATCAGCCGGCCGTGGAGATAGACCGGGGTGGCGCAGGCGGTGGCCTCGCGGTCGCCGTGCTGGTTCTGGATCAGCCGCTGCAGGTGGGTGCAAGCCGTGCCGCCCGAGGGGTTCAGGGCCGGCGTCACCATCCGCACCAGCTCCTCCTTGGCGAAGCTCAGGCTGGGCTTGGCGTCGCGGCGGTAGAACATCAGCCGGTCGGGCCGGTCGGGGCCGAACATCACCAGTTGGTCGCGGTTGGTGTAGAAATAGAAGTTGTCGTAGTCGCCGCGCGCGGCCTGGCCGAAGTTGGCCACCACGTTGAAGGCGTCGACCAGCACGCGCCGGTCCTCGGCCGAGCGCACCGAGCCGGGCGAGAGGAACCCGCCCATGCCATAGACCAGCCCGCCGTGGACGCCCTTGCGACCGTCGAACACGACGTCGGGGGTGCGGCGGGTGCCGTCGGGACGCAGAGGGAACACGCTCTCGAAGGCGGTGGAAACCTGGTCGCCAGAGCCTTGGGTATCGGGGGCCTGCAGTCGGCGCCGCAGCTCGTCGCCGGCGGTGCGTTGCAGGGTGGTCAGGCTGGAAAACCGGTGATCGACGTTGTTGGCGCGTTCCTGCACGTACTGGCCGAGATACTCGACCTGACGATGCTCAAGCTCGTGTTTGAAAGCATGGTAGGCGATGAGCGAAACCATCACCGTGCCGACGAGCGACGTCAGGCTCAGACCAATAAGAAAATTACGAGACAGAGACGCATTCATTTCCGGTCCCCCCGGTCCAGAACGGTCGCATCGTCGGGCATTGATTATTGAGGAGGCGTTAGCGAAATCAATATTTCAGGATGAAAAGACTCTATGCGTCGGGCGAATAAAAGATAACATTATAACACCAGCCTCCCGATGGGGCGGGGCGCGCGCGGGTAGACGGCGCGGCGCGGATGTCTCATCCTCCCCAGGCTCGAACGGGGGGTGTTGAGATGCGGTTTACGCCGGTCCTGGCTGCGCTGTTGCTAAGCGCGGCGTCCTCGGCAATTGCGGCCCCGGCCCAGGTGGCCGATCTGGCCAAGCCGCCGCCCGACGCCCAGGCGTTCACCATCATGTCGCCCGGCGGGGTGCACGGCCACTCGTTCCGCTGGCGCACCGCCGACGGGACCTGGGTCGGGCGCGAGAGCCTGAACCTGCGCGGCCAGATCTTCGAACTCGACAGCCGCACCCACTTCGGCGGCGACGGCATGATCGACCACATGGCGATCCGGGGCTTCACGCCCCAGGGCGACGCCGCCGAGCGCTTCGACCTCACCAGCGGCCGGGCCGAGTGGCGAAGCCCGGTGGACGCCGGCTCGGCGACCTACCTGCAGCCGGTCATGTACACCCCCTTCGGCGGTCCGGTGGACCTGACGGCGACCTTCGTCGCGGCCCTGATCGCCGCGCCCGAGCACAGCCTGACCCTGCTGCCCGGCGGCAAGGCCCGAGCCGCACCCCTGACCACCCTGACGGTGGGCGAAGGCGCCGCGCGCCGCACCCTGACCGCCTACGCCGTCACCGGCCTCAGCAACACGCCGATCCCGGTGTGGGTGGACGACAAGGGCCAGTTCTTCGCCCTGGACACCGGCCTGACCTGGATCCGCAGCGGCTACGAGGCCGACCAGCCGGCGCTGGACAAGGCCCAGGACGACGCCATGGCCGCCCGCTCGCCGCTGATCGCCCACACCCTGCCGCGCACGCCGAAAGGCCCCGTGGCCTTCACCCATGTACGCGCCTTCGTGGACGGCACGCACTTCGTCGCCGACCAGACCGTGGTGGTCGACAAGGGGGTGATCCGGGCGGTCGGACCTGCGGCCAGCGTCAAGGTTCCGGCCCGCGCCCAGGTGATCGACGGCCACGGCCGCACCCTGACGCCCGGCCTGTGGGACGCGCACCAGCACGTACCCGACGACGCCGCCGGCCCGTTCCTGCTGTCGCTGGGGATCACCTCGGTGCGCGACCCCGGCAACAACAACGCCCTGACCCTGGCGCGCGCCGCCCGCCGGGCCAAGGGCGACCTGCTGGCGCCGCACGTCTATCCCTCGGTGCTGATCGACGGCAAAGGCCCCTACACCGCCCAGGTCGCCAGCGTCGCCAGCAGCCAGGACGAAGCCATCGCCCTGGTGCGCAAGGCCAAGGCCGAGAACTTCAAGGCCATCAAGATCTACGGCAGCTTCGACCCGACCTGGGTCAAGGCCACCGCCGCCGAAGCCCACGCCCAGGGCCTGCATGTGCACGGCCACCTGCCCGCCGGGATGCGGCCCATGCAGGCCATCGACGACGGCTATGACGAGGTCACCCACATCTACTTCGTGATGATGCAGGCCATGCCCGACGAGGTGGTCGCCAAGTCCAACACCATCGCCCGCATGGCCGGCCCCGCCCGTTACGCCAAGGACGTGGACCTGAACGCCGAGCCGATGAAGTCGCTGATCGCGACCATGGCCCAGCGCCACATCACCTCGGACCCGACGCTGGTGGTGGTGGAGAGCCTGATGGTGCCCGACAACGGCGACCTGGGCGCCGCCTACGCCCCCTATGTCGGCACCTTGCCGCCGGCGGTCGAGCGCGGCTTCCGCCAGGGCGGGCTGGCCATCCCCGACGGCCTGACCCGCAACGACTATCGCGCCAGCTTCGCCAAGCTGGAGGCGCTGGTGGGGGCGATGCACAAGGCCGGGGTGCCGATCGTGGCCGGCACCGACGGCAGCGGCATGGAGCTGGTGCGCGAGCTGGAGCTGTATGTGGACGCCGGCTTCACCCCGTCCGAAGCCCTGGCCAGCGCCACCCTGGCCCCGGCGCACCTGGTGGGGGCGGACAGCCATACCGGCGTCATCGCCGTGGGCAAGGACGCCGACCTGCTGCTGGTCGACGGCGATCCCTCGCGCAACATCGGCGATCTGCGCCACACCCGCTGGGTGATGATGGACGGCAAGCTGATGGACGCCGACGCGCTGCGCGCCGCCGGTGGCGTCTCGGGCCGGCCGAAGTTCTTCGAGTAGGGACAGGTCCTTGATGCGATATCGCCGTCTCGCCGCCCCAGCCGCGTCGGGTTGGCTCGCGCTCGGCGTGGCCCTGGCCACGCTCGCGCCCGCCCTCGCCCGCGCGCCCGAGCAGCCGCCGGTCGCCAACCCGATCTGGGTGACGACCCCGGACAGCTACACCCTGTCGTTCTTCTATCCCGACAAGGCGGCGCGCATGGGCAAGACGGGCGAGACCACGGCCGCCTGCAAGGTGGTCAGCGACGGCCAGCTGATCGACTGCAAGATCGTCGCCGAGACCCCGATCGGGCTCGGCTTCGGCCCCGCCACGATCCGAGCGGTGCGGTCCTGTCGCGTCAACACGGTGGACATGGACGGCCACGACATCACCGGCGGCTCGGTGCTGGCGTCGATCAGCTGGCGGCTCGACGGCGCCAGCCGGTTCGTCGAACCCGCCGACGAGCCCTAGGGTCCGTACTCAATAAGGACTAGCGGACTGGCGAGGTTGCTGATTCAAGGCTTTTGAAGGGAGCCTTGAGATGGCGAAGCAGGTTCAGTGGC
>FSXV01000125.1_pt1 | contig 14763 bp, 13 predicted proteins | sample 1638401 | NCBI WGS metagenome assembly FSXV01 (sample SAMEA3914788, study PRJEB12502) | metagenome | biome: forest; material: soil | place: Canada | collected 2011-07-03 | depth 0.1 m | reverse complement strand
GTCGACAACGAGTTCGTGAAGCTGGCCTGGCGCCGCGACCACGCCGACCTGAACCGCCTGCCGATCTGGTCGTTCGCCGACACCGCCGGCAAGCTGTCGTCCAAGCTGGGCGTGCTGAACGAAGAAGAAGGCGTTTCCTACCGCGCCACCTTCGTGGTCGATCCGGACAACACCATCCAGCACGTCTACGTCACCAACCTGAACGTGGGCCGCAACCCGGCCGACACCCTGCGCGTGCTCGACGCGCTGCAGACCGACGAGCTGTGCCCCTGCAACCGCCAGGTCGGCGGCGACACCCTGAAGCCGGCGGCCTAAGGCCCGGTTTCGGCAGAGCCGGGGGGCGTCCCCCCTCCCCCCAAGCGCCCCCCGGCTCACCCCTTTCGATCTTCAAGACTTCCAAGCGAACGGACCCCGCCATGTCGATCGACACCCTGCGCCAGGCGCTTCCGGCCTACGCCAAGGACCTGAGCCTGAATCTCTCGTCCCTGGTCAACGAGACGGTCCTGACCGAGCAGCAGAAGTGGGGTTGTTTCATCGCCTGCGCCTACGCCGTGGGCGTCGGCAAGGTGATCCGCGAGCTGAACGAGGCCTCGCCGCTGAGCGAAGCCGCGACCACCGCGGCCAAGGCGGCGGCGGCGATCATGGGCATGAACAACGTCTATTACCGCTCGCTGCACCTGATGAAGAACCGCGAGTACTCCACCCTGCCGGCCAAGCTGCGCATGAACATCATCGCCAACCCAGGCGTGGAGAAGGACGACTTCGAGCTGTGGTGCACCGCGGTCTCGGCCATCAACGGCTGCGGCCTGTGCCTGGACAGCCACGAGGAGGAGCTGCGCAAGCGCGGCGTCTCCAGCCAGAACGTCCAGGCGGCCCTGCGCATCGGCGCGGTGATCAACGCCGTGGCCCGCGTGATCGCGGCCGAGGAAGGCGCGGCGGCCTAAGTCGCCCCCGCCAGGTCTGAAATGCGAAAGGCGCGCCTCACGGCGCGCCTTTTTGTTTTGGCTGGGGCTCTGCACCCGATCCTCCTCCCCTGCGAAGCGGGGGAGGTGGCGCGGCGCTGACAAGCGCCGTGACGGAGGGGGCGTAGCGGTCCCACACCCGGTGCTGAACTGGAGGTTGGCCGCTAACGCCCCCTCCACCATCCTTCGGATGGTCCCCCTCCCCCGCTTCGCAGGGGAGGAGAACTAGGAGTCAGCCCGCCACCTTCAGCCGCTCGATCATCTGCGAATGGATTTCCAGGTTGGCGGCGCACACCGTGCCCTCGTGGGAGTCGAAGCCCTCGCCCGACGCCGACGAGATGGTGCCGCCCGACTCCAGGATCATCAGCGAACCAGCAGCGATGTCCCACGGCTTCAGGTCCCGCTCCCAGTAGCCGTCGTAGCGGCCGGCCGCGACCCAGGCCAGGTCCAGCGCCGCCGAGCCGAAGCGGCGGATGCCCGATACCCGCGGCGCGAGCTGGTGCAGTTCCTTGAGGAACTGGCCGTGGCCGGGCTTGCCCAGGAACGGCACGCCGGTGGCCAGCAGGCTCTCGTCCAGGTGCTTGCGGGCGGCCACGCGCAGGCGCTTGTCGTTGTTGAAGCAGCCCTTGCCCTTCTCGGTCCAGAAGGTGTCGTTGGTGATGGGGTTGTGGGTCACGCCGGCCACCACCACGCCATCGCGCTCGAGCGCGATGTTGACGGCGAAGTGCGGGATGGCGTGCAGGAAGTTGGTGGTGCCGTCGAGCGGGTCGACGATCCAGGTGTGGGTCTTGTCGGTGCCCTCGACCATGCCGCGCTCTTCACCGAGGAAGCTGTAGCCCGGGCGCACCCGCGCCAGTTCCTCAAACACGGTCTGCTCGGCCTTGAGGTCGGCGGCGGAAACGAAGTCGGCCGGGCCCTTCTTGGACACCTGCAGCTCCGTCACCTCGCCGAAGTCGCGGGCCAGCTTGCGGCCGGCCTTGCGGGCGGCGTCGATCATCACCTTGAGAAGGGCGGAGGGAGTGCTCACGTATCGGGTCCGGTCGGTTCGAGGTAACGCCGTCTGCACGGACGACAGTCGGCGCAGCGTTCGCCATACAGGAACATCGGCCGTCTGAGCAGATAATCTGCCTGAGCCCCAGACGCCACCCGTCTTGTTGACGCCCGTAACGTGAGAGCGCCCTAGAGCGTGATAGCCGCAAGTGGAAGCCGGTTGCGGCGGCCATCACGCTCTAAGTTTTTGATTGAGAGCCTTTTTGATCCTTTCGAAGGATTCCGTTCGAAAGGAAAAGGCTCTACCGCCCCGCCGTCGCCCGCGAGAAGGCCTGGGCGTAGCGGAAACCGGTCCACAGCGTCATCAGGGCCGCCAGCCACAGCAGCACATCGCCGGCCAGGGTCAGCATCGGCGCGGCCACGGCCACCGCCAACAGCTCCACCGACAGGGCGACCAGCTGCACCGTGGTCTTCCACTTGGCCAGCCAGGTCACCGGCAGCTTGACCGCATAGCCGGCCCCGGCCTCGCGCAGGCCCGAGACGAACATCTCGCGGAACAGGATCAGAAAGCCCGGCGCCGCCAGCCCCAGCCGCGGCCGCACCAGCAGCAGGCCCAGCACGATGGCCAGCACCGCGATCTTGTCGGCGATGGGGTCGAGCGCCGTGCCCCAGGCCGACTGGGCTCCCAGCCGCCGCGCCAGCCAGCCGTCGAAATAGTCGGTGACGGCGGCGACCACGAAACAGGCGAAGGCGAGCAGTCCCAGGCCGTGCGCGGCGGAGGGATCGGCCGCGATCCGCGCCAGCAGGGCGAACACCGCCACCGCCAGGACGATCCGGGCGCCGGTGAGCAGGTTGGGGATCGCCTTGGGCTCGAGCATCGCCACGGTTTAACGCACGCCGCGCCTCAGAGCCGCAATGAACTTAGGCGGCGGAGTTGGCGGTCGGCGCCAGCAGGTTCAGCAACGAGGAGCTCTGCAGCCCCTGGAACACCTGGGCCGACACCTGCAGCGCGTCCTGGGCCAGGGTCAGCTGGTTGCTGACCTTGGCGGGGTCGATGTCGGTGATGTTGGAGATCACCCCCTGCAGCGTGGTCTGCTGGTCGGTCAGGTTGGTCTGGATGGTGGTGACCTGGCCCTGCACCACGCCGTTGACGGCCTCGGCGTTGTTGGCCGTGGTCACCGCGCTGCTGAACTGGCTGACCACGCCCTGGAGGAAGGTGGACTGGGCCTGGGTCAGGGTCCCGGTCAGCGGCCCGTTGGGCCCGGCGTTATAGGCCTGCACCTGTTGCAGGGCGCTGAGCAGCGGCGTGGCGATGCTACTGGCGAGTTGCCCCGTCTGCACCGTGGTGTTGCCGGCGAGCTGGGTCGCGGAGATCGCCGTGCCGTTGGTGAAGGCGGCGGTGACGTCGGACGGCAGGTTCAGGTTCGCGAGATTGCTGTCGGCCACCGGCGGGGTGTTCACATTGCCGCCGGAGAACAGGTACTGGCCGTTGGACTGGGTGTTCAGCGCGCCGGCGGCGTTGGTCAGCTGCGCCTGCAACGATGCCATCAGGGTCGTGCCGCTGTTCTGGCCCACCGCGTTCTGGATGGCGGTGAGGGCGGCCTGGGCCGCCGTGCTGACCTGGCCCAGGGCCGTGTTCTGGAGATCCAGCTGGCTGCCCAGCGAGGTGGCCCCGGCGACATAGCTGGTCAGCTTGGCGTTGGTCGAATTCAGCGTCGTCAGCTGGCCGGCCTGGCTGCCGTAGCCGGCGAGGTTCTGCGAGACGAAGCCGCTGCCGGCTTCGTCGGTGAACTTGGCGACCTGGTTCTCGTTGGTCTCGATGTTGAACAGGGCGTTCGAGAACAGGGCCGAGGTGGAGACGGGGGTCATGGCGGCTCTCTAGCTCAGGTTCCGGTCATGCCGAGAAGGGTGGTGAACATGTCTTGCGTGGCCTGCACCAGGCGCGCCGAGGCGCTGTAGGCCTGCTGGTAGGTGGTCAGCGAGATCATCTCCTGGTCCATGTTCACCCCCTCCGCCGAGCTCATCCGCGACTGGGCCTCGGTGGCCACGGCGCTGGCCGTGGTGGCGTTGTCCGAGGCCTGGGAGGCGCGCTGGGCGATGGCTTGGCTGATGGTGGAGGCGTAGCCGGTCAGGGTGTCGGTCTGGGAGGCGAGGCCCAGGGCGGCGCTGAAGGTGGTCGAGGTGGTGTCGGCGTTGGCGAAGGCGCCATAGGCCGAGTTGTTGGTCTGGGTCAGGGCCTGCGACCCCACCCCGCCCGACAGGTTCACCGTGGCGCTCTGCAGGGCGTTGGGGTTCGAGGCGATGGCGGGGTTCACCTGGTAGGTGTTCTGCGCCGCGGTGCGGGTGGCCGCGCCGATGCCGAACAGCTGGCTCATCGACATGCCGGTGGCGCTGTTGGCGGTGTTGTCGCTGGTCACCGCCAGCGACACGCCCGATCCGCCGTTCGGCGTGAAGCTGAGCTGGCCGTTGGAGTCCAGCGCGAACGATCCGTAGAGCCCGACGCCGGTGGAGCGGTCGTTCAGGGCGTTCAGCATGTCCTGCATGGTGCCGCCCGGCGGCGTGGTCACCGTGACATTGGTCAGCAGCGACCCGTCGCCGGCGGTCAGGGCGAAGCTGATGCTCTGGCCGGGCGGGTAGTCGCTGTTGCTCGTGGTGGTCAGGCCGGTGTTGTAGTCGGTGGGGCTGGTCGAGGTGACCAGGTCGTTCAGGCCGAAGAAGTCGGAGAAGTTCTGGCCCGCCTTTGAGCTGGGGCTGGTCGAACTGTCCGACACCGCCACCCCGTTGCCCGAGCCGCTGGCCGAGATCGACAGGGCGCCATTGGTGAAGCTGGCCGAGCCCGACGTGCCCAGCGACGTGTTCAGGGTGCTGAGGAAGGTGCTGGGGGTGAAGGCGACCGCCGCGCCGCCGTTCACGCTCATGGTGCCGGTGTCGAAGTCGATGGCCACCTGGGTCTGCACCGTGCCGGACGAGTTCAACACCGCGACATTGGTCGTGCCGGTGAAGCCCGAGATCTCGGTCGGCAGGTCCATGCCGGTGTTGCGGCCGGTTAGGGTGGTCGGCGGCGGCTGGGACGAGAAGCTGTTGGAGACCTGGTTCAGCGAATTGGCGGCGCCGCTCATCAGGTTCGAGACCTGGCTGGAGATGGTCGGCAGCTGGTTGTTGCGCAGGTCCAGCAGGCCGCTCAGCTCGCCGCTGTTCAGGCGCGAGCCCATCGGCTGCTGCGCGCCGCCCACCGGGGTCAGCAACAGCTGGCCCGAGTTGGGGGTGGAGGAATAGGCCAGGCTGGCGGCGTTCTGGTTGCTGACCAGCAGCGAGCCGTCCGCCGCGGCGATGGTCACCCCGCCGGTGGCGTTGGTGGTGACATTGATGTTCATCAGCGAGGAGAGCTGGCTGATCAGCTCGCTCTGCTGGTTCTCGGCCCCGGTGCCGTCGCCGCCGCCGACGGTGGCCTGCGAGATCTGGGTGTTGAGGCTGCCGATCTGCGACAGCAGCGAATTGACGGTGGAGACGTCGCCTTCGATGTTCTGGTCGACCTGACCGGTCAGAGACTGCAGGCTCGACGTGATCGACTGCCCCTGGGACAGGAACTGCTTCACCGCCGACACCGCCGCCGACTGGCCGGCGCTGGAGGGGTTGGAGGCCAGGGTCGAGAAGCTCGAGAAGATGCTGTCGAGCTGGCCGAAGAAGGACGAGGAGCTGGTCGGATCGCCGAACAGGCTCTGGGCCTGGTCGAGATAGGTGTTCTCGATCGAGGCCGAGCCGCTGCCGGCCTGGGCGCCGAAATTGGCCGACTGCAGGAACTGGTTGATCTGGCGGGTGAAGCCGGTGAGATCGACCCCCGCCCCCGCGCCGCCGGCGTCGAAGGTGGTCTGGTTAATGGTCTCGCGGACGTAGCCGGGCGTGTTGACGTTGGCGACGTTGTTGGACACCGCGCCGAGACCGGCCTGCGCCGCCTGCAACCCACTGGTGGCGATATTCAGGATGTTGCTGAGCGAGCTCATCATCGGACGCGAGCCGCTCCAACGGCAGGCCTTGCCCGGCAGAATCTGCCGGGTCGGGCCGCAGCGAGGCCTGGGGGCCCGGCGAAACCCTTACGGCTGGCGAAATCCTGGCGACGGGTGAATGTCATCGTCGCGCTACGGCGCAAGAGCGGCGCCAGTTTCGCCGTGCGGCCCCGCTGGCAGGGCGGATCGGGAGACGCTATGCCCGAGACGTTGAGCCCGCCCTCTTCCCAGGCCGGCCCGGAGAGAGTGATATCGGTTCATGTCGCCAGCGCCACCGCCACCATCGGACGCGCCGCTCGAGCCGGGGCTCTACATCGTGTCGACCCCGATCGGGAATCTGCGCGACCTGACCTTCCGCGCGCTCGACGTGCTCAGCGCCTGCGACCTGGTGCTGGCCGAGGACACGCGCGTCACCGCCAAGCTGCTGTCGGCCTACGGCCTCTCCAAGCGCATGGAGCGCTACGACGACCACATCGGCGAACGCGTGCGCCCGGCCATCCTGGCGCGCCTGGCCGAGGGCGCGCGCATCGCCCTGGTCTCCGACGCCGGCACGCCGCTGGTGTCCGACCCGGGCTATCGCCTGGTGCAGGCGGCGCGCGAGCAGGGTGCGGCCGTGATCCCCATCCCCGGCGCCTCGGCGGTGCTGAGCGCGCTCGCCGGCGCGGGCCTGCCCACCGACCGCTTCCTGTTCGCCGGCTTCACGCCGCCCAAATCCGCCGCGCGCCGCACCCTGTTCCAGGAGCTGGCCCCGGTGCGCGCCAGCCTAGTGTTCTACGAGACCGGGCCGCGCCTGCGCGACAGCCTGATCGACATGCTGGCGGTGTTCGGCCCGCGCGAGGCGGCGGTGTGTCGCGAGCTGACCAAGCGGTTCGAGACCTTCGTGCGCGGCCCGCTCGACGCCCTGGCGGTGCACCCGGCGCTGGACGCGCCCAAGGGCGAGATCGTCGTGGTGTTGGGTCCGGGCCGCGAGGAGGCCGCCAGCGAGGCTGACGCCGACCGCGCCCTGGCCGACGCCCTCACCCGCCTGTCCCCGGCCGACGCGGCCGGCGAGGTGGCCCGCGCCCTGGGCCTGCCGCGCCGGGCCCTGTACCAGCGGGCCATGGAGCTGCGCGCCGCCCGCGACCCGGAGCCGGCGGCATGACCGCCGCCCGCGAGCCGACGGCCCTGCGGCGCGGCCGCGGCCTGAAGGCGCGTGCATCCGGGCGCAGCGCCGAGCGGTTCGCCGCCCTGTGGCTGATGCTGAAGGGCTATCGCATCCTGGCTTTCCGCAGCCGCACCCACGGCGTCGAAATCGACCTGTTGGCCCGCCGCGGCCGCGTGCTGGCGGTGATCGAGGTCAAGGCCCGCCGCAGCCTGGCCGAGGCCCTGGCGGCGGTCACGCCGGTGCAGCAGCAGCGCCTGCGCCGCGCCGCCGAGGCCATGCTGTCCCGACCCGGCATGGCGGGGCTGTCGGTGCGCCTCGACCTGCTGGCGCTCGCGCCCGGGCGCTGGCCCCGGCATATTCATGACGCCTGGCCCGACATTCGGCCCAGTATTCGGCCATGAGCTGCTCATGACGACGCGCGAGGAAACCGAACAGGCCCTGGCCGCCGCGGGCGCGAGCCCGGACGAGCGCTTTCCGATGTTCGAGGCGGCTTTGTCCTGCGCCCTGCACGAGGAGGGCGACCGCGACCCCGAACCCGCCCGCCGGCTGGTGGAGCAGGCCGTAGAGCGGCTACGCGCCCGGCTCGAGGCCGAGCGCCCAGAAGACGCGGTGTGCGAGGCGTTGGGCGGCGACCTGGGCCTGACCGGCGACCTGTTCACCCCGGACGACCACGCCAACGCCGACCTGATCAGCGTCTGCGGCCGGCGCCGCGGCCTCTCCATCGCGCTCGGCCTGATCTATCTGGAGGCGGGCCGTCGCGCCGGGCTGGAACTCGCCGGCGTCGACTTCCCCGGCCACTTCCTGCTGCGCATCGAGACCGGCGAGGGCCCGATCGCGCTCGACCCCTATGACGGCGGCCGGGTGGTGATGCCCTCGGAGCTGACCCGACGGGCGCTGAACGCCGGCCTGACCCCCGGCGTGGCCGACCGGCTCGACACCCTGATGAGCGGGGTCACCGACCGCCAGGTGGTGTTGCGGCTGCAGAACCTGATCTTCGCCCGGGCGGTGCGCGGCGGCGCCTATGAGCGGGCCGAGCGCTCGGCCCTGCGCCGCGCCCTGCTGGATCCGCAAGACCATCGCCCCTGGCTCGACGTGGCCTCCGCCCGCGAAGGCCAGGGCCGGCTGTCCGGCGCGCTGGAAGCGCTGAACCGCGCCCGTGAGCTCGGCGGGGTCAACGGCTTCGCCGACGTCGTGCGCGAAAGGGTTCGCCGGCGCCTGAACTGAGCTAGAGGTGCAGGCGAAGTTTTGAAGCCGGGAGGCCGCCAATGACCCTGCGGGTCGCAATCCAGATGAACCCCATCGAGCTGGCCAACCCGGAGGCCGACACCACCTTCCTGATGGCGCTGAACGCCCAGGAACGCGGCCACCGGCTCTGGGTCTACCAGCCCGAACAACTCGCCTTGGAGGACCGCCGCGTCACCGCCCGCGCCCGCCCGGTCACGGTGCGGCCCGTGGTCGGCGACCACGTCACCCTCGGGGCGCCGGTGACGCTCGACCTGGCCGAGGACGTGGACGTGGTGCTGATGCGCCAGGATCCGCCGTTCGACCTGGCCTACATCACCGCCACCCACATCCTGGAGCACATCCACCCCAAGACCCTGGTGGTGAACGACCCGGTCGAGGTGCGCAACGCCCCGGAAAAGCTGTTCGTCACTAAGTTCGAGGGGCTGCAGCCGCCCACCCTGGTGACGCGCGACCTCGACGCCATCGCTGATTTCCGCGCCCGCTATCCCGACATGATCCTCAAGCCGCTCTACGGCGGCGGCGGCTCGGGCGTGGCGCGGCTGAAGCCCGACGACTCCAACCTGGAAGCCCTGCTCGAACTGCACTTCGCGATCGGGCGCGAGCCGGTGATCTGCCAGGCCTTCCTGCCGGCGGTGGAGAAGGGCGACAAGCGCATCCTGCTGGTCGACGGCGAGCCGGTGGGGGTGGTGAACCGGGTGCCGGCGGCCGGCCAGGTGCGCTCCAACCTGCGCGTCGGCGGCCGGGCCGAGTCGGTGGACCTCACCGCGCGCGACCGCGAGATCTGCGCCGCGATCGGGCCGGAGCTGCGCGCGCGCGGGCTGCTGTTCGTCGGCATCGACGTGATCGGCGACTACCTGACCGAGATCAACGTCACCTCCCCCACCGGCGCCCAGCAGCTCAAGCGCTTCACCGGCGTCGACGCCACCGCCCTGATGTGGGACCGCATCGAGGCGATCCGCGCGGCCCGCTAAGGGCCAAATGTTGAGGCTTTGTTCCGAAATTAACCATGCGTTAAACAATTAAGTTCCGCTTTCGTTCTTGACGCATGGGTTGTAATCGGCTGATCTCCCCCGACGAGGTTTTGGAGGGGCGTCGGGGGAATGGTCGCGCGGGTGGTCACCGTGGCGTTCGAGGGCGTGGAGGCGCGCCGCGTCGACGTGGAGGTGCAGATGGCCTCCGGCGTAGTCGCCTTCATCGTCGTCGGCCTGGGCGACAAGGCGGTGGCCGAGAGCCGCGAGCGGGTGCGCGCCGCCTTCGCCGGCCTCGGCCTGGCCCTGCCGGCCAAGCGCCTGATCGTCAACCTGGCCCCGGCCGACCTGCCCAAGGAGGGCAGCCACTACGACCTGCCCATCGCCCTCGCTTTGATGGCCTGCATGGGCATCCTGCCGGCCGATGCGTTGAACGGCTGGCTGGCGTTCGGCGAGCTGGGGCTCGACGGCCAGATCGCCTCTACGGCCGGGGCCCTGCCCGCCGCCGTCGCCGCCTCGGCGCTGCAGCTCGGCCTGATCTGTCCCGAGGCCTCGGGCGCGGAGGCCGCCTGGGCCGGCGAAATCCCGATCCTGGCCCCGCGCTCGCTGATCGCCCTGATCAACCACTTTCGCGGAACCCAGGTGCTGAGCCCGCCCAAGCCCGGCCCGGTGCTGGCCGGCGCCGGCGCGGCCGACCTGCGCGACGTGAAGGGCCAGGAGCAGGCCAAGCGGGCGCTGGAGATCGCCGCGGCCGGCGGCCACAACCTGCTGCTGATGGGGCCACCCGGTTCGGGCAAGTCGATGCTGGCCCAGCGCCTGCCCGGCCTGCTCCCGCCGCTGACCCCGCGCGAGCTGCTGGAAACCTCCATGGCTCACTCGGTGGCGGGCCTGATCGCCAAGGGCGCCCTGACCTCGGCCCGGCCGTTCCGCGCCCCGCACCACAGCGCCAGCATGGCGGCGCTGACCGGCGGCGGTATCCGCGCCAAGCCGGGCGAGGTCTCGCTGGCTCACCACGGGGTGCTGTTTTTAGACGAATTGCCCGAGTTCTCGCCCCAGGTTTTGGACAGCCTGCGCGGGCCGCTGGAAACCGGCGAGGTGATGGTGGCGCGGGCCAACGCCCATGTGCGCTATCCGGCCCAGGTGCAGCTGGTGGCGGCGATGAACCCCTGCCGCTGTGGCTACGGCGGCCCGGGCCGCGGCGCCTGCGGCCGCGCGCCCAAGTGCCAGCTCCAGTACCAGGGGCGCATCTCCGGCCCGCTGATGGACCGCATCGACCTGCAGGTGGAGGTGCCCCCGGTCACCGCCGCCGACATGGCCCTGCCGCCACCGGCCGAAGGCACGGCCGAGGTCGCCGCACGCGTGGCAGCGGCGCGGACGATGCAGCTGGAGCGAAATGAGGGCGAAGACGGCGCGCCGACGCTGAACGCGCGCCTGCAGGGCCAGGCCCTGGAGCGGGCGGCGGCGCTCGACCCGTCCGGGAAGGCGCTGCTCACCCAGGCGGCGGAGGCGCAAGCCTTGTCGGCGCGCGGGTGGACCCGCACGCTGAGGTTAGCTCGCACCATAGCCGATCTGGATTGCGTCCCGACGATCCGGCGGACCCACGTGGCCGAAGCCCTGATCTACCGGCGTCCGTTCCTCGCGGCCCCTAGCCCAACGCTGAGCCTGACGCCGCATCCGGCGTACACGCCCATGGAGGTCGCGGATTAGCCCATCAGGCCTCGATCGCTTCCCGCAGGCCCAGCTCTTCATTGGCCAGGCTACGGCTCATTTGCAGCAGGGCGCGGCGCAGGCGCGGCGACTTGATGCGCGAATAACTCTCGATCAGTTCCTCGGCGCCGCGCAGCTGCGCGATCAAGGCCATGATCGCCGGCGACTTGGGAGCCGGCTCGCCTTCTTCCGGCAGCAACGAGGTGGGAGCGACATCAAGGGCGCGGGCGGACTTCACCAGCATGGAGGCCGAGATGCGGTTGGTGCCGCGCTCGTACTTCTGGATTTGCTGGAAGGTGATGCCCAGCGCACGACCGAGTTGCTCCTGGGACATGCCGCGCGACTTCCGCAGCGTGCGCAGACGAAGCCCTACGGCCACGTCGATCGGATCGGGTCCGCTGATGTCTGCGCGATCAACCATATGTTCTCCTAGCTCTATAGGCCCGTCTTCCCCCCAGGGACGCGCTTCTCTTGCAAGAAGTCACATTGCACCGCTTGCAATCTGGAGCAAGTCAAAGCGTCGTGCACAAGCCTAGGGTGGGCAAAATGCCCCGCTTGGCACACTGTTAAGGAGCTTTGGCGCAATTAGGGCCATGGGTTCAGCTTCCGAAACACCGAGCGAAATCATCAGCACTCTGCGCACTGAGGCCGACGCAGCTCGCGCGCGCGATCAGGTATTCGCCCTGCTCAGCCATGAAATCCGTACACCATTGAACGGCGTCTTGGGCATGGCCGGGCTGTTGGCCAGTACATCGCTGGATGCGACCCAGTCGGCCTATCTCGCCACCTTGCGCGAATGCGGCGAACATCTGTTGGGGCTGGTCAACGATATGCTTGACCTGGCCAAGCTGGAGTCGGGCCGGGTCGAACTGGAGCCGGTGAAAACCGACGTGGAGAGCCTGTTGCAGGGCGTCTGCGAGCTGCTGAGCCTGCGCGCCCACGCCCAGGGACTGGAGATCGCCTGGGCCGTGGCCGGCGACGTCCCGCAGATTCGCACCGACGACGGCCGCCTGCGGCAGATCCTGTTCAACCTCGCCGGCAACGCCGTGAAGCTTACCCGCAAGGGCGGGGTGCTGGTGACCGCCACGCGCATCGCCACCTCGGACGGCGGCCTGCGGCTGCGCTTCAAGGTCAGGGACTCAGGGCCCGGCCTGCGGCCGGAGGAGCACGCCCGCATCTTCGAAGAGTTCGTCCAGGCCGAGGCCGGAGAGCGCGCCGGCGGCGCGGGCCTGGGCCTGGCCATCGTGCAGCGGCTGGCCGAGGCGCTCGGCGGCCAGATCGGGGTGGAAAGCATTTTCGGCCAAGGCGCCGCCTTCTGGTTCGAGGCCGATTTCGAGGCCCTGGGCGAGCCGGCCGGCACCCGGGCGCTGGAGGGCCTGCGCATCGGCGTGGCCTCATCGTCCTGGGTGGTGCGCGATGCGGCGGCGGCCCAGGTGGCGGCCTGCGGCGGGACCGCCAGCGACAAGCTGCCCAAGTGCGACGTGGTGCTGGTCGACGCCGCCGACATGCCGGCCGAGTTGCAACGCCCGCACGGCGCGCCCCCGGCCCTGGTGCTGCTCAATCCCGAGGAACGCGAGCAGATCGACGCCTATCGCCGCGCCGGCTACGCGGGCTATCTGATCAAACCCCTGCGCCGGGGCTCGCTGGCCGCCCGCGTGTTGGCGATCCGCGCCCAGGTCGAGCGCGACGACGCCCACGACGAACGCGCCGCCCCGCGCCGGCTTGACGGCATGCGGGTGCTGCTGGCCGAGGACAATCCGGTCAACGCCCTGCTGGCGCGCGCGCTGCTGTCGCGGGCCGGCTGCTCGATCATGCACGTCTCCGCCGGCGAGGAGGCCGTGGCGGCGGCGGCCGCCGCCCCCTACGACCTGATCCTGCTCGACATGCGGATGCCCGGCATGGACGGCCCCACCGCCGCCCGCGCCATCCGCGCCAGCGGCTCGACCACCCCGATCGTGGCCCTCACCGCCAACGTGTTCGACGACGACCGCCGGCTGTGTCTGGAGGCGGGGATGAACGGGTTTCTGACCAAGCCGCTCGACCCGGCGGCGCTGGAGGACGAGCTCAGCCGCTGGCGGCCGGCGTCCAGCGCGCCTTAATTGCCGCTCATCCCGGCGAATGCCGGGATGAGCGGCAATTAAGGACGGACCCTACGGCCGCCAGCGCGGCGCCTGCCGGATCGCCATCTGCACCGCCAGGGCCTGGGCCGTCTCGCGCACGTCGTGCACCCGCAGCGCCGCCACGCCCTGGGCCGAGCCCTGCAGCGCCATGGCCAGCGAGCCGCCAATGCGATCGTTGGGATCGATCGCGGTGGGATCGATGTAGCGCACAGTGCGCTTGCGGCTGACGCCCAGCAGCACCGGGAACCCCGTCGCGGTCAGCCGGTCCAGGTTGGCCAGCAGGGCCAGGTTGTGCTCCAGCGCCTTGCCGAAGCCGATGCCGGGGTCGAGCCAGATGTGCTCGCGCCGCACCCCGGCCGCCATGGCCGCCTCGGCCCGCCCCAGCAGATAGGCCAGCACCTCGCCCACCGGATCGGTGTAGCGGGGATCGTCCTGCATGGTCTCGGGGCGGCCCTGCATGTGCATCAGCACCACCGGAACTTGAAGCGCGGCGGCTGTCCCCAGGCTGTCGGGCGCGCCTTCCAGGGCGGTGATGTCGTTCCACATCCCTGCCCCCGCCATCACGGCGGCGCGCGCCACGCCGGGCTTGCGGGTGTCGATGGAGATCGGAACGTCGCTGAAGCCGCGGATGGCGGCGATGACCGGCAGCACCCGCTCCAGCTCCACCGCCTCGGCCACCGGCTCCGCGCCCGGGCGGGTGGACTCGCCGCCAAGGTCCAGCACCTCGGCCCCGGCGGCGATCAGCGCCTGGGCCTGGGCGACCGCCGCATCCAGCTCGGCGAAGCGGCCGCCGTCGGAGAAGGAGTCGGGGGTGACGTTGAGCACCCCCATCAGCAGCGGACGCGCGGCGCCACCCCGAGAGGTTGCGGGGGGCGCCGCGGGAATCGGGCCGCTCACGCCGGTTGCGGCTCGGGGTCCACGTGGGTCAGGGGCACCGACACCGCCGGCCCGGCCAGCGGGGCTTCTTCAAGCTCGTCGCGCTTGGGCGGGATGCCCTTCAGCACGTCGGTGATTTCCTGACCGGTCAGGGTCTCGTACTCGAGCATGGCCTTGGCCAGGGTGTGCAGGTCCTCGAGCCGCTCGGTGATGATCCGGCGGGCCTCGTCGAACCCGCCCTGGGTCAGGCGCTTGACCTCGGCGTCGATCTTCTTGGAGGTCTCTTCCGAGATGCTCTGGCGGTTGCCCATCGACATGCCCAGGAACACCTCTTCCTGGTTGTCGCCGTACTCCACCACGCCCAGCTCGTCCGAGAAGCCCCACTTGGTGACCATGGCGCGGGCCAGCTTGGTGGCCTGGCTGATGTCGGAAGAGGCGCCGGAGGTGACCTTGTCCTTGCCGAAGATGATCTCTTCCGCCACCCGGCCGCCGAACAGGATGGCCAGGCGCGAGGTCATCTGCTCGTAGGACATCGACAGCTTGTCCCGCTCGGGCAGCTGCATGACCATGCCCAGCGCCCGACCGCGCGGGATGATGGTGGCCTTGTGCACCGGGTCGGTGGAGGGGACGTTCAGCGCCACGATGGCATGGCCGCCCTCGTGATAGGCGGTCATGCGCTTCTCTTCCTCGGTCATGACCATGGACTTGCGCTCGGCGCCCATCATCACCTTGTCCTTGGCGTCCTCG
>FSXV01000053.1_pt1 | contig 14831 bp, 9 predicted proteins | sample 1638401 | NCBI WGS metagenome assembly FSXV01 (sample SAMEA3914788, study PRJEB12502) | metagenome | biome: forest; material: soil | place: Canada | collected 2011-07-03 | depth 0.1 m | reverse complement strand
TCTTCAGGATCTGCTGGTCGCGCCGCACGTCCTCGTAGGCGGTGACGACGTTCTGGATCAGGGTGGTCTCGACCCCGCGCAGGTTCTGGCGGCCGGCCAACACCGTGGCCTCCGCGGCCTGCACCGTCGCCGCCGTCTTGCCGCCGGTATAGATCGGCTGCGAGGCGGTGATCTGGCCGTAGCCCAGGTTGTATTCGTAATGGCCGCCGGGGCCGAAGGCGCCGGTCGGCACGGTGTTGCCGCCGCCGATCCCGCTCGAGGAGCCGCCGCTACCGACCCCGCTGGTGCTGGTGCCCGTGGTCGAGCCGCTGCTGACCGTCGAGACGCTCGACAGCTCGTGGCCGAAATCGGTGCGCGACCAGTAGGTCTCGCCGTTGGCGGTGATGGTCGGACCCCAGCCTGAGCGCGCCTGGACGTAGGTCTCGTCGAGCGCGCGCTGCTGCGCACGCTGCGACAGCAGGGTCGGGTTGGTCTGGTAGGCCAGCGCGATGGCGTCGGCCAGGGTCTCCGCCGAGGCGGAGCCGGCCATGAGCGCAGCCACAGCAACAGCGGCGCACAACGACGCACGACGACTAAGCATGAAAGGCGGCCCCCACATCTGCACCCCGGGTGATGAACCCAGGGTGGCGATTAGAGCGGGATCGTGCGGCGCCGCCAGTTAAGCTTTGTTCACCCCGCGGCGGCCACAGCCGCCGCGTCGCGTCTCAGCTAGACTTGGCTCAGAAGGTGAAGGCCGGCTGCACGGTGAAGCCCGGCAGCACCGGAGGGCTGGCGTCGAACACCTCGCGGCCGGCCACCAGGCCGTCGTCGCCGCGCTGGTACAGGCGCGCCCGGCCCATCGGTCCGGTGCGCTCGACCACGCCCAGGCGGCCGCCCGGGCCGATGGCGTCCAGCCACGCCTTGGGGGCGACGTCCACGGCCCCTTCGCAGATCAGCACGTCGAACTGGCCGGCGCTGGCCAGGACCTTCAGGTCGCCATTGACGATCTCGATGCGCGAATCGTCCAGCGCCTCGGCCACCTTGGCCGCGTCGACCTCGGCCGGCAGCAGCAGCCTGGTCTTCAGGCCCATGCGCGAGAGAACCGCTGCGGCATAAGGCGCGGCGATCGCCAGGGCGGTTTCGCCCTCCAGCGGATAGATCGCCTGCAGCAGCTTGGCGGTGTCGCGCGGCTGCATCAGATGCCAGCCCGGCGCATATTCCACAGCTAATTCCGCATAGGCCAGATAGGCCTTGCCCGGCGGGCAAAGGCGTTCACGGCGGATGATCCGCATGGCGTCCTGGATCGGCAGGTCCGTCACGTCGTTCGTGCGCACCTGATTTTCCACCATGTTGACGCGCGCCGTAGCGAAATCCTGCGTCATCGCCGCCTCTCTGTCCGAAACCCCGGCCTTATAGGTCGCGGCTTAACCGGAACGCAATGCGGCGGAGCCTAGCTTGCTCCTGCGGCGACGTTCTGTTAGCGGAACGCTCACGCCTCGGCGGCCTGATGGCGGAGTGGTTACGCAGCGGACTGCAAATCCGTGCACCCCGGTTCGATTCCGGGTCAGGCCTCCATTTCTCGAGCTTGAATGCTCGAACGGCGGAACCTCCCCCGCCTTTGTAAGTTAATCCAACGCCCCCAATGCCGACGCCGCGCGCAACCCAGCGCGACGCCGACAATGGGGCGGCCCGGCGCGGAGACGCCCCCCGCTTCTGCGCCGGGCCTTCCGTGCGCCTGTTGCACGGCGCGCCGCATCACCCAGCCCCAAATGACAGCATGGGAGACGGAGATGCCGCGGCGGCGAAACGATCTCTTCGATCTCACCCTCGACACTTGGTACGCCACCATCGAGGCGCAGCAGGTGATCGCGCTGCGCATGGCCAAGCTGATGGTCGGCGGCGAGGCGGCGGCGCGCGAATCACACCGCATGGTGGCTGAGAAGACCTCGACCGCGCTGAAGGTGCAGGGCGACGCGGCTATCGCCGTCATGACCGGCGCCGGCGCCGCCATCCCCCAGCGCACGGTCGCCGCCTATCGCCGCAAGGTCAGGGCCAACCGCCGCCGGCTGCTCAAGGACTACGGGCTCTAAGCCCCTCACCCGAAGCGCCTCACCCGGCGCTGCGGGCCCACACCGGCGGCTCGCGCCGCGTCTCGCTCAGCGCCGTGACGAAATCGTCGCGCCAGGCGGTGACGTCGTGACGCTGCACCCCCTCCATCAGGCTTTCCCAGCGCTGCTTGCGCTCCGGCAGCTCCATCGACAGCGCCCGCCGGATGGCGTCGGACACGTCCTCGCGGCTGTAGGGATTGACGATCAGGGCCTGCTGCATCTGGGCCGCGGCCCCGGCGAAGCGCGAGAGAATCAACACGCCCGGATCGCGCGGCGACTGGGCCGCGACGTACTCCTTGGCCACCAGGTTCATGCCGTCGCGCAGCGGCGTCACCAGCCCCACCCGCGCCGCCCGATAGATCCCGGCCAGCTCGTCGCGGCCATAGCTGCGAATCACATAGCGGATCGGCGTCCAGTTGATGGTCGAGAAGGCCCCGTTGATGCGGCCCGAGTGGGCGTCGAGCCGGGCGCGGATGTCCTGGTAGGCGTCCACGTCCTCACGCGAGGGCGGTGCGATCTGGAGGTATTCGACCGAGCCCAGCCGCTCGGGATTGTCGTTGAGGAACTGCTCGTAGGCGAGCATCCGCTCCTCCAGCCCCTTGGCGTAGTCCAGCCGGTCCACCCCCACGATCACCGCGCGACCATAGGTGGTGGCGACCATGCGGTCCCAGCTCTGGGCCGCGGTCATGGAATCGGCGACCTCGCGGAAGTTCTCAGCGTCGATGCCGATGGGGAAAGCCCTGGCCAGGATCTCCCGGCCGAACGCGCGCACCCGCCCGTCGCCAAGCAGCTCCCCATCCGCCTCCGTGAGCACGTAGTCGAGAAAGGCGTCGAGCCAGTCCTGGGTCTGGAAACCGACAAGATCGTACTGGAACATCGCCTCGACCAGGTGGCGGTGCCGCGGCAAGGCGGTGAACAGCTGCTGGGCCGGCCACGGAATGTGCAGGAAGAAGCCAATGGGATTGGTCACGCCCATCCGCCGCAGCTCCCGCCCCATCGGGATCAGGTGGTAGTCGTGGACCCAGACCAGGTCGCCGTCCTCGATCAACGGCCGCGCGGTCTCGGCGAACCGGGCGTTCACCCGCTCATAGCCCTGGCCGTAGGCGCGCTCGAACGCCGACAGGTCGATGCGGTAGTGGAACAGCGGCCACAGCGTCTCGTTGGCGAAGCCGTTGTAGTATTCTTGGACGTCCTGCTCCTCGAGGTCGACCGTGGCGACGGTGACGCCCTCCGTCACCTCGGTGGACAGCTCGCCGCTGAACTCCGGCGTGACTTGGCCGCTCCAGCCGAACCACACCCCCTTGTACTCCCGCAACGCGGCGGCCAGCGCCATGGCCAGGCCGCCGGCGGTGGCGGCGCCGGCCTGGGTGGGCATGCTGACGCGGTTCGAAATCACGATCAGTCGGCTCAACTCAACGCTCCTGCACTGCACATGCCGGGGCGCGCGGTCGGCGCGCAGCGGCGGACCCGCCGCCACGACAACACCCCGCGCCCCAGATATCGGACGGCGCCGAGCGGCCGTCCCTATCTGGAACCGTTGTGCGGGCCTGGGGTTCAGATCAAAATCTCGACAGCACCCGCCTGGCGTCCGCGCCGGTCGGGAAGAGTCGGCTTTCATACAGCGGGATGACCATCACGATCCTCGCCCCCGACCTGCGGCGGCCAGAGCCGCTTCGCCTCGACGAGGCCAGCCTGTTCCTCGACATCGACGGAACCCTGGCCGGGTTCGAGCCGACCCCTGAGGCGGTGCAACCCACCCCCCGGCGCACCGCCCTGCTGCTCCGGCTCGGGCGGGGGCTGGAGGGACGGCTGGCGGCGGTCAGCGGGCGCGAGCTGGCCGAGATCGACCGCATCCTCGGCCACAGCACGCCGGCGGCCGCGGGCGTGCACGGGCTGGAGCGCCGCCGCCCGGACGGCAGGATCGTCAAGGCCGCCCCCCATCCCGCCCTGGCGCCGGCTCGCGAGGCGGCTCTGGCCTTTGCGGCGACCCATCCGGGCGTGCGCGTCGAGGACAAGGGCGTGGCCTTCGCCCTGCACTACCGCCTGGCCCCGCACATGGCGGCGGCCGTGGCCGAACTCGCTGCTGAATTGGCCCGGGGCGGCCTGGCGCTGCAGCCGGGCGACCAGGTGATCGAGCTCAAGACCCCCGGCGCCGACAAGGGCGTGGCGATCGGAGCCTTCATGGCCGAGGCGCCGTTCAACGGCGGGCGCCCGGTGTTCGTCGGCGACGACCTGACCGACGAGGACGCCTTCGCCGCGGCGACCCGGCTCGGCGGTTTCGGCGTGCTGGCGGGACCCCCCCGCCGCACCCTGGCGCGTTATCGCCTGGAGGGGGTCGACGACGTGCTGGACTGGCTTGAACTCAGCCTGGAGACGCGATGACGCTTTCCCCGCCCCTGGCCGCCCCCTCGGTCGCCGCCACCCCCGCCCAGGAAGGCGACCCGCCACGGCCGAGCCACGACCTGGACCTGGCGCCGATCGGCAACTGCACGGTCAGCGCCCTGGTCGACCGCCAGGGCCGCTTCGTGTGGGCCTGCGCCCCGCGGGTGGACAGCGACCCGTTCTTCTCCAACCTGCTCACCGGAGCCCCGCCCGAAGCGCCCGACGCCCGCGGCATGTGGAGCATCGAGGCGGAGAACCTGTGCCAGACGAGCCAGGCCTATCTGCGCAACACCGCTATCCTGCGCACCGAGCTGACCTGCTCGGACGGCGGCGCGCTGGAGATCATCGACTTCTGCCCCCGCTATCGCCGGCTCGGGCGCGTGTACCGGCCGACCGCCTTCGTGCGGATCGTGCGGCCGCTGTCGTGCGCCCCGCGCATCCGCGTGCGGCTGAAGCCCACCGCCGACTGGGGCGCGCGGATAGCCGACCACACCTCGGGCTCCAACCACATCCGCTACCTGGGCTCGGACGTGACGCTGAGGCTCAGCACCAACTGCCCGGTCACCCACGTCACCGAGGGCCGCACCTTCCGCCTGGAGGGCCCGCTGGCCTTCTTCCTGGGCCCCGACGAGGGCTTCCAGGGCGGGCTGCTCAGCACCTGCATGCAGATGCTGGAGGACACCCAGAGTTCCTGGCGCGAATGGGTGCGCAGCCTGAGCGTGCCGCTGGAGTGGCAGGAGGCGGTGATCCGCGCCGCCATTGCGCTCAAGCTCTGCGCCTACGAGGAGACCGGCGCCATCGTCGCGGCGCTGACCACCTCCATCCCCGAAGCGCCCGACAGCGGCCGCAACTGGGACTACCGCTACTGCTGGCTTCGCGACGGCTATTACGTGGTGCAGGCGCTGAACCGGCTGGGCGCCGCCGACATGCTGGAGAACTATCTCGGCTATCTGCGCAACATCGTCAGCCAGTCGCGCGGCGGCCACGTCCAGCCGGTCTATGGCGTGGGCATGGAGCCGGCGATCTATGAGCGCACGGTGGAAAGCCTGCCGGGCTATCGCGGCATGGGTCCGGTGCGCACGGGCAACCAAGCCTATGAGCATCACCAGCACGACGTCTACGGCCAGATCATCCTGCCCCTGGTGCAGGCCTTCCACGACCAGCGCTTCCTGCGCGAGGCCACGGTGTCCGACTTCGAGGCGCTGGAGCTTGTCGGCGAGCGCGCCGTGGCCGTGCACGACCAGCCCGACGCGGGGCTGTGGGAGTTCCGCACCATCGCCCGGGTGCACACCTACTCCTCGCTGCTGTGCTGGGCCGCCTGCGACCGCCTGGCCAAGACCGCCGAGGCGCTGGGCCTGAGCGAGCGGCGCAACTACTGGCGCGAGCGGGCCAGGATCATCCACGCCCGCATCGAGGCCGAGGCCTTCAACGCCGAGCTCGGCCACTTCACCGGCAGCTTCGGCGGCCAGGAGCTGGACGCCAGCCTGCTGCAGCTGGTGGACCTGCAGTTCATGTCGGCCGACGACCCGCGCTTCCAGGCCACGGTGGCGGCGGTGGAACGCGACCTGCGGCGCGGGCCCTACATGTTCCGCTACGCCGAGCCCGACGACTTCGGCGCGCCCGAGACGGCGTTCAACTTCTGCACCTTCTGGTTCATCGAGGCGCTGTACGAGGTCGGGCGCATCGCCGAGGCGCGCGAGCTGTTCGAGGAGATGCTGGCCCGGCGCACCCATGCGGGCCTGCTCACCGAGGACATCGGCCTGCAGGACCGGGTGCTTTGGGGCAACTACCCCCAGACCTACTCGCTGGTGGGGCTGATCAACTGCGCCGTGCTGCTCAGCCGGCCGTGGTCGTCGGTGCGGTAGATCGTGCCCTTCGAGGTGCGTGCTTCTGCTGTGCGTCCTTCGAGACGCCCCTACGGGGCTCCTCAGGATGACGAAGGTTGGTGATCACAACGCTCGTCATGCTGAGGAGCGGCATAGCCGCGTCTCGAAGCACGCAGCTCGGTTCAGGGTATAAACGGCCCGACCGGCTTGGGCGTGAACGGGCCGCAGGCGACGAAGCCGGGATTGAAGAAACCCGGCTTGCCATAGGCGAGCGGCGCGCCGTCCGGCCCGAACACCCGCCCGCCCGCAGCGCTCAGCACCGCGTGGCCGGCGGCGGTGTCCCACTCGCTGGTGGGCGACGGGCGCGGGTACAGATCGGCCTCGGCCGCCGCCACCAGGCAGAACTTCAGCGACGAGCCCACCGAGATCCGGGTCTCCACCGCATCGCCCTCGAGATAGGCGTCGATGGCGGGCGTGGCGTGCGACTTGGAGGCCACCACCACATAGGCCGCGCCGGGCGTACGCACGTGGATCGGCATGGCCGCCCCCAGCCCCGCCTCACCCATCTCGGCGCTCCAGGCCACGCCCAGGCTCCCGTCGCCGGCGAACAGCCGCCCAAGCTCGGGCGCATAGACCACGCCCAGCGTCGGGCTCCCCTGCTCCACCAGGGCCACATTGACGGTGAAGTCGCCGCCGCGGCGCACGAACTCCTTGGTGCCGTCCAGCGGGTCGACCAGGAAGAAGGCGTCGCCCACAGCCGGGATGCGGCCCGCAGCGCACTCCTCCTCGGCCACCACCGGCACGCCGGGGGCCAGCCGCGCCAGCGCCGCCAGGATGATCGCCTCGGCTGCGGTGTCGGCCTCGGTCACCGGCGAGGCGTCGGCCTTCATGTGGAAGGCGAAGTCGGAGTGATAGACCTTAAGGATCGCCCGGCCAGCCTCCAGCGAGGCCTCCACCAGACCCTGCAACAGAGCGACACGATCGATCTCAGCCATGCCAATCCAACCCGCTCGATACTGACCAGCCGGCTTGTGTCATGGCCGACGCTTGCAGGCGAGCCCGCAGGCGTTCTCGATCAGGGTCAGGCGCGCTCCAACCGCGGCTTGCGCGACAGGCTGAAGGCCAGCTCGTCCACCGAGACCGGCTTGCCGAACAGATAGCCCTGCATGGCGTGCACGCCCGCCACCTTGAGGAACTTGCGCTGGGTGTCGGTCTCCACCCCCTCGGCGATCACCTTCATCCCCAGCGCCCTGCCGATGCTGACCACGGCGTGGACCACCGTGGCCGCCTGCATGTCGCGCGAGCAGTCGGTGATGAACTCGCGGTCGATCTTCAGCTTGTCGAACGGATAGCGCCGCAGGTGGCCCAGGCTGGAATAGCCGGCGCCGAAGTCGTCCAGCGCGATCCTCATGCCGGCGGCGCGCAACTGGTCGATGTTGCGGCGGACCGCGCCTTCGTTCTGCAGGATGGCGGTCTCGGTGATCTCGACCTCCAGCCGCCGGGGATCGTAGCCGTTGCGCTTGATCTGGCTCAGCAGGCGATCGACGAAGCCCACCTCGGAGAACTCGATGGCCGAGACGTTGAACGACACCTGCAGGCCGGTGAGATAGCGGGTTTCCGCCACCAACCGCTCCACCACCCAGTCGGTGATGCGCGGGATCAGGCCGTAGCGCTCGGCCACCGGGATGAACACGGCGGGGCTGATCGGCCCCTTGGTCGGATGGGTCCAGCGGATCAGGGCCTCGACCCCGATCACCCGCTCGCCGTCGCGATCCACCTGGGGCTGGTAGACCAGGCTCATCTGGTCCTCGACCAGACCGCGCTCCATCTCGGCCAGCAGTTCGGCGTCGGCGCCCGGGATCGACAGGGCGTTGTCGCGCGCCATCGGCTCGACCCCGCCGCTCAGGCGCGACAGGGTGGCCGACAGCAGGTTCTGCAGCTCGGCGATGGAGGTCGGGCTGGGCGTCTCGCCCTCGCGCGCGGCCAGTTCGATGTCGCCGGCCAGCGTCGCCACCGCCGTCGCCCCGATATTGAAGCTCATCGACTTCAGCGCGTGGGCCGCCTTGGCGCAGGCCGCGGCGTCGTCCTGGGCCACGGCGTCCATCAGCTTGAGCACGCTGTCCGGCGCATTCTCGCGGTAGAGGCTGTAGACGCGCGAGACGAACTCGGCGCGTCCGCTGGAGGCGATGGCCTCGAGCTGGGCCGCCACCCGGCTGTCGATCAACCCGTTGTCGCCGGCCACGCCGAGCGGCGCCAGCGCGGGCGCCTCGACCAGCTTGGGCAGCGGACGCGGCGTCGGCGACAGGAAGCGGCCGAGCCCTGAGGCCAGCTCGGCCAGGGTGAAGGGCTGCTGCAGCACCGCATCGACCCCGACGTCGCGCCAGGCCGCGCCGGAGCTGGCGGCATGGCGGCTCAGGCCCAGGATCGGCGCCGGAGTGCGCCCCATGTCGGCCTCGCGCAGGCGGATCTCGCGGGCGGCGGCGTAGCCGTCCACGCCCGGCATGTCCTCGTCCATCAGGATCAGGTCGAAGGCTTCGGCCAGCACCGCCTCGACCGCCTGGCGGCCATCGTTCACCAGCCGGGGCTCCGCGCCCAGGCGGCGCAGCCGCTCCTGCGCCACCTCGCGGCTGACTGCGCTGTCGTCGGCCACCAGCACCCGCGCGCCGTTGAACAGCGGCAGTTCGTCGGCCGCGCCGATGGACAGGGCGATCAGGGGATCGCTGAGCGGCTCGCCCCGCTGCGCCTGGCGCAGCAGCACGGCCAGTTCCTCGCGCCGGACCGGCCGCGCCAGCACCGCCTGGGCCCGCCCGTCGCGCCGCATCTCATAGGGCGCGGACTCGCCATAGGCGGTCAGGCAGATGGTGGGGATCGCGTCCGGCGCCGACTTGAGCAGGCACTCGGCGTCGCCGATGCGCAGGGCGGCAGGCTCGTCGGCGGCGACGGTCAGGGCGTAGCCGGCCTTGGTGAGGTAGCGCGACAGCGCCCGGCGGGTCGACAGGCCGTGCACCGGCAGATGCGCCCGCCCGTTGGCGCGCTGCGACCCCGGCCAGGCGATCGGGGCCTGCAACGCCTCGACCGGCAGGCGGAAGATGAAGCTGGAGCCCCGGCCCACCGTGCTGTTGACCAGGAAGCGGCCGCCCATGGCCTCGACCAGACGCCGGCAGACCGCCAGGCCCAGGCCCGCCCCCGACCGCGCGCCATCCTCGCCCGGCGCGAAGCCGCCGAACACGTGGCCGAGGCGGTCCTTGGGGATGCCGGCGCCGGTGTCGTGAACGCCGATGCGCAGCACGCCCGCCCCCTCGGGCTCCACCTCGATCAGCACGCCGCCGGACTGGGTGAACTTCACCGCGTTGTTGACCAGGGCGTCGAGCACCTGGCGCAGCCGCACGGGATCGGCCGCCACCCGCGCCGGCACGTCGGGATCGACATAGGCCGCGAGATCCAGCCCCTTGGCCGCCGCCGGCTCCCAGAACAGGGTGCAGACGTCCTCGACCAGCTCGGCCATATCCACCGGCGCGGCCTTCAGCTCGACCCGACCGGCTTCGATCCGGGCCACGTCGAGCACGTCCTCGATGGTGGCCAGCAGGCTGGAGCCGGAACGGGCGATGGCCTCGGCGAAGCGGCGCTGGCGCAGCGGCAGCTCGCCCGCGGCCAGCATCTCGGCGATGGCGGCGACGCCGCTGACCGGCGCGCGCAGGTCATGGCCGACGGTGGCCAGGGCCTCGGCCTTGGCGCGTTCGGCGGCATGAACGGCCGCCTGGGCCTGCTTCAGGTCGCCCTGCAGCTCGGCCAGTTGCAAACTGGTCATGGCCTCGTGGTCGCGCAGCTCGCCGACCAGCCGATTGAAGCCATCCACCAGCTCGCCGATCTCGTCGTCGGCGCCCCCGGCCGCCACAGGCGCGCCAAAGCCCTGGCCGGCGCTGAGCCGGGTCAGGGCGCGGTTGAGGGCTAAGACCGGGGCCGTGATTTCCTGCTGGGTGCGCCAGGCGACGGCGAAGCCCACGCCGAGCGCCAGCAGGGCGGCGATCAGACTTGCGCCCAGGCCCTCCATGGCCCGGTCCAGCGCGCCCTCGCTGCGGCCCGCCAGGATCAGCCGGCCGACCGGACGGCCACCGGCGAAGATCGGCGCCACGGCCCGGGCGACGAGGTTGCGATTGTCGCCGAGCTGAACCAGCGGGGTTCCGTCGGCGCGCTCGACGCGGGCGTAGGCCACGCCCGGCAACCGGGCGATCGCGCCCAGCCGCTGGCGGCCCAAGGCGGTGTCGTTGTGAATGAGCGCGTCGGCGGTGGTGGAGCTCATCACCGAAGCGGCGGCGCGCAGGCGCTGGGCCTGCAGGACGGCGTCGCGTCCGCTGTCGCGCCAGGCGGAAACGCCGGTCCCCGCCACGACCGCCGCGCCGACCGAGGCCGCGACCACGACGACCAACCTGCCGCGTATGGTGCGGCGGGGCGCGGATTTGCGCTCCTCCGCACGCCTACGAGGCGACGCCGCCATCCATCGCACCCCTTAAGAACACGCGCCCGCGACCGCCAAGCACGCCGGGCCGCAATTACATGTTTTGGAGTACCCGCGATTAATGACCGGCCCCTTAATTAATGACGGCCGCACCATGTGGCGTACGGGCTTTGCGTTCCGGCTCGAAGGGGCGTTGATCACGCTAACCTTTGTTGATCAGGGCCGGATTCGTCGGTCTTGTCACAATTCCCGATCACATCGGCCTAGCTTCGAAGGTTAAATCGGCCGCTGTCATAGAGATGTCGCCGGGAATCGCTTAAGGCTTGACGCAGCCGGGCAAGCGGAGTGACTTCCCGGCCGACATTGAGGGAGGCCGGTCTTCAGTCACGCGGGCGTCTCATATCCGAAACGGGGTTGCACAGGGGGCGGCGATGCACGTCCTTAATCGACCACCGTCAGGTTGGCCGGCTCTGGTGCTCAACGCCGATTTCCGGCCCCTGTCCTATTATCCCCTGTCGCTGTGGCCGTGGCAGGAGGTGATCAAGTCGGTCTTCCTGGACCGCGTCGACGTGGTGGCGACCTATGACCAGACGGTCCGCTCGCCCACCTTCGAGATGCGCCTGCCCAGCGTGGTGGCGCTCAAGAGCTACATCGCCCAGGACCGCTCGCCGGCCTTCACCCGCTTCAACCTGTTCTTGCGCGACGCCTTCGCCTGCCAGTACTGCGGGTCGAGCGAGGACCTGACCTTCGACCATGTGCTCCCCCGCTCGCGCGGCGGCCGGACCAGCTGGGAGAACATCGTCACCGCCTGCGCGCCCTGCAATCTGCGCAAGGGCGGCCGCACGCCGCGCGAAGCCTCCATGATCCCCGGCCGCGCAGCCCACCGCCCCTCCATGTTCGAGCTGCAGGAACTCGGCCGGCGCTTCCCGCCGAACTTCCTGCACGTGAGCTGGCTGGACTACCTGTACTGGGACATCGAACTGGAGGCGTAGGCGCGGCCGTGGCGGCGAGATCGCCGGCCGCTTTCGCCATCCACTTCGACGCCATCCCCTCGGGCTTGTCCCGAGGGCGGCGAAAGCATTTGGGGACGGTGCACTGCAGTTCCCCGCCGCAAGCCTACGCACACACCTCATTGGCCGCCCGATCAGCTCGGGCGGCTTCAGCGGCTGCGCGACCGATCCCGCTTAGTACAGGCCGGTCGGGGGCGGAGGCGGCGGCGCCGGCGGGGTGGCCGGGCTGGCCGGCGCCGGGGTCGGCGTCACTGCCGCCACGGTCGGCGGAGCCGCCGGGCCGTGGTCGTCGCTGTCGTCATCGCCGCTGTCGTCCTTGGCGACCACCGCCCGCTTGGGGTGGAGCGCCGACTGGATCTCTTCTTCGGCGATCTTGCGGATGAAAGCCTCGTCCGGCGCCGCAGCCGCGGCGTCGGGGATCGGGCTGGCGGTCTTGGCCGACAGCGCCACGGTGGCGCTGCCGGCGAGTTGCGAATCGCCGCCCGGCGCCGCCGCAGCCCGGCTGTAACCGAGATACGAGCCGAGGCCCGCGGTCACCACCAGGGCGATGGCGGCGAACGATACCGCACCTTTGGACATGCTGGTCATGGGCGTAGTTTACCGTTCCTCGGGCTCGACCGGAAGCCCGCAGCGTGATCGCCGGACTCCAAGCGTTCCAGCGATCACAACTGCTTAGGCGCCGATCTTCAGACCGCTCTGCTGGCGACGGGCCAGCATGTCCCGCGGCGTGATGCGCACGAAGCGCGTGCGCGCCAGAACCCAGGTCTCCAGCAGCTCCCGCCCACGGGGCGAGCCGGTGGCCTGCACATGGGCCTCGATCAGGGCTTTCACCACCGGCTCGTCCTGCGGCTCCAGCGCCCCGACCACCACGCTGTCGGGATTGATCCGCGTGGCGAAGTGGCCGTCGAGGTCGTAGACGAAGGCCTCGCCCCCGGTCATGCCGGCGGCGAAGTTCTGGCCGGTGACGCCCAACACCACCACTAGGCCGCCGGTCATGTACTCGCAGCCGTGGGCGCCGCAGCCCTCCACCACCGCGTCGGCGCCGGAGTTCCTGACCGCGAAGCGCTCGCCCGCCCCGCCCGCCACCAGCAGCCGGCCCGAGGTCGCGCCGTACAGGCAGGTGTTGCCGATCAGGGCGTTGGCCTCGGGATCGCCGCCGAAGCGCGGTGGCCGCACGGTGATCACCCCGCCCGACAGCCCCTTGCCGACATAGTCGTTGGCCTCGCCCTGCAGGTCGATGCGCAGCCCCTTCACCGCAAACGCGCCCAGGCTCTGGCCCGCCGCGCCGCGCAGCTCCAGCCGCAACTGGTCGGTCTGCAGCGAGGCGCCGAACTTGCGCACGATGGCCGAGGAGGTGCGCGTGCCGATGGTGCGCATGGTGTTGCCCACCGAGTAGGTCAGCTGCATCTTCTCGCCCCGCTCGAGCAGCGGCTTGGCGTCGGCGATGATCTGGGCGTCGAGCGTGTCTTCCGGCAGTTCCTGGTACAGGCGCACGTCGTAGGGCTCGCGCGGCGCGCCCTCGACCCTCACCAGCAGCGGGTTCAGGTCCAGGTCGTCCAGATAGGCCTCACCGCGGCTGACCTGGGTCAGCAGGTCGGTGCGGCCGACGATCTCGTCAAGCTTGGTGAAGCCCAGCTCGGCCAGGATCTCGCGCACCTCCTCGGCGATGTGGGTGAACAGTCTTATGACTTTTTCAGGGGTGCCGGTGAACTTGGCGCGCAGCTTTTCGTCCTGGGTGCAGACCCCCACCGGGCAGGTGTTGGAATGGCACTGGCGCACCATCAGGCAGCCCACGGCGATGAGGGAGGCGGTGCCGATGCCGAACTCCTCCGCGCCCAGCATGGCGGCGATCACCACGTCGCGCCCGGTGCGGATCAGCCCGTCGGTGCGCAGCCGCACCCGGTGGCGCAGACCGTTCAGGGTCAGCACCTGGTGCGCCTCGGCCAAGCCCATCTCCCACGGACAGCCCGCCTGCTTGATCGAGGTCTGGGGCGAGGCCCCGGTGCCGCCGACATTGCCCGAGACCAGGATCACGTCGGCCTTGGCCTTGGCCACGCCCGCCGCCACCGCGCCGATGCCCGACATGGAGACCAGCTTCACCGTCACCCGGGCGTCGGGGTTGATCTGCTTCAGGTCGTAGATGAGCTGGGCCAGGTCCTCGATCGAATAGATGTCGTGGTGCGGCGGCGGCGAGATCAGCCCCACGCCCGGCGTGGAGTGGCGCATACGGGCGATGAACTCGGTGACCTTGAAGGCCGGCAGTTGGCCCCCCTCCCCGGGCTTGGCGCCCTGGGCCACCTTGATCTCGATCTCGCGGCACTGGTTCAGGTACTCGGCGGTGACGCCGAAACGGCCCGAGGCGATCTGCTTCACCGCGCTGTTGGCGTTGTCGCCGTTGGCGCGGCGCTGATAGCGCTCGGGGTCCTCGCCGCCCTCGCCCGACACCGAGCGGGCGCCGATGCGGTTCATGGCGATGTTCAGCGTCTCGTGCGCTTCGGGCGACAGGGCGCCCAGCGACATGCCGGGCGTGACGAAGCGCTTGCGGATGCCGTTGACGCTCTCCACCGCCTCGATCGGCGCCGGCTTGCGGTCCGAGCGCCAGGCCAGCAGGTCGCGCAGCGACACCGGCCCCACCTCGCGCGTCATCTTCGAATAGGCCTTGAAGGCCTTGAAGTCGCCAGTGTTGCAGGCGTGCTGGAGTTTGTGGATCAGCGCCGCCTCGTAGGCGTGCTTCCCCCCGCTGGCGCGCACCTTGTAGAAGCCGCCGATGGGGATGGCGGGCTCGGGCGGGGTCCAGGCGGCGGACCGCTCCTCCAGCATCCGCGCCTCCAGCCCGGCCAGGCCGATGCCGGAGATGCGCGAGGTCATGCCGGGGAAGAACTCGGCCACCAGGGCCCGCGACAGGCCCACGGCCTCGAACTCGTAGGCGCCGCGATAGGAGGAGATCACCGAGATCCCCTTCTTGGCCAATATCTTGAGCAGGCCGGCCTCGATGGCGTGCTTGAAGTTCAGCACCACGTCGCGCAGCGTCTTGCCCGGATACAGCCCCTTTTCCAGCCGGTCCTGGATG
>FSXV01000019.1_pt1 | contig 14877 bp, 9 predicted proteins | sample 1638401 | NCBI WGS metagenome assembly FSXV01 (sample SAMEA3914788, study PRJEB12502) | metagenome | biome: forest; material: soil | place: Canada | collected 2011-07-03 | depth 0.1 m | reverse complement strand
GTCGCCCAGGTGGCTGTCTTCCTCGTCCCCGATCGGGGTTTCGAGGCTGATCGGCTCCTTGGCGATCTTCAGGACCTTGCGCACCTTCTCCAGCGGCATGACCAGCTTTTCGGCCAGCTCTTCCGGGGTCGGCTCACGGCCGATCTCGTGCAGCATCTGGCGCGAGGTGCGCACGATCTTGTTGATCGTCTCGATCATGTGCACCGGGATACGGATGGTGCGGGCCTGGTCGGCGATCGAGCGGGTGATGGCCTGACGGATCCACCAGGTGGCGTAGGTGGAGAACTTGTAGCCGCGGCGGTACTCGAACTTGTCCACCGCCTTCATCAGGCCGATGTTGCCCTCCTGGATCAGGTCCAGGAACTGCAGGCCGCGGTTGGTGTACTTCTTGGCGATGGAGATCACCAGGCGCAGGTTCGCCTCGACCATCTCCTTCTTGGCCTGACGCGCCTCGCGCTCGCCCTTCTGCACGGTCTGGACGATGCGGCGGTAGTCGTCGATCGGCACGCCGGTCTCGGTGGCCAGCAGCGCGACCTCGCCACGGATGTCGCTGATCTGATCGGCTTCCTTCTCGCCGAACTTGGTCCAGCGCACGCCCTGTTCCTTCATCCGGGTGAGCCAGGTCGGGTCCAGCTCGGCGCCGAAATAGGCCTTGAGGAATTCGGGGCGCGAGATGCCGTAGCTGTCGGCCAGGCGCAGCAGGCGGCCTTCCAGGCCGATCAGCTTCTTGTTGATCGCATAGAGCTGCTCGACCAGCGCCTCGATGCGGTTGTTGTTCAGCTTCAGCGTCTTGAGGTGCTGGGTGATGGCCAGGGCCAGGTCGTCGAAGGCCTTGCGATCGGCGTCGCTCAGGTCCTTACCCTTCAGCCGGCTCTCGACCAGCTTCTCCTGCAGGCGGCGGAAGGCCTCGAACTCGGCGGCCACGCCGTCGAGGGTGGCCATGACGCCTTCGCGCAGTTCGGCTTCCATGGCCGAGACGGTCGGACCGGCGCCGTCGTCGAAGTCGTCCTCGTTCTCGCCTTCGCCCTCGGGACGTTCGCCCTCGCCGGCAGGCGCAGCCTCGACCCCGGCGGGTTCGGCCACCTCGCCCTCGGCCCCGGCCTCGCCCTCGCCGGGCACGCCGGCGTTCTGGCCGCCGTAGGTCTGCTCGAGGTCGATGATCTCACGCAGCAGGATGCGGCCTTCGCGCAGTTCCTCGCGCCACACCATGATGGCTTCGAAGGTCAGCGCGCTCTCGCACAGGCCGCGGATCATGGTGTCGCGGCCGGCCTCGATGCGCTTGGCGATGGCGATTTCGCCCTCGCGCGACAGCAGCTCCACCGAGCCCATCTCGCGCAGGTACATGCGCACGGGGTCGTCGGTGCGGTCGTAGGCCGGCTTCTCTTCCGAGGCGACGACGGCGTTTTCCTCGCGCACGGCGACTTCGCCGCCCTCGGTGGACTCCTCGCCCTGCTCCTCGGACTCAACCACGTTGACGCCCATCTCCGAGAGCATGGCGAGGGTGTCCTCGATCTGCTCGGAGGTGACCTCTTCGGACGGCAGCACCTTGTTCAACTCGTCCATGGTGACGTAGCCGCGGGCCTTGGCCTGCTTGATGAACTTCTTGACGCCGGCGTCCGTCAGATCGAGCAGCGGACCGTCGTGGGTCGCTTCGGTCGTCTCGGGTTCGGCCGTGTTGGTGCTCATCTGTATCTCCGAGCCGGACGGATGGCCGTCCGGCAAACCTCTAATGTAGGTGCGCGTCGCCGTTGGACGACCCCGCAGCAGCCCAAACTGTTCCGGCCCCAAGGTCGCGCCGCAGTGTGTCGCGCTCCAGTTTCAGGCCGTAAAACTCAGTGAATCCGTTTGGATTGTTATCGATTTCCGACTTAACGTCCTGTAACGCGCGTTCCAGCGCCGCGAGCCGAATCAGCACGCCGAACAGCTGCGACCAAAGCGCACGAGCCTCTCCTTCGGGCAACCCAGCCTTAAGGAAGGGCGCGTCCGATCGGGCCGCAGCCTTGAAGATCGCGTCAAGCGTCTGCTCAAAACCGCGATCGGCCAGATGGCGTCGCATACCCGCAGAGTCAAGGGTTGGGGCGGTCAGTCGCAAGCTGATGAATTCGCGGGCGAACTCGCTCAGCGCCGCATCGCCGAAGCCCTGAACGTCGATAGCTTCCAGCTGTTCGTCGGCCAGGGTGGGGTCGTTCAGCACCGCGGCGACGGCGGCGGCGACCGGCAGCGGCAGCGAGATCGAGAGCCTGTGCGCGGCCGCCTTGCCCTCGGGACTGGCCCCGGTCGGGATCGGCTTGCGGTTCCAGGTCCCGCCGCGTGATCCGCGTTCGCCACGCATGGCGCGGGCGGCGTCGGCGCGGGTGTTGACCGGCAGGCTGACCGGCCACAACCCCTCGAAGCGCGACAGCAGATCGTCGCGATAGGCGTGGGCCAGGTCAGGATCGGCGATCAGAGCGGCGAGCTTGCGCAGCGACACCTTGAGCGCGGTGCGCCGCTCGGGGGTGTCGAGCGGGTCGGCGGCCAGCTTCTCGCGCTCGAACAGCACCTCGACCAGCGGCCGGGTCTCGGCCAGCTGGGTCTTGAGCGCGGCGGCGCCCTTTTCGCGCAGCACCTCGTCGGGGTCCTTGCCGCCGGCCGGCAGGGCGAAGCGGAACGAGCGGCCGGGCTTGAGCAGCGGCAGGGCGCGGTCGATCACCTTGTGGGCGGCGCGCTGGCCCGCGGCGTCGCCGTCGAAGCAGAGCACCGGCTCGGCCGTCAGCCGCCACAGCACGCCCATCTGCTCCTCGGTGAGTGCAGTGCCGAGCGGGGCCACGGCGGGGATGCCGGCGCGCTGGCAGGCGATGGCGTCCATGTAGCCCTCGACCACGATCAGGTCGGGTTCATCGGCCCCGGCGCCCGGCGCGTGCAGCAGCTTCCGCGCCTCGGGCAGGCCGTAGAGGTTGGAGCCCTTGTGGAAGAGCGAGGTCTCGGGGCCGTTCAGATACTTGGCCTTGGCGGCGGGATCGAGCGCACGGCCGCCGAAGGAGATCACCCGCCCGCGGGCGTCGGTGATCGGGAACATGATGCGGTCGCGGAAGCGGTCGTAGGGCGCCCCACCGTCCTCGGGCTGGATCAGCACGCCCGCCTCGATCAGGGCCTTGGGCTGGGCGCCCTTGGCGATCAGGTGGTCCTTCAGCCCGGTGCGGCCGGAGGGGGCGTAGCCGAGGCGGAAGCGGCCGCGCTCGCCCTCGGGCAGGCCGCGCCGGTCGAGATAGGACCGCGCGCCATCGCCCTGGGGCCGACGCAGTTGGGTCTCGAACCACTTGGCGGCTTCCTCAAGCCACTCGCCCAGGCCTAGGCGGCGCTGCTCGGCCTCGGCCTCGCGCGGGTCGGGCGACGGCAGGGCGACGCCGGCCTCGGCGGCCAGCTTCTCGATCGCCTCGCGGAAGGAAAGCCGCTCGGTCTCCTGCAGGAAGGAGATGATGTCGCCGTGCTTGCCGGAGGAGAAGTCGTGGTAAAAACCCTTGTCGTCGTTGACGTAGAACGACGGGCTCTTTTCCTTGGTGAACGGCGACAGGCCGACATATTCGCGGCCCTGGCGACGCAGTTTCACCGAGCGCCCGATCACGTCGGAAGGGCGCAGGCGTGACTTGATTTCATCCAGGAAGCGCTCGTCGAAGCGCATCAGGCCCACACGCCCGTTCGGATCGCCCACATCCTAGTCAGCATACATCATTTCTATGAGCTGGCGGCGCCCAGAGATGGAGCGCGTCCGAGCGGCGAAACCGCCCACACTTTCGCCTGACGCGCCCCCTTGGAGCCCCGCGTCCGAGCGGCGAAACCGCTTACACTTTCGCCTGACGCGCCCCCTTGGAGCCGCGCGTCCGAGCGGCGAAACCGCTTACACTTTCGCCTGACGCGCTATGCGGCGTCGCGGGGCGAACGTAGTCCCGCCAGCCGCCAGGCGGCCCACACACCCAGTCCGGCCACGGGGACGAAGCCGCCGAACAGCAGTGGCGCGGCGTGGTTGGCGGTCACGGGATCGAAGCCCCTGGCGAAGCCCAGCAGGTTGGCGACCACCCCGGCCAGGGCCGCGCCCACCGCATTGCCGAGGATCTGCATCATCGGGATGGCGGCCGATCCGACCGCCCCGTCGGCCTCCGGCAGGCCGCCGAGGATGCGCTGGGACACGAACGACCAGCACAGGCCGAACCCGCCGCCCATCACCAGGCCGCAGGCCGCGATGGGCCAGAGCCCGGTCCTCGAGCCGGTCAGGGCGCAGCCGGCCAGGCCCAGCGCCACCAGGGCCGCGCCCAGGCGGATCATGGCGGGGCGTCCCTGCGGCGGGGTGCGGGCGATCCACAGCGCGGTCACGGTCCAGCCGATCGATTCGCTGGCCACCACATAGCCGGCCGCCAGCGGACCCAGGCCCAGCCGGGTCTGCAGCAGGGCCGAGCCGTAGACCGAAAAGCCGATGGCGCCCGCCGACAGGCACAGGATGGCGGCATAGCCCAGCGCCGGGGCGGTGGAGAGGTCGGCGGCGCGGTGCGGCAGCAGCCGGTCCGGCAGGCGCGCATCGAGCCGCAGCGTCGCCGCCAGCAAGGCCAGACCCGCCACCGCGGTCAGGGCGCCGATCAGGGGATGGCCGAGCACGCCGGAGACCGCCACCAGGGCCACGGCCAGGGTCAGCAAGGCCAGTTGGGCGGCGGGAAAGCCGCGCCGGGTCTCGTGCAGCCGGCCGGCTTTTGGCAGGGCGGTCATGGCGATGGCGGCGAAGGCCAGGGCCTGGACGGCGAAGGCCCAGAACACGCCGCGCCAGAAGTGCGCCTCGGCGAACACCCCGCCCAGCAGCGGCCCCAGCAGGGTGGCCACGCCCCACACCGCCGACAGGGCGGCGAACACCCCCGACCACAGCCGGTCCGGGAAGTGGGCGCGCACCGCCACGTAGCAGAGCCCGACGATGAACCCCGCCCCTGCCCCTTGGGCCAGGCGGCCGAGCAGGAACAGGGCCTCGTCGGGCGCCAGCGCGCTGAGCACGCAGCCCACCCCGTAGAGCAGACCGCACAGGGCTAGGCCCTTGCGCAGCCCCACCCGCTCGGCCAGCAGCCCGGCTCCGGCGTTGGCCAGGATCGAGCCCAGCAGGTAGCCGGCGGTGGCCCAGGCGAAATAGGCGTAGCCGCCGAGCTCGCGCGCCACGCTGGGCATGATGGTGGAGGCCACCAGCACGTCCACCGCGTTCAGCCAGATCCCAAGGCAGAGAAGCGCGAAGGTCGGCAGGCGGTGGGCGTGCAGCAGTTCGCCCCAAAGCGCCGGCGACTCGCGGGGCGAGGCGTGGTCCATGCGGTGGTGTTTAGCGTGTTTGCATGGCCTGCGCCTTGCGCCAGATCGGCCGAGCTTGTCACTGTCGCGCGGTTGACCTCGCCGCGCATCCGCCGCAGTCATCGGCCAGCCCACGGATAAGGGCGCCAGATTCAAATGATTAGCGCGCGTTCGGGCGGCGAAACCGCTCACACCTTCGCCTAACGCGCACTGAAGGAGGCGATCCTGCGCGGGCTTGTTGTTCTGTTGGCGATGTTGGCGCTGGGTAGACCGGCCCTGGCGCAGACTTTTCCCCCCGCCGCCCCGGCGCCTGCCACGGCCAGCGGTGCGCCGACCCCGGAAGCGGACATCTCCGCCAGCATCGACGACATCGACACCGCGTTGCGCGCCCTGTCCCACTCGGCCCGCGCACCCTCGCTGAGCGACGACCAGATCAAGGCCAAGCTGGCGGCCATCCCGCCGCTGCAATCCAAGCTCGGCGACGCCATCGGCGTGTTGACGCCACGCCTGGCCAATGTAGACGCGCGCCTGGCCCAGCTCGGCCCCACGCCCGCCGCGGGCCAGCCGGCCGAAGATCCTGAGCTGGCCAAGAACCGGCGCAACACCGCCAAATTCCGGGCCCAGGTGGATTCCGACCTGAAGCAGGCCAAGCTGCTGCAGGTGGAGGCGACCCAGCTCACCACCGCCTTCACCGCCCGCCAGCAGCAGCAGCAGACCGCCCGTCTGTGGGCGCACAGCCGCTCCATGCTCGACCCCGGCCTGTGGCGCGAGTTCGCCGGCGCCGCGCCCAAGGACTTCCAGCGGCTGACGGCCATGCTGCTGGACGAGAACAATGTGGCGGCCGACGCCCTGCGCTCACCGGCGGTGGCCACCACCCTGGCCCTGACCGTGATCCTGGCGCTGGGCGCGGCCGTGCCGCTGCGCATCGTGCTGAACCTCTTGGCCTATCGCCGGGTGGTGAAGATGGCGCCCGGCACGCGGCTGAGGCGCACGCTGCTGGCCCTGTGGCTGGTCGCGGTGGGGGCGCTGACGCCGTGGCTGGCCCTGTGGCTGCTGCGCGCGGGCCTGGGCGGGGTAGGCGCCGTCACCCCGGCCTTCGACGACCTGGCCCCGCTGCTGACGCGGGTGGTGGTGTTCGCCGCCTTCTTCGAGGGCCTGGGCCGCGCCCTGCTGTCGCCCGGCCGGCCGAGCTGGCGGCTGGCGCCGATCCCCGACCGGGTGGTAAGCCGGCTGGCCCCCTTCCCGCTGCTGATCGGCGTTTCGGCGGCGCTGGCCAACCTGATCCGCGGGCTGAACAACGTGGTGGGCGCCAGCGCGCCGACCACCATCACCAGCGACGGCCTGACCGTGCTGCTGGAACTGCTGGCCGTCGGCGGGGCGCTCGGCGCGCTGGGCCAGGCCCGCAGCGAGCACCTGGCCCAGGCGGTGGAGGACACCAGCCACCACCAGGCCGAATCCCGCCTGCCCTGGATCGTCGCCGCCCTGCTGGCGTGGCTGACGCTGGGCGCCTCGCTGCTGGCGGCCCTGACCGGCTATCTGGAGCTGGCCGCCACCCTGATGAGCCGGATGATCTGGGTCGCCACGGTGCTGGCGGCGCTGTTCCTGCTGCTGCGCCTGGCCGACGACGTCTATCCCACCGTGCTCTCGCCCGAGCGGCCGGTGGGGCGGTTCCTGCAGATCGCCATCGGCCTGTCCAAGCACGCCCTGGAGCAGATCTCGGTGCTGGCCTCGGGCCTGACCCGGCTGACGCTGCTGCTGTTCGGCTGGGCGGCGATCCTGGCTCCGTTCGGCGCCGGCGCCAGCGACCTGCTGGGCCGGCTGACCTCGAGCCAGCTGATGATCCACATCGGCCAGGTCTCGATCCCGCCGGGCGCGATCCTGGGCGCCATCGCGGTGTTCCTGCTCGGCCTGTTCATCACCCGGGCGGTGCGGCGCTGGCTGGAGAAGAGCTACCTGCCCAAGACCCGCATGGACATGGGCGTGCGCACCTCGCTGGCCACGGGGGTGACCTATCTCGGCGCCCTGGTGGCGGTGCTGCTCACCTGCGGCTACCTGGGCCTGAGCCTCGACAAGATCGCCCTGTTCGCCAGCGCCCTGTCGGTGGGCATCGGCTTCGGCCTGCAGTCGGTGATCGGCAACTTCGTCTCGGGCCTGATCCTGATGGCCGAGCGGCCGGTCAAGGTGGGCGACTGGATCGCCATCGGCGACCTGGAGGGCGACATCCGCAAGATCAACGTGCGCGCCACCGAGATCGAGATGAGCGACAAATCCAAGCTGATCGTCCCCAACTCGGACCTGATCTCCAAGACCGTGCGCAACGTCACCCACGGCGGGTCGCTGGGCCGGGTGATGATCGTGCTCAAGGTGGACGACGACGCCGACCCGTCCGTGGTGCGCCAGCTGCTGCTCGACCGCGTGCAGAGCCACCAGGAGATCCTCAAGGAACCCGCGGTCGGGGTGTATCTGGCCAACGTCAAGGACGGGGCGCTGGAGTTCAACGTCTTCGCCTATGTCGCCACGCCCCGCGCGGCCTACCGGGTCAAGAGCGAGCTGCTGTTCCAGATCGTGCCCGACCTGAAGGCCAAGGGCATCGCCCTCGCCAGCTCCGCCCCGGTGGTCAATGTGGGCCTGGCCGAGCGTCTGCCTGAACCGAAACCGGAGGGGGCGAAGCCGGCGCGTTAACGCGCGCGGGGCCGGCGCTGGACAACGGCAGGCCCGCGCGCACGCCGTCGCGGATAATTGGGACCGGGGCGTTTTCGCTCCAGGTGGCGCCGCGGCCGGCCATCACGGCTGCATCGCTGCGCGCCGCTGCGGGGGATGAGCGCGGGCTTGGAGCGTCGGCGTCGCTTTACACCGCCCAGTCGATACGCAACCATGAGATGTTTCCGCCGGAGTTCCCCAATGCCCCTGGTTCGCCTGATCGCGGCCGCCCTGACTGTGGGCTCACAGGTCGCGGCTCAGCCGCTCGCTACCGTGCCTAGCAATACGGTCGCGGGCATCACCGTCACCGTGTCTCGAGCCCACGAAGTTTCCGGTATCACCGTCTCAGCGCTCGAGCCATGCACGACGCCAGCCCCCAAGGGCATGAGAGCGCCCACCCCACATGTTGTAAGCACATTTCCTGAACGCGATAGCGTGGTGAAACCCGGCCTGCTGTTCTTGCGCGTCACATTTAGCGAACGAATGAGCCGCTGCAGCTTTCAACTCATGATGCCGCAAGCGAATATGACCATTCTCCCAATAAAATCTCAGCTATCCCCAGATCGAAAAACATTTCTCTTTGCGATAAATACTGACCCGAACCGCCGCTACGCATTTCGGTTCGGATCGGACGGGTCCTATCGGGTGCCGTCCAATTTCAAAAGTATGTACGGCGTGGCGGCTGAAGATTATCCCATACATTTCACGACATCTTCCGATCCCGCGACCTCGGACGTCGTGACGGCCCTGGCGGAGGACCATGGACTGGAGGGCGTTCTCACGGGGCGGGGATATTTCATCAAGCTATGGGTGCCTCGCTCGCGCAACAACGGCAACCCCATCTGCGGGAACTGTAGCGGAGATCTAAGGACTATCGCCACGGGTGGAGGGACCATCGACCTGCTCTTGCGCGATAAGTCGACCGCGCCCGACGCGTCATCCGCGGACAATAGCGAGCCAGGCCCGACCAACTAGCGCGCCGTTCACCACCCCTCCCGGCCGTTCAAAACATCCACCTTCGGCGAGGTGTCGCGCGGCCGCCTTCTGAGAACCCTCGCCTTCCCGGCACGGCCCACCGCGCCCTTCGATCTTCCCCCGCGATCCCCACGTGCGGGCGGCGGCGAAAGCCCCTATGTTCCGGCCCCACCTGTTCACTGCGACGCAAGACCAAGACCCCGCCGATGGACGACAACTCAGCCCTCCCCACCCCGCCCGCGCCGCCCGTGGCGGAGAAGCGACCTGAACGGATCGAGCAGTTGGGGCGGGTGCGCGTCGACGACTATGCCTGGCTGAAGGACGCCGACTGGCAGAAGGTGATGCGCGATCCCAGCGTGCTGCGCCCCGACATCCGCGCGCACCTGGAGGCCGAGAACGCCTACACCAAGGCCATGCTGGCCGGCACCGAGGAGTTGCAGGCCCAGCTGTTCCAGGAGATGCGCGGGCGCATCAAGGAGGACGACAGCTCCGTCCCCTCGCCTGACGGCGCGTTCGACTACTACGCCCGCTTCGAGACCGGGGCGCAGCATCCGATCTATGCGCGACGCCCGCGCGGCCAACAGGACGGCGAGGAGGTGCTGCTGGACGCCGACGCGGCGGCCAAGGGCAAGGCCTTCTTCGACATCGGCCACCTCGAGCACAGCGACAACCACACCCTGTTCGCCTACGCCGTGGACGAGCAGGGCTCGGAATACTTCCGCATCGACGTGAAGGACCTGGCGACCGGCGAGGTGCTGGAGGGGTCGGTGGACAGCTCGACCGGCAGCTTTGCCTTCTCGCCCGACTCGCGCTGGCTGTTCTGGATCTGGCGCGACGAGAACGGCCGCCCGGCCAAGGTCTTCCGCCGGCCCGCGCGCGGCGGCGAGGACGTGCTGGTCTATCACGAGGCCGACGGCGGCATGTTCCTGTCGGTGGGCGTGACCCAGAGCGGGGCCTACATCGTCATCGGCTCGGGCAACCACGAGACCAGCGAGGCGTGGCTGATCCCGTCCGCCGATCCCACCGCCGCGCCCAAGGTGGTGGAGCCGCGGCAGGAGGGCCTGCGCTACGAGCTGGAGCATTGGAACGACCGCTTCGTGGTGCTGACCAACGCCGACGGGGCGGTGGACTACAAGCTGTGCTGGGCCGACGAGGCCGATCCGTCCAAGGCTACGTGGCGCGACTGGATCGCCCACCAGCCGGGCCGCTACCTGGTCGGCATGGTGGCGCACAAGCACTGGCTGGTGCGGCTGGAGCGGGTCGACGCCAACAACCGCATCGTCGTCACCGCCCGCGGCGGCCTGGCCGAGCACGACATCGCCTTCGACGAGGAGGCCTACGCCCTGAACATCGAGGGCGGCTACGAGTACGACACCCAGGTGCTGCGGTTCGTCTACCAGTCGCCGACCACGCCGCGCTCGACCTTCGACTACGACATGGCCACGCGCGAGCGGACCCTGCGCAAGGTGCAGGAGATCCCCAGCGGCCACGACCCGGCGCATTACGTCGCCCAGCGCCTGCACGCGACGGCGCCCGACGGCGAGAGCATCCCGATCACCGTGCTGATGAAGGCGGGGACCAAGCTCGACGGCTCGGCGCCCATGATGCTGTATGGCTACGGCGCCTATGGCATCTCGATGGAGCCGGGCTTCTCGATCCGCAATCTCAGCCTGGTGGACCGGGGCTGGATCTGGGCGGTGGCCCACATCCGCGGCGGCACCGAGAAGGGCTGGGGCTGGTTCCTCGGCGGCCGCGGGGCCAAGAAGCCCAACACCTTCACCGACTTCATCGCCGCGGCCGAGCACCTGCACACCAACGGCTATGGCGCGCCGGAGCGAACCACGGCTTACGGCGGCTCGGCCGGCGGGATGCTGATGGGGGCGATCACCAACCTGCGACCCGACCTGTGGGCCGGGATCATCGCCGCGGTGCCGTTCGTGGACGTGCTCAACACCATGAGCGACGCCAACCTGCCCCTGACCCCGCCGGAGTGGCCCGAATGGGGCAATCCGCTGGAGGACGCCGAGGCCTACGACCGCATCGCCGGCTACAGCCCCTACGACAACGTGCACGACGCCGCCTATCCGGCGGTGCTGGCCACCGGCGGCCTGTCGGACCCGCGGGTGACCTACTGGGAGCCGGCCAAGTGGGCGGCCAGGCTGCGCGAGCACACCAGCAGCGGCGCCCCGGTGCTCTTGAAGATCAACATGGAGGCCGGCCACGGCGGAGCCTCGGGGCGGTTCGACTTCCTGAAGGAGATCGCGCTGGACTACGCCTTCGCCGTCTGGGCGGTGGAGCGGGGCTGGGAGGCGCATGCGGGTTCGCGCGGCTAGGGCTGAGGACGCGCCAGCGATCGCGGCCATCTACGCCCACCACGTGCTGCACGGGTTGGGCACCTTCGAGGAAATTCCGCCGGGGGTCGACGAGATGGCGAGCCGCATGGCCGCCATCGCTGCCGACGGCCTGCCCTGGCTGGTGGTGGAGGATGCGGGCGACCGGATCGCGGCCTACGCCTACGCCAGCCAGTTCCGGCCGCGGGCGGCCTATCGCTATGCGGTGGAGGACAGCGTCTATGTGGCGCCGCAGGCGCTGGGGCGCGGTTGCGGGCGGCTGGCGCTGGAGGCGCTGATCGCGGCCTGCGAGCGGCTGGGCAAGCGGCGCATGGCGGCGGTGATCGGCGACAGCGGCAACGCCGCCTCCATCGGGCTGCACCGGGCCTTGGGGTTTGAGCCCGCCGGCGTGCTGCACGCGATGGGCTTCAAGCACGGCCGCTGGGTCGACGTGGTGCTGATGGAGCGGGCGCTGACGCCCGCCGACGACTAGAGCTTTCCCTGTCGCTCATCCCGGCGAATGCCGGGACCCAGATCGCAAGGCGCAGCGCTTGCAAGTGGGCCTTGCCGAAATCTCGCCCGTTCCAACCCTATGATCTGGGTCCCGGCATTCGCCGGGATGAGCGGGAGAGTTCGGCCCCTATTGCGGGATGATCGGGGCTTCCATCGGCTGGCCGCTGGCCACGTCAAGCACCGCCGCCTCCAGCACGCCGGTGCTGGGGCAGGCCACCGTCAGGGCGGCGGCGGCCTGGTGCGAGAACATGCTGGCCAGGGTCTCGGTGAAGGCGGCGTTGGCGGTGATCTGGGCCCCCTCCGGCGCGCTCTTGACCAGGATGGTCAGCTTCAGCGTCTGGCGATTGGCCGAGTGCAGGGGCTTGTCGCCGCAATTGGCCAGGCCGGTCAGCGAGCCACGGCCGCTGACCGAGCGCTCGGCGTCGATGATGCCGGCGGCGACGTCCTCGGAGGTGACGGAGATGTTCTCGTCAGCCAGGAACTGGTGCACGCGCTTCCACACGTCGGTGCTGGCCAGGGCCACCACGCGCTGGTGGTTGACCGCGACATAGCGGGGCTGCGAGGCGCAGCCAGCCAGGGCCGCAAGTCCGGCAGCAGCCAAACATGCGACGAGCGCTGAGCGTGTCAGACCAAACCCCATAGCCGCCTCCAGAGGGCGCATCATGCCTCCGAATCGCCTCAATGGGAAATCCGCGAAACCGATGGGGTGCTTTTTCGCCCAGTTTTGCACGGATTTTGCGCCTGGCGGCTCCCGCACCCGGATCGGCGCTGGACAAAGGGCGCCCGTCCCGCGGACAACGCCTGCAAGCTCGACCGGAACGAGCGCTGGGAGGGGCGAGATGAAATCCACCTTGGCGATGGCCTGCGCGACCGTGGCCCTGCTGGCCGGAGCGGCCGGTGCGTGGGCCCAGGCCGCAACCCCGGCTCCTGCCGCCGCCGAGCTGCCCCACCGCGAAGCCGACTTCGTGGCGCGCAACTTCCGCTTCCGCGACGGCTCGACCCTGCCGGAGGTGCGCATCCACTACACCACCCTGGGCGAGCCGCGGCGCGACGCCCAGGGGCGCATCGTCAATGCGGTGATGATCCTGCACGGCACCGGCGGCGACGGACACCAGTTCTTCCGCCCGCAGTTCGCCGACGTGCTGTTCAAGGCGGGCGGCCTGCTCGACACCCATAAGTACTTCGTGATCCTGCCCGACGACATCGGCCACGGGAAATCCAGCAAGCCCAGCGACGGGCTGCACATGCGCTTTCCGCACTACGACTATGCCGACATGGTCGACCTGGAACACCTGCTGGCCGAGCAGGGCCTGGGCGTGAAGAAGCTGCGGCTGGTGCTGGGCACCTCGATGGGCTGCATGCACGCGTTTGTCTGGGGCGAGAACCATCCCGACGCGGTGGCGGCGCTCATGCCGCTGGCCTGCGCGCCCGTTCGCATCGCCGGCCGCAACCGCATCTGGCGCGCCGCCGTGATCGAGGCGATCAAGGCCGACCCGGACTGGCAGGGCGGCGAGTACAAGACCCAGCCCAAGGCGGGACTGCGCACGGCGTCGGACCTGCTGCTGATCGCCGGCAGCGCGCCAATCCAGATGCAGCACAGCTATCCGACGCCCGACGCCGGGGAGGCCTATCTGGCCGACTACACCACCCACAACCTGGCGACGCTGGACGCCAACGACGTGATCTACCAGTTCGATTCCTCGCGGGACTACGATCCCGAGCCCAACCTGGAAAAAATCAAGGTCCCGGTGATGTGGGTGAACTCGGCCGACGACTTCATCAATCCGCCGGACCTGCAGATCCAGGAGAAGGTGCTGGGCCGCATGCCCCACACCCATTTCGTCGATGTCCCGGCGAGCCTGCAGACCCACGGCCACGGCACCCACACCTGGGCCGCGGTATGGCAGGACCACCTGGCCGAGCTCCTCAAGGAGTCGGCCACGCCCGACATGCCGTGACGCCCATGCGCCGCCTGCAGACCCCTCTCCGCGCCCTGATCCTGGCCGCCGCCGTGCTCGTTCCGGCGGCGACCTCGGCCCAGCCCGCGCGCCGGCCCGGCGACGAGCGCCAGACGGTGGTGCGGCTGGCCTATGTGCTGGGCCAGGCCCACGCGCTGCGGCGGCTGTGCGCGGGGCCGGGCGACTCCACCTGGTACGGCCACATGCAGCACCTGCTGGCCGAGGAGGCGAGCGACGACGTCTCGCGCCGGCAACTGGTGGAGAGCTTCAACGCCGGCTACGCCAACGCGCAGAGCGAGTTCACCGCCTGCAACCCGCGCTCGCAGGCGGCCGAGCATGCGGTGGCCGAACAGGGGCGCGGGCTGGCGCAGAGGCTGGCGGGGCCGGGCGGGGACTGAGCTAAACTCCGGAAACCGGCTCTCCTCCCCTGCAAAGCGGGGGAGGTGGCGGCGAAGCCGACGGAGGGGGCGAGCTGCGGACGGAATATTTGGCGCCCAGCCTGAAGCCACCGCGGACGCCCCCTCCACCATCCTTCGGATGGTCCCCCTCCCCCGCTACGCAGGAGAGGAGCGCGATCAAGCCCTCACATGGCCTTGATGATACCCTCGACCATCTTCTTGGCGTCGCCGAACAGCATCATGGTGTTGTCGTGGAAGAACAGCTCGTTCTCCACCCCGGCATAGCCCGCCGCCATGCCGCGCTTGATGAACAGCACCGTGCGCGCCTTCTCCACTTCCAGGATCGGCATACCGAAGATCGGTGATTGCGGGTCGGTCTTGGCGGCGGGGTTGGTGACGTCGTTGGCGCCGATGACGAAGGCCACGTCGGCGGTGGCGAACTCGGAGTTGATGTCCTCCAGCTCGAACACCTCGTCATAGGGCACGTTGGCCTCGGCCAGCAGCACGTTCATGTGCCCCGGCATGCGGCCAGCCACCGGGTGAATGGCGTATTTGACGTCCACGCCTTCCTTTTTCAGCGTGTCGGCCATTTCGCGCAGCGCGTGCTGGGCCTGGGCCACCGCCATGCCGTAGCCGGGGACGATGATCACCTTGGACGCGTTCTTCATGATGAAGGCCGCGTCGTCGGCCGAGCCCTGCTTCACCGGCCGG
>FSXV01000059.1_pt1 | contig 15185 bp, 15 predicted proteins | sample 1638401 | NCBI WGS metagenome assembly FSXV01 (sample SAMEA3914788, study PRJEB12502) | metagenome | biome: forest; material: soil | place: Canada | collected 2011-07-03 | depth 0.1 m | reverse complement strand
GACGGTGCCCAGGTGCTGGCCCACCTCGTCGTTCAGCTCGGTCGGGAACGGACCGGAGCCGACGCGGGTGGTGTAGGCCTTCACGATCCCCAGCACGAAGCCGACCGAGGACGGGCCGAGGCCCGAGCCCGCCGAAGCCTGGCCGGCCGCGGTATTGGACGAGGTGACGTAGGGATAGGTGCCGTGGTCGACGTCCAGCAGCGTGCCCTGGGCGCCTTCGAACAGGATGCGCTTGCCGGCCTTCACCGCCTGGTCGAGCGTGCGCCAGGCGGGCTGGGCGAACGGCAGGATCTTGGGCGCGATCTCCAGCAGGGTCTGCTTCAGCGCCTCGCCGTCGATCTCGTCCAGGTGCAGGCCGCGGCGCAGCGCCTGATGGTGGGCCAGCAGGCGCGGCAGCTTGGCGTCGATGGCGGCGGGGTCGGCCAGGTCGGCGACGCGGATGGCGCGGCGGCCGACCTTGTCCTCGTAGGCCGGGCCGATGCCGCGGCCGGTGGTGCCGATCTTGCTGGCGCCGGCCTCGTTCTCGCGCGCCTGGTCCAGGTCACGGTGCAGCGGCAGGATCAGCGAGGCGTTGTCGGCCAGGATCAGGATGTCGGGGGTGATCTTGATCCCCTGGCCGGCCAGCTTGTCGATCTCCGACAGCAGGTGCCAGGGGTCGACCACCACGCCCGACCCGATCACCGACGGCTTGCCCTGGACCACGCCCGAGGGCAGCAGCGAGAGCTTGTAGACCTGATCGCCGACGACCAGGGTGTGGCCGGCGTTGTGGCCGCCCTGGAAGCGGACGACGACGTCCGCCCGGCTGGACAACCAGTCGACCAGCTTGCCCTTGCCTTCATCGCCCCACTGGGCGCCGACGACCGCTACATTCGCCATGACTACTGTGCCGACTTTCCGAACTTGTAGACCACCCGCGCGCCCCAGTTATCCATGCCGGGGTTGCGGCCGCCGAGACCGGCGTTGCTGTAGTGCTCCCAGGCCCCTTCGATGGCGAAGTGCTGGGTCAGGTCGTAACCCAGGGTGAAATTCGGGTTGAACACGAAGTCCGAACCCATCGCCTTGCGGGTGCGGAAGATGTGCAGGTCCGAATTATATTGCGCCACCTGGGCCGGGCTGGCGCCGGGGCCGGGCACGGGCGTGCTCGAGGGGTCGAAGTGGTCGGGATAGGTGTTGTAGCCGTCCACATAGGCGCCGCCGACGCCGAAATCGCCGTAGAACTTGGTGTGGAACAGGTGTTTCCGCCACTCCAGGCCGACGGTGTAGAAGTTGGTGCGGTCGTCGGTGTTGAACTGGCCCTTGGCGTAGGCCATCGGCGTCAGCAGGAACCACAGGCTCTGAATCTGCGCCGTGCGATAGCCGACCTGAAAGTCGTAGGTGCCCTGCTCGTGCGGGCTGCCGGACACGCCGAAGGTGGAATCGTGCGCGAAGCCGCCGAGGAAAACCTCGCCGGCGAAGGCCGGTGCAGCGGAGGTCAGGATCGCGGCTGAGGCCAGTAGGGCCGTAGCCCGTCCGATCTTGTGCAACATGGGCATCCCCTAGCGCCGCCTCATTGACGGCATTTCATGCCGGAAACGGTCGCGGCGGGATAAAGCTTCAAAGTGCTGATTTGTCCAGCGATCCTGGCGCTTGATCAAGCGGCTTCGAATTTCAAGGGCGAGCCCCAGAAAGTTTCGACCAGCCCATTCTGCGCCCGCGGCTCGCCGGTGGTGAGGAAACGGCGCAGGCCGCTGGAGCCCGGGTCGTACTCCGGATGGCGCTCCAGATAGAGCGTCAGGGCGTCGGCCACGGCCTCGGGTTGATGGATCAGCGGCGTGCCGGGCGGCAGGGCTTCGGCGAACAGGTCGGCGACGATCTCGTAGTGGGTGCAGCCGAGGATGGCGCGGTCGGGGTTGCGGCCGATGCGGGTGCTGAGCGCGTGGACGTGGGTGGCGATGGCGTCGCGCAGGGTCGCTTGCGGGGCGCCGCCCTCGATCAGCGGCACCAGGGTGGGGCAGGGCTCGGTGAAGATGGCCACGTCCTGGCTGCGCTTGTCGACCTCGATCTCGTAGACGCGCGAGCCGGCGGTGGCGGCGGTGGCGAACAGGCCGACGATATCGACCTGCTCGGCCTTCTCGCTGCGGCGTTCGGCCTCCTGCTCCCACGGCACGCCGGTGGCGGCCTCGATGGTGGGAACGATGATGCCGATGATGTTGATCGGCCGGCCGAGTTGCTTGCGATAGCCCGGCAGCCAGGTCTGCTGCAGCCGGCGCAGGGCGATGGCGCAGGCGGTGTTGCAGCCCAGGATCACCAGGCTGGCCCCGGCCTCGAACAGGCGGATGCAGCCCTGGCGCGTCAGGTCGACGATCTCTTCGCCCGGCAGCCCGCCATAGGGGCAGTTGGCCTGGTCGGCGAGGTAGATGAAGTCGGCGGTGGGCAGCCGCTCCACCAGGGCGCGGTGCACGCTCAGTCCGCCCACGCCGGAATCGAATACGCCGATGGCCATCGTCGCCCTTCTACGCTGCGCCCGGGCATTTTCGCAAAATGCTCGGGCCTCTGAGGCAAGGCGCATGACGGTCGCCGAAACCGGCATTCACTTTCGGCTGTCATGCTCCTCTCAGCCTCTAGCCGCGATTGGGCCGCGGATACAGGCGACCGAACGCGCGCTCACACCTTCAGGATCACCTTGCCGACCTGATCGCCGGCCTCGAGATAGGCGTGGGCGGCGGCCGCCTCGGCCAGGGGGAACACCCGGTCTACCGGGATATGCACCTGGCCGGAGACGATCCAGGGCCAGATCTTCTCCTCGATCGCCCGGGCCAGCCGGGCCTTCTCGTCGGCGGAGCGGGGGCGCAGGGTCGAGGCGGTGAAGGTCAGCCGCTTCACCAGCAGCGGCGTCAGGTTGAGCGACAGCTGGGCCCCGGCCTGGAAGGCGATCTGGGTGAGCCGGCCCTCGGGCTTCAGCAGGTCGATGTTCTTTTGGGTGAAATCGCCGCCGACCATGTCGAGCACCACGTCGGCGCCGCCCTGGGCCATGACCACCTCGGCGAAGTCCTCGGCGGCGGAGTCGATGGCCAAGTCGGCGCCCAGTTCGCGCGCCTTGGCGGCCTTGGCCGCGCCGCGGCTGGTGGTGATCACCCGCGCGCCGGCGGCCTTGGCCAGGGCGATGGCGGTGACGCCGATGCCGCTGGTGGCGCCGTGCACCAGCACGGTCTCGCCAGCCTTCAGATTGCCGCGCTCGAACAGGTTGGCGAACACCGTGAACACCGTCTCGGGCAGGCCGCCGGCGGCGATCAGGTCCAGGCTGTCGGGCACGGGCAGGGCGTGGCGGGCGTCGACCACGGCGTACTCGGCATAGCCGCCGCCGCCCAACAGGGCGCAGACCTTGTCGCCGATGCGCCAACGCGTCGCGCCCTCGCCAAGGGCCACAACTTCCCCTGAGATTTCAAGACCTAAGGTCGACGGCGCGCCGGCCGGCGGCGGATAAGCGCCTTTTCTTTGCAGAAGGTCGGGACGGTTCACCCCAGCGGCCGCGACTCGCACTAGAATCTGTCCGAACTGGAGATTCGGCATCGGAATCGTCTGCGGCCGCAGGGCCTCGGGCGGACCCTTGCCCCCCTCCACAACGATGGCGGTGATGGTTTGAGGCGTATCGTGCATGGATGCGACCTTTCCGGGCGCGACCCTCGAACAGAGGCGACCCTTCTGATAGTCTCCCAGGCTTTCGCCGCGCAAGCGGTGACGACAGGAGGCCCAGATGGAGGAGCCGGCCCTGCCGCGTCCCCAACGCGGCGCGAGCCTGGAAGAGGCTCAGCGCGAGGACCTGGACACCTATTCGGTGGACGAGCTGACCGAGCGCATCGCCCGGTTGGAAGCCGAGATGGAGCGCACGCGCAAAGCCAAGGAACGCAAGCGATCCGGGCGCAGCGCCGCGGACTCGCTGTTCTCCTTCGGACCGTAGCAACAGCAGCCCCGCCATTGGCACGCGGGTTGCAGGGCGCAACCCGCACGATCCGTATGGGACGGATCGACGACCTGCCAGGAGCGGCGGCTTGAGCGAATTAGCATTTGTGGCGACCGATCACCGCGCCGGCGCGGTCGAGGATTTCGCTCGCTCGGCCCTGTTCGATCGCACCTTCAAGGACGGCATGACCCTGGTCGAGGACGCCGCCTCCTACCTGGACGGCTCGGGCCGCCAGGAGTCGCGGCTGCTGTCCCGTTCCGGGGCGCTGGCCTACGCCAATATCAGCATGCGCCTGACCACCCAGCTGATGCAGGTGGCCTCGTGGCTGCTGGTGCAGCGCGCCGTGCGCGAGGGCGACATGGCGGCGCTGGAGGCCTGCGACGACCGCTATCGCGTCACCGCCCCGCCGGAGCTGGACCTGTCGGCCGAGTTCGAGGGCGAGGCCTGTGTGCTGCCCGAGGGCCTGCTCGGTCTGCTGGACCGCTCGCGCCAGCTGTATGAGCGCGTGCGCCATCTGGACCAACGCATGTACCGCGACGAGGTGGCCGAGACGCAGCACCCGCTGCAGTCCCAGTACGACCGCTTGCGCGCCGCCTTCGGAAGCTGATCCGATCTTGCGTCCTTCGAGACGCCCCCCAAAGCGCTCTTATGGGGGGGCTCCTCAGGATGACGACCGTTGGTGGCCAATAACCTTCGTCATGCTGAGGAGCGGCGATAGCCGCGTCTCGAAGCACGCAGAACAACTCTCAGCTTTGCACCTTTAGCTTCGCGCGGCGCTGGGCTATGCCCGGCGTCATGCGTGAAGACCGCGGCCGCGTTCTGATCATCGCCGGTTCCGACAGCGGCGGCGGGGCCGGCCTGCAGGCCGACCTCAAGACCGTCACCCTGCTGGGCGGCTACGCCGCGACGGTGGTCACCGCCGTCACGGTGCAGAACACGCTGGGCGTCAGCGACGTCTTCCCCATCCCGCCCGAGATCGTGCTGGCCCAGGGCCGCGCGGTGCTGGGCGACATCGGCGCCGATGCGCTCAAGCTCGGCATGCTGGGCGACGCCGCCGTCGCCGCCGCTGCGGCCGAGCTGGTCGAGCTGGCCGGCGACGCTCCCGCCGTGGTCGATCCGGTCATGAGCGCCAAGGGCGGCGCGGCCCTGATGGCGGGCGACACCCTGGCGGTGCTGCGCGAGCGGCTGTTGCCGCGCGCGGCCCTGCTCACCCCCAATGCACCGGAGGCCGCCGTGTTGACCGGGCTGGTGGTCGACAGCGAAGACAACCTGCGCCGCGCTGGCGAGGCCCTGCTGGCCATGGGCGCGCGGGCGGTGCTGATGAAGGGCGGCCACATCGCGGGGCCGCGGGTGGTCGACATCCTGATGACGCCCACGGGCGAGACGCGGTTCGAGAGCGGCCGCGTCGACACCCGCCACACCCACGGCACCGGCTGCACCCTGGCTTCGGCCATAGCCGCCGGCCTGGCGCGCGGCCGCGGCCTGGAGGTCTCGGTGGAGCGGGCCCATGCCTATGTGCAGCAGGCGATCCGCCATGCGCCGGGCTTCGGCGCCGGCCACGGGCCGCTGGGACACAACTGGTCTTTGCTGGAGGGGGAGTGAGCATCATGCGGCAGTGGACGGTGGACGCCTTTGCGAGCGCGCCCTTCAAGGGCAATCCCGCCTGCGTGGTCGAGCCCTTCGACGCCTGGCCGGAAGACGGCTGGATGCAGGCCCTGGCCATGGAGAACAACCAGGCCGAGACGGCCTTCCTGCGCCGCACCGCCGACCCGGCCCGCTTCGGCCTGCGCTGGTTCACTCCGGCGCTGGAGGTGGACCTGTGCGGTCACGCCACCCTGGCCTCGGCCCACGTGCTGTTCGCCGAACTGCGCGCGGCGGCCGATGAGATCGCCTTCGACACCTACTCCGGCGAGCTGCGCGTGGCGCGCGACGGCGAGGGCTACCGCATGGACTTCCCCGCCGATCCACCGCGCCGCACCGACACGCCGGCCGGGCTGGCCGAGGCGCTGGGGGCCGAGCCGGTCGAGGTGTGGGCCGGACGCTATCTGGTGGCGGTGATGGCCGACGAGGCCACGGTGCGTCGCCTGTCGCCCAACCAGGCGACGATCGCCAAGATCGCCGGCGAGGCGACCGGCGGCCGGGGCAATATCGGCGTGGTCGCCTTGGCGGACGCGGGCGCCCCCTACGCGGTGGTCAGCCGCTTTTTCGCCCCGGGCTCAGGCATCGCCGAGGACCCGGCCACCGGCTCGCTGCACTGCATCCTGGCGCCGCTCTACGCCGACAAGCTGGGGCGGGCGAAGGCCAGCTTCCACCAGGCTTATCCGGGCCGGGGCGGCGATTTCGTCTGCGAGGCGGCCGGGGCGCGGGTGCTGATCTCGGGCCGGGCCGTGACCACGGTGGAATCGCGCCTGAGACTCTAACGAACGGCCGGAGCTGGGCTCCGGCCGAGCGTGCTCACCAGCAGCGATAGCAGTGGTGATACGGGCCCCAGTGCCGATGGCGCCAATAGGGTCCATAGCGCGGGCCCCAGTAGGCGCGGGGACCGTACGGACCCCAATGGCGGTGATGCCAGTAGCGATGCGGCCCCCAGTAGGGCTGGGCCATGGCGGCGGGGGCTGCGACGCCTATCAGCGTGGCCGCTGCGACGGCGGCGAGGATGAGCTTTTTCATCTGTGCTTACTCCGTTCGAGACGGCCGGAGAGGGCTGGGTGACCGAGAGGCCCGCCGCACTGTTGCGACGGGCCGCAGACCGGATCAGCGCACGAAGCAGACGCGGTGGCCGTGCCGCCAGGTGCAGACGCGGTGGTGGTGGCCCCAATGGCGGTGGTGACGCCAGGGTTGCGCGTCGGCGCTGGTGGCGGCCGCCAGGGTGGCGACGGCCAGGGCGGCGGTGAGCAGCATCTTCATCATTGTGGCTCCTTTTCGGGTTGTGCGGAACCACAACGGCTCAGCTCCCCCACGGCTAGAACGATCGAGCGGGCCCAAGGGTCCGAGCCCCCATTATGGCCTGCGTCAACTCGCCGCGATAGATCGCCAAATCACCGGTGAACCCAGGCTGAACGCGGCGGCGAAATCTCGTGCATGCCGAGAATCCGGTTGCCAGACGCGGACGAACCCGTCTTTCTGGTCAGCGGGCCACACCCTCCCAACGGGGTGCAGTCCATCTGTAAGGATGGGAGACATCGCTATGACTTCGACTCCGGCTACGCCCGCGATCCGCCCGGCGCGCCCCGAGTTTTCTTCCGGCCCCTGCGCCAAGCGCCCAGGCTGGACCCCCGATCATTTAGGTAACGCGGTCCTTGGCCGCTCGCACCGCTCCAAGCTCGGCAAGGCGCGGCTGCAGGAAGCCATCGCCCTGACCCGGTCGGTGCTGGAGGTTCCGGACGACTACCTGATCGGCATCGTGCCCGCCTCCGACACCGGCGCGGTGGAGATGGCCATGTGGTCGATGCTCGGGCCGCGCCCGGTGCAGGTGCTGGCCTTCGAGAGCTTCAGCAAGGACTGGGCGACCGATGCGGTGAAGCAGCTCAAGCTGGCCGAGGCCGAGGTGCTCGACGCCCCTTATGGCCAGCTGCCCGACCTCGCGCGCGTGCGCCCCGACGCCGACCTGATCTTCACCTGGAACGGCACCACCTCGGGGGTGAAGGTGCCCAACGCCGACTTCATCGCCGCCGACCGGCAGGGGATCGTCATCTGCGACGCCACCTCGGCCGCCTTCGCCCAGCCGCTGGACTGGTCCAAGCTCGATGTGGTGACTTTCTCCTGGCAGAAGGTGCTGGGCGGCGAGGCGGCCCATGGGGTGCTGGTCCTCGGCCCGCGCGCGGTCGAGCGGCTGGAGAGCTACACCCCGCCCTGGCCGATGCCGAAGATCTTCCGCATGACCAAGGGCGGCAAGCTGAACGCCGAGATCTTCGACGGCGCCACCATCAACACCCCCTCCATGCTGTGCGTGGAGGACTATCTCGACGCGCTGAGGTGGGCCGAGGTCGTCGGCGGCCTGGCCGAGCTGCACCGCCGCGCCGACCGCAACCTGGCGGCCCTGGCCGAATGGGTGGGCAAGACCGCCTGGGTGGATTTCCTGGCGGCGACGCCGGAGACCCGTTCCAACACCTCGGTATGCCTGAAGGTGGTCGACCCGCGCGTCACCGGCCTGCCGCAGGCCGCCCAGGCCGAGTTCGCCAAGAAGCTGGCCTCGGTGCTGGAGAAGTCCGGCGTCGCGCTCGACATCGGCGGCTATCGCGACGCGCCGCCGGGGCTGCGGATCTGGTGCGGGGCGACAGTGGAGCACACCGACCTCGAGGCCCTGACCCCGTGGCTGGACTGGGCCTTCGAGACCGTCTCGGCCGAGCTGGCCACCGCCTGACCCGACATCTCTCCCCCTCGACGGGGGAGGGCCGGGGTGGGGGTGAGTTCGCGACGGCCCAGATCGGCCCCGTGAGGCGCCTCCCGCTCCCCTTGTTTCCAATTGCGTATCCGCACCCCCACCCTGACCCTCCCTCGTTGAGCGGGAGGGAAGCGAGGAAAGAGAAGCCATGTCTCCCCGCGTTCTCATCGCCGACAAACTGTCCCCCGCCGCCCTGGCCATCTTCAAGGATCGCGGGGTCGAGGCCGAGGTCCGCACCGGCCTGAAGAAGGACGAACTGCTCGCTATCATCGGCGACTATGACGGCCTGGCCGTCCGCTCCGCCACCAAGGCCGACAAGGAGGTGCTCGCCGCCGCCAAGCGGCTGAAGGTGATCGGCCGCGCCGGCATCGGCGTGGACAATATCGACGTGCCGGCCGCCACCGCCGCCGGCGTGGTGGTGATGAACACCCCGTTCGGCAACTCCATCACCACTGCCGAGCACGCCATCGCCATGATGTTCGCGCTGGCCCGCCAGTTGCCCGCCGCCGACGCCTCCACCCAGGCCGGCAAGTGGGAGAAGAACCGCTTCATGGGGGTGGAGCTCTACGCCAAGACCCTGGGCCTGATCGGGGCCGGCAACATCGGCTCGATCGTGGCCGACCGCGCCAACGGGCTGAAGATGCGGGTGATCGCCTACGACCCGTTCCTGTCGCCCGAGCGGGCGGTGGAGATCGGGGTGGAGAAGGTGGAGCTGGACGAGCTGCTGGCCCGCGCCGAGATCATCACCCTGCACACCCCGTTGACGGAAAAGACCCGCAACATCCTGTCGCGCGAGGCCCTGGCCAAGACCCGCAAGGGCGTGCTGATCGTCAACTGCGCCCGCGGCGGCCTGGTGGACGAGGCGGCCCTGCGCGAGGCGCTGGAGAGCGGCCAGGTGGGCGGGGCGGGGGTGGACGTATTCACCACCGAGCCGGCTGTCGACAACGTGCTGTTCGGCGCCCCCAACCTGGTGGCCACGCCCCATCTCGGCGCCTCGACCCTGGAGGCCCAGGAGAACGTGGCGCTGCAGGTGGCTGAGCAGATGTCCGACTACCTGCTGACCGGGGCCGTGAGCAATGCGCTGAACAGCCCCTCGGTCACCGCCGAGGAGGCGCCCAAGCTCAAGCCGTTCGTGGCCCTGGCCGAGAAGCTCGGCGCCCTGGCCGGCCAGATGGTGGACGTCACGCTCAAGGCCATCGACGTGGCCTTCGAGGGCGAGGTGGCGACCCTGAACGTCAAGCCGATGAGCGCGGCCCTGGTGGCCGGGGTGCTGCGGCCGATGCTGGCCGAGATCAACATGGTCTCGGCGCCGGCGGTGGCCCGGGAGCGTGGCATCGTCGTCTCGGAAAGCCGCCAGGAGACCAGCGCCGTCTATGACAGCCTGATCCGGGTGACGGTGACCACAGAGCTGGGCGAGCGCGCCTTCGCCGGCGTCGTGGTCGGCGGCGCGCCGCGGGTGGTGGAGGTGAAGGGGATGGAGCTGGAGGCCGCGTTCCAGCCGGCCATGCTCTACATCTCCAACCTGGACAAGCCGGGCTTCATCGGGGCGCTCGGGGCGCTGCTCGGCGAGGCCGGGGTCAACATCGCCACCTTCAACCTGGGTCGCCGCCTCGAGGGCGGAGACGCCATGGCGATGGTGGGCGTGGACCAGGCGCTGGGCGAGGACCTGCTCGGCCAGATCCAGGCCCTGCCGCACGTGAAGGAGGTGCGGGCGCTGGCCTTCTGACCCGGCTGTTCTCCTCCCCTGCGCAGCGGGGGAGGGGGACCATCCGAAGGATGGTGGAGGGGGCGCTCTCGGGCGGCTGCGAATGCGGCGTCAAAACACTTAAGTCGTGACGCCCCCTCCGTCGGCTTCGCCGCCACCTCCCCCGCTACGCAGAGGAGGAGAAGACATCCTCACCCGTCGCGACGCAGGCGTCGCGAAACGGGCAAAGAAAAAGGCCGCGTCCCGAGGGACGCGGCCTTTCCCGTTTCCGGGGAGGAAAAAACCCTTACTGGAAGGGGTAGTAGCGGAAGCTGGTCTCGATGATGTCTTCGTGACCGGTCGGCGCGCCACCGACGCCCGAGAAGGCTTCGCGGTTGACGTAGGAGTACTGCAGACCAATGCGCAGGTAGCCCCACGGACCGTTGTAGGCCTTGTCCCAGGCTTGGAAGGTGATTTCCTGCAGCATCCGGGTGTTGCCGGTGCAGGTGAGCGCCGAGCCTTGGATGTCGCAGCCGCTGTTGACCGAGGTGAAGTTGCCGTAGGAGCCGTGGCCTTCCGACGGACGGGCTTCGAACTCTTCGCCGCCGATGACCGACAGGTCCAGGGTCTTGGTGGCGTGAGCCGTCACGGTGAACATGGCCGAGGTGTCGTCCACCGCGCTCAGCTTGCCGCTCGAGGTGAAGGCCACGTCCGGCAGGGTGCTGGTGCCGTAACGGCCCATGCCCGGGCCGGTCAGGGCGGTGGCTTGGGCGTCCAGGAAGCCCGGCAGGATTTGACCCGCGATGCCGCCGCCGACGCCGCCGACGTTCAGGTTGTTGCTCTTGAAGTCGGCGTATTGCTCGTAGAACGAACGGTAGATGCCGAACACTTCCGCATGGACGTGGTGGCCCATGAAGTCTTGTTCGGTGGCGGCCTTGGCGATCAGGTCCGGAATGTGGTTGATCGACTGGGTGGCCGCCGCGCCGCTCGAGGTGGCGCCGGCGAACTGCTGGGCGCCGTTCGGGACGGTGGTGATGATGTTCGCGGCCGAGGGAGCCGAGCCACCGAAGATGGTTTGCGGCATTTCAACCGAGCCGGCGAGCCACACGGACTTGTTGAACAGGTCCTTGGTCACGCGGAACTGCGGCTGGCGAGCCCAGACGAAGCCGACGTTGTACTGAGAGTCGATGGTCGGCGGCAGCACTTCGTTGCGCGGAGTGATGCCCTTGCTGTTCATGGTGGCGAGCGACCAGGCGTCGCCGGCCAGCACGTGCCAGCCTTCGTTGGCCCAGTCGGCGGTGGCGTAGACCACGCGGGTGCGCAGGTTGAACGAGTTCGACTGGTTGGAGTTCGCGGTCTGGGCGGCGCCCAGGAAGTCGAACTCGCCGTAGGCCGACAGCTTCAGGTCGTCGTTGACCTGACCTTCGACCAGGCCGGAAATGCGGCTCTGACGGGCGCTGCCGCGGATTTCTTCGGCGTGGCCTTGGCGGCTCTGAGCGAAGGGCACCGAGTTGAACGGGGTGCCGACGTCCGAGGCGACGTTGTGCGAGCGGTAGATGCCCGCGGCTTCGATGAAGCCGCCCAGCGTCAGCTTCACGCCCTTGATGTACAGGGCGTCGGTCTTCGGCTTGTTCTTGTCGACTTCGGCGGCCACGGCGACCGGGATCGACTGGATGATGGCGGCGGTGGCGTCGGCGTCCTGGGCCTGGGCGGTCTGGATCTGCTCCTGAGCGGCCTGGGCGGCGGCGGTCGCCTGCTGGGCCTGGGCCTGGGTCTGCGCCTGGCTGGCGGCTTGGGCGTCCAGGCGGGTTTGCAGGTCATGCACTTCGGCGCGCAGGGCGGCGAGTTCGCCACCGGTGGCGGCGGCCACGTGCTCGACCTTCTTGTGCACGACCTTCTTGTGCTTGGTCGCGGTTTCGGCGTGGGCCAGGCCCGCGCCCATGGCGAGCATCGCGCCCAGGGCCGCGCCGCGGTACAGCGACGTCTTGCTAAGCATGTGTGAGTGTCCTTTGATCCCCAGCCCGACCTAGGCCAGTCAAGCTTGGGGTGGCGCTTAGCCCTGGGGCATGATCCTTCCGCAAAGGTTCGATGACGCTTTTGTGTAAGTGGGGGCTATCTCGGGTGGCGCGGCATTCCGGCCACAGTGCGGCGAGAAGGCGGCAAACCCTTGCGCAGGCAGTCAAGTCAGAGCCGGAGAGCCCTGACTTTGCAAGGTCTCGTTTTGTGACGGGCGGCCGTCACAAAAGCCGGGCGCGCAGCGCCTGGGACAGCAGATCGATGGCGGTGACGGCTACAACGATGACGATGACGATCGCCGCCGTCTGGCCATAGTTGAACCCGTTCATGCTGTCGAACAGCAGCTGGCCGATGCCGCCGGCGCCGATCAGGCCCAGCACCGTGGCCGAGCGGGCGTTGGATTCGAACCGGTACAGGGCGTAGCTGGTCCACAGCGGCGCCACCTGGGGCAGCACGCCCCAGACGATCTCGTGCAGGCGGCCGGCGCCCACGGCGCGCACGCCCTCGACCGGGCGGGGATCGATCGCCTCCACCGCCTCGGAGAACAGCTTGCCCAGCACGCCGCCGGTATTGACCGCCAGCGCCAGCACGCCGGCGAACGGGCCAAGGCCCACCGCCACCAGGAAGATGGTGCCCATCACCAGGTCGGGCACGGCGCGGAAGATGTTCAGCACCCAGCGCGCCGGCTGCTGCAGCCACGGCGGGGCGACGTTGCTGGCGCCGGCCAGGCCCAGCGGGATGGCCAGCACGATGGCCAGCCCCGTGCCCCAGAGCGCGATCTGCAGGGTCAGCCACATCTGGGCGACGTAGAGCTTCCAGTAGCCCCACTCCGGATGCAGGAAGGCCTGCACCAGTTCCCGCATGTTCCGGGAGTTGGTGAACAGCAGCGGCAGCCGGTGCAGCTCCACCGGGCCGATGCTGATCGCCAGCAGGGCCGCGACCCCGCCCCAGACCAGCCAGTCCGTCAGGCGCTGGCGCAGCGGGCGGACGGGCGGCGGCGGGAGGGTCGCTGGCGCGAGCGCCGTCATGAGCCGCCTGCCGCGGCCTGCATCTGCTGGATCGGCTGCAGGTAGTCGTCCGACGCCGGGTTGAAGGCGGAATAGTGCAGGTCGGCCAGGATCTTGCGCTGGCGCTCGCCCTCGGCGCCGGGGGCCTTGCCGTAGCTGATGAAGAAGTCGCGGATCTTGTGCTTCAGGTCCGGGTCCAGGTCGTTGCGGTAGACCAGGGCCGACTCGGGCAGGTCGGGCGAGGTCCACACCACCTTGATCTTGTCGAAGGCGGACTTGGCGGCGGGCGAGGCCGAGCCTTCCTGGGCCCAGTCCAGTCCGACCGAGTTGTTGGTCGAGCCGTCGAGCAGGCCGTTGGCCACCGCCATCAGGTTGGCGTCGTGGGTGGCGTTGCGCACCTGCTTGAAGCAGGTGTTGGGGTCGATCTTGTGCGGCTTGAACAGGAAGGCCATGGGGGCCAGCGTGCCCGAGGTCGACTTGGGATCGCCCATGCCGAAGGCCAGGCTGTGGTCGCACTTCAGGATGCGGTCCAGCGTGACGCCGGAGTCCTTCTTGACGATCAGCACCGAGGTGTAGGTCGACAGGCCCTTGGTGTCGACGGTGCGGGCGAACACCTCGCCGTGGGCGCGCTTGATGGTCTCCAGCGCCGGCTCGGCCGAGTACCAGCCCACCTGCACCTGATCATAGCCCATGGCCTCGACCAGGGCGGCGTAGCTGGAGGAGAAGTAGGGCTTCACCGGCACGCCGATGGCCTTGGACAGGTCGTCCAGCAGCGGCGTCCAGCGCGGCTGGAACGCGGCCTGGTCCTCGGCCGACAGAATGGAGAAGTTCAGCACCGTCGGCTTGGCGGGCGCGCCGCCGCCGGAAGGGCCGCCGCAGCCGGCCAGGGCGGCGCAGGCCGCCAAGGTGACGGTCAGGCGCTTCAGGCCGGGGATCTTCAGGCCGGAGATCATGGCGCGGTTCCTTCGCTCAGCATGTCTTCGAATTCGGGGCCGTAGATATCGACCAGCATCGGCCGGGTCAGGCCGGCGGAGGGGCCGTCATAGACCACCTTGCCGTCCTTCAGCGCCACGGTGCGCGGGCAGTAGCGCATGGCGTATTCGACGTGGTGCAGGGTGACCACCACGGTCAGGCCGTCGTTGCGGTTCAGGGCCTGCAGCACGCCCATCACCTTGCGCGCGGCCACGGGATCGAGCGAGGCCACCGGCTCGTCGGCCAGGATCGCCTCGGCCCCCTGGACCAGGGTGCGGGCGATGGCGCCGCGCTGTTGCTGGCCGCCCGACAGGGTGTTGGCGCGCTGTCCGGCGTAGTCGGCCACGCCGACGCGGACCAGGGCGGCCATGCCGCGCTCGCTCTCGGCCTTGGGCCAGCGCCCCACCAGCCCCGCGAGCAGGCCCACCCGCGGCAGGGCCCCGATCATGACGTTGGAATAGAGACTGAGGCGCGGAACTAGGTTGAACTGCTGGAAGATGAAGCCGACCCGGGCGCGCAGGCCGCGCACATGCTCGTCGAGCTTGCCGCCGGCCTGCACCGTGTGGCCCAGGGCCTCGATCCGGCCGGGGCCGCCGTCGATGCGGGTGAGGCCGGTCAGGGTGCGCAGCAGGGTGGACTTGCCCGAGCCCGACGGGCCGATCAGGGCCACCATCTCGCCGGAGCCGATCTGCAGGTCCACGTCGTTCAGCGCCAGACGGGCGCCGAAGGTCTTGCTCACCGACTTTGCGTGGAAGGCGATCTCGCCAGCTTTGCCTGAGGCGGACATTGGGGCGGACATGGGGGCCGACATGCGGCGACGCGCGCTCCGGAGGAATCTCAGGCCTTTGAATCGCCTTCTACGGCAGTGGCCGCAACGGTTTTGTGACGCCGCCCCCAACCTTGGCCAGAACCTTGCCCGCGACCCTCGATTTCAGGGCCTCGGGCGGCTGTGGAAAACCCCTCGCCGGGCGTGACCGGAAATGGGGCGAAAAAGGTCGAAATTCTGCGATCTGGAAACGCAAAAATTCGTATATAGAATCAATGAGTTATTGCGGGGCTGGCGATTATTTTTTTGCAACGCTCGATAAGCGCTTTACATCGCCGGCCATGACCCCTATTTCGCCTGCCTCCGGCGGACCCGAGTCCCGCTCTTCTGAGCGCTGCTAACGCCGGTCTGGGTTC
>FSXV01000081.1_pt1 | contig 15332 bp, 10 predicted proteins | sample 1638401 | NCBI WGS metagenome assembly FSXV01 (sample SAMEA3914788, study PRJEB12502) | metagenome | biome: forest; material: soil | place: Canada | collected 2011-07-03 | depth 0.1 m | reverse complement strand
CGTCCGACGCTCGCCCATCATCGCCGCCACCCCGCTCTGATCACCTCAGTGAATCAGCGCCAGCCCCCAGCGACAACCGGACTTTTTCAACGGAATAGGTCGGAAGCTGCCGCCAGGGCCAGAAAGCCGGCCACGTCGATCGTCTCGGCCCGCGCGCGAGCGTCCGTAGCCAAATGCGAGTCCTGCATCCTGCATGGATCAGTCACGCGCAATCAATCCTGCAATCCGCTAGACGCTAGACGCTAGAACGAGAGAGAAAGGAGGCCCGGCCTTGTCCGGGCCTCCTTTGGGGCGGCGCCGCGGATGGCCGCTGAAGTGGCCGCTCCGATTGGCGCGAGGCTTCGAATTAGTGCGGAGTTGAGGCTGCGCCGGCCACGGCGCCCGTGCCGCCACCCACGGCGGCGCCAACCGCCGCGCCTGGGGCGCACCCAATCGGAAGCGTCACAACACATCCGATCGCCGCGCCGATACCGGCGCCCGTCGCTCCGCCCGCCAAGGCGCGCGCGCCCGGATCGGCGTGCCAACGCCCATCCCGCGAATAATATCCACGGTCATCTGTCGGGTCGGAGCGCCAGTGCACATGCTCGTCGCTTTGGTGGGCGGCATACCAATCAGAATTGTAATAGGTGACCGGCGCGTCGGACCCGTAAGCATACCTCTGGTGCACCCGCCAGCAGTCGCCGTCCTGATTGCAGGCGACATAGGTATGTTCGCTCGGTTGGGCGCTCGCCACCGTCGGCATCATCGAGCTTCCGCCCATAGTGGCAAGAAATGAACTCACTGCGAACGCAGCGGTAAGAATCTTCATGGTATTATTTCCCTTGGCGATTGCGGCAGGCTTGCTGGCTGACCGTCCAGCGGGAAACAAGGCGAGGAAGACCTAAGTTCCAGATGTCGAGTTTTCGCCCTCGTACTCCATCCGAGTTCAGTCTTTCCTCGGGAAATCTCGAACGTCTGGAATCCGGCGCCGCGCCAATGACCGCATTGGGCCGCGAAGCTCCTCCTCCCAACCGGGCGCTGCAAACCGTGGCGCGACCTGAACCCAGCAGCCCTTGAGCTTGGGCGCCCGGCGCCCTACCGCTTGCGCTCCGGTTGAACAGGATCCGAAGACCCATGTCCCAGCGCTGGCGGCGGTTCGCCCTCGTAGCCCTCGTCCCTGCAGCGCTGATGACGAGCACCGCGCTCGCCCACGCCGCCACGCCGTTCCAGCCCGCCGACATGCCGGCCAAGTTCGAGCCCAGGACCGACAGCTTCGACTACGTTCGGCGCGAGGTGATGATCCCCATGCGCGACGGGGTGAAGCTGCACACCGTCCTGATCATCCCCAAGGGGGCGAAGCGCGCGCCGATCCTGCTCGACCGCACCCCCTACAGCGCCGCCGAGCACACCAGCCGCACCGAAAGCCCGCACATGGCGGCGGTGGTGCCCTCGACCTTCGACGTGTTCATCGGGGCGAACTACATCGTCGCCTTCCAGGACGTGCGCGGGAAGTACGGTTCGGAGGGCGAGTACGTGAACGAGCGGCCGCTGCGCGGGCCGCTGAACCCCACCAATGTCGACCACGCCACCGACGCCTACGACACCATCGACTGGCTGGTGAAGAACGTGCCCGAGACCAACGGCAAGGTCGGCATGATCGGCACCTCCTACGACGGCATGATGGTGCTGATGGCGCTGTCCGATCCGCACCCGGCGCTGAAGGCGGCGGTGCCGATCAACCCGGTGGCCGACACCTGGATGGGCGACGACGACTTCCATGGCGGCGCCTTCCGCATGGCCGGCTACGACTACTACTACTCCCAGGACAGCGCCCGCGGTTCGGGTGACGACCTGTGGCGCGGGACCTTCGACGACTACGACGTGTTCCTGCGCGCGGGCTCCGCCTCGGACTTCACCCGCGAGTACGGCGTCGACAAGCTGGGCTTCCCGCAGAAGCTGGCGGCGCACCCGGCGTATGACGCCTTCTGGCAGGCCCAGTCACTGAACCACATCCTGGCCGAGCGGCCGCACAAGACGCCGACCCTCTACGTCGCCTCGCTATGGGACCAGGAGGACATGTACGGGTCCATCGCCACCTATGAGGCCACCCGCAAGTCGGACACAGCCCACGAGGACGACCTGGCGCTCGGCCCCTGGCGGCACGGCGGCGCCAATGGCGACGGCTCGCACCTGGGCGCCATCAGCTTCGACGGCGACACGGGGCTCTGGTTCCGCCGCCATGTGCTGAAGCCCTTCCTCGACGCCCACCTGAAGGACGACGCGCCCGCAGCCGGGGCCGAGACCGTCGCGCCGGTGACTGCGTTCGAGACCGGGACCAACACGTGGCGCACCTATCCCACCTGGCCGCTGGCATCGGCCCGGGCCACGCCGCTGTATCTCAAGCCCGGCGGCGCGCTCGGCTTCACCCCCGCGCCCGGCCACGCCAACCAGTCTGAGACCTACATCTCCGACCCGGCCAAGCCCGTGCCCTATCGCCTGCGCCCGATCCGGCCGACCTACGCCAAGGATTCGACCTGGGGCCAGTGGCTGGTGGACGACCAGCGCAACTTCGCCGACCGCACCGACGTGCTCACCTTCACCACCGACGTGCTGACCGCCCCGGTGCAGATCTCCGGCGCGCCGGAGGTGAACCTTTGGGCCGCGACCACGGGCACCGACGCCGACTGGGTGGTGAAGCTGATCGACGTCTCGCCCGACGAGGTGCCGCAGAACCCGACCATGGGCGGCTACCAGCTGGCGGTGGCGATGGACATCTTCCGCGGCCGCTACCGCAAGAGCTTCGAGCACCCCGAGCCGATCCCGGCCAACACCGCCGAGCTGTACCGCTGGGCCCTGCCCAACACCAACCACGTGTTCCTGTCGGGCCACCGCATCATGGTGCAGGTCCAGTCGAGCTGGTTCCCGCTCTACGACCGCAACCCCCAGACCTACGTGGACAACATCTTCTTCGCCAAGCCCGCCGACTACCAGAAGGCGACGCAGCGGGTGTTCGACGGCGGGGCGCATGAGAGCTTCATCACCCTGCCGCTGGTCGAGGCGGGGCAGGGGGCGAGGTAACTCGTCCGCTCATCCTCGCGAAGGCGGGGATCGACTGCGTGTTTCGAGACGCGGCTAAAGCCGCTCCTCAGCATGACGAAGGAAGGTGAACGCCCCCATTGTCATCCTGAGGAGCCCCGAAGGGGCGTCTCGAAGGACGCAACTTGCCGACGCCGGGGATGGGGCGGCCAAATCCCATTGGCCCCACCCGCCCCCAGGTGTAGCCTCCACCCGTCTCTTGCTCTTCACGTTTCTCCCGGTTCCGGCGGGGCGACGTCGGACGCCGGCCTTGCCCCCGCAGACCGAGGAGACGGCCATGCTCCACGACAGCTCCCCCTCCACCGACCCCTCCCGCGCCGCGCCGCCGCCGCGCCAGATGGAGCCCGGGCGGCTCGACGCCTTCCTGGGAAAGATGGTCGGCGACCTGGGCGCGGCGTTCACCGCCGCCCTGGTGGTCGTCGGCGACAAGCTGGGGCTGTACAAGGCCCTGGCCGAGCACGGGCCCAGCACCTCGGCGGAGCTGGCGGCCCACACCCGCACCTCGGAACGCTATGTGCGCGAGTGGCTGGCGGCCCAGGCGGCGGCCGGCTACGTCGACTACGACGCGGCGAGCCGGATGTTCTCGCTCAATCCCGAGCAGGCCATGGTGTTCGCCGAGGAGAGCGGGCCGGCCTTCCTGATCGGCGCTTTCGACATCGTCGAGGCCATGTTCCGCGACGAGCCCAAGATCACCGAGGCCTTCCACACCGGCTCGGGCGTCGGCTGGCACGAGCATGACGCCTGCCTGTTCTGCGGGGCCGAGCGCTTCTTCCGCCCCGGCTACAACGCCCATCTGGTCAGCGAGTGGATCCCGGCGCTGAAGGGCGTGGAGGCCAAGCTCAAGGCCGGCGCGGCGGTGGCCGACATCGGCTGCGGCCACGGCGCCTCGACCATCATCATGGCGCAGGCCTACCCGAAGTCGCGCTTCTTCGGCTTCGACTACCCCCCCGCCTCGATCGAGCGGGCGCGGCAGGCGGCGCGCGAGGCGGGCGTGGACGACCGGGTCGAGTTCGGCGTGGCGGCGGCCAAGGAGTTCCACGGCCATTTCGACCTGATCTGCATCTTCGACGCCCTGCACGACATGGGCGACCCCGTCGGCGCCGCGCGTCACATCCACGACCGGCTGGATTCCGACGGCACCTGGATGCTGGTCGAACCCTTCGCCCACGACTGCCTGCACGACAACCTCAACCCGGTGGGGCGGATGTTCTACGCCGCCTCGACCATGTTCTGCACCCCGGCCTCGCTGTCGCAGGAGGTGGGGCTGGGCCTGGGCGCTCAGGCCGGCGAGGCGCGCATGCGCGCGGTGTGCGAGGAAGCCGGCTTCGGCCGCTTCCGCCGCGCGGCCGAGACGCCGTTCAACCTGGTGTACGAGGTGAGGGCGTAGGGGGCACCTATTCAAGGGCGGCAATCCAATGGGGGGGATCGCCCCGATGGACTGTCGTATGCGCACCATTGTTCCTAACGTCTGAGTTCACTCAGAATGGCGATGAGGACGGCATTTTTGGCTCGCAACGTGGCCCAATAGCTATTCCCTACGATACTATGACCGTTAAGCGCCATCGCGTCTCCGGTAGCTGCTTCAAGTTGCGCCGAATACGATGGGTCGAATTGTGAGGTTAGAAATGCGTCGACCCTGTTTAGCCAACTTGCGTATTTAGATTTAATGTCAGGCGTGTCGTTATTTTTGGCGAAATCGGACTCTATCTGATTGGCCTCATTTACGAGCTGAGCGATAGCATCGATCTGATTTTTATGGTCGAGGGAAGGATTCGCGGCGTTATTATTTATTGTGACGGACCCGTTGTTCATGCCGGCGAAGCCGCCGTTTCCAGCCGTAGCCGATAGAACGGCCGTCGGGGAGGCAGCACCGCCAGCCACTTGCCGAGCCCTGAAAGCCTTCGCAGGATTGGATGGTCGTTTGATCTGCTCTCCACTAGCGAGATCTGTCAGGGCGAGATGATCTATAAGATGTATAAATACGTGTTCAGCGCAGGAATTCCGTTGCTGAAGTACTGATCCGAGGTCTTTCTGAGCGATTCCTTTGTGGAATTCACCAGCGGCACCCACGCTGCCAGAAATTCCAAACGAAAATAATTTTCCCAACAATTTCGGTATGTTGGCGCTTATCGCTCCTTGGGCTTTGCCGGTTGTCGTATAGCCATAATCCTCTGGTGTGACGCAAATCGAATTGGCCGCAGCAACTAATCGATCTAGTGCAATCTCGTTCGGTGCTTTGATTGTTTCGACTGCGGCTGCAAACTGAAAGCTGCCGAAGAGAGCGGCGGCACTGCTCAATGTCAGGATCGCCGCGCGTATGCCTACCACAGATATCCCCCTATCGTTTTTCGATGGAAATCCGACTTACCAATAACCACAGAACCTGTTTGGTATATCCTGGAGCTCGGGGGGGACTTATCCCTGCTTACTGCCTTTAGGCCCCTCAGCCCCACAGCTCCGCCGGCGGCGGTTCGATCATCGAGCCGAGATAGACCAGGCCCGGTTCGCGGTCGCGGGCGAGGAGGAGGGGGCCGTCGAGGTCGACCACCTCGGCGCCCTGGGCGATGATCAGGGCCGGGGCCATGGCCAGCGAGGTGGCCACCATGCAGCCGGTCATGATCTCCAGCCCCTGCTCGCGCGCGGCGGCGTGCAGGGCCAGGGCCTCGGTCAGGCCGCCGGTCTTGTCGAGCTTGATGTTGATCGACTGGTAGCGCCGCGCGCAGGCGTCGAGCTCAAGGCGGGTGTGGATCGACTCGTCGGCGCACAGCGGCACCGGCGAGCTGTAGCCCTCCAGCGCCTCGTCCTCGCCGGCCTTCAGCGGCTGTTCGATCAGCATCACCCCCAGCTTGGCCAGCTCGGGCGCCAGGCGCCTGAGCCCCTCGAAGTCCAGCGCTTCGTTGGCGTCGACCACCAGCCGGGTCTTGGGCGCGGCCTCGCGCACGGCCTGGACGCGGTCGATGTGGTCGGCCGAGCCGATCTTCAGTTTCAGGATCGGCCGGCGCGCCACGGTGCGGGCGGCCTCGGCCATCTCTTCGGGCGGGGCCAGGCTTAGGGTGTAGCAGGTCTTGACTGGGTCCAGCCGCTCGCGGCCGAGCAGGGTCCAGGCCCGCACGCCGGCCCGCTTGGCCTCCAGGTCCCACAGGGCGCAGTCCAGCGCGTTGCGCGCCGCGCCCGGCGGCAGCAGCGCCTCCAGCGCCAGGCGGTCGATGCCGGTCTCGATGGCGTCGCGGGTGGTCTCGATCTCGGTCAGGCAGCCTTCGACGGTCTCGCCATAGCGTGGATAGGGCGTGGCCTCGCCGCGGCCGACGTGCCGGCCGTCGTCGAGTTCGACCACGATCACCCGCGCCTCGGTCTTGGACCCGCGCGAGATCACGAAGGCGCCGGCGATGGGCCAGCGCTCCTCGCGGGCGGTGAGGCGGATCATGCCGTCACAGGTCGCCGACGGCGGCGTCCAGCAGCAGGAAGGCGCGCCCGGCGTCTGAGCCCAACAGGCCCGTGGCCACGCGCACGCCGTCTTCGTGTTCGGCCGCCTCGCGCAGCAGGGCGTCGTAGCGGCCGACGAAGCGGTCAGCCTGCTCGCGCAGTTCCTTGTCGGTCAGCACCCGGCGCGACAGCCGCCGGATCGCGGCCGGGGCCAGGCGGCGCAGGGCGTCGCGGGCGGTGGCCACGTCGCCATCCAGCATCGCCCCGGCCAGTTGCTCCACCCGCACGATCGGCAGCAGGGCGGCGGCGTCGACGCCGAGTTGCTCGATCTCGCGGATCATCTGCTCGGCCAGGCTGTCGGTGTCGGTGGGCGTGTCGTCCATGGAGGACAGCAGGTCCTTCCAGGTCCACTCGTCCAGCTCGCCGTCCCACTGCTTGCCGCCGGGCGTGGCGCCGCCAGGTTCGCGGTTTTTGGGCTCGTGGTTTTTGGGTTCGCGGCTCTTGGGTGCGGTCTCGAACACCGCCTTCACCGCGTCTTCCGAGGCGGTGGGGGTCAGTTTCAGGCGCGGGCGCAGGCCGGGGATTTCCTCGGCGGCCAGCTCGATCTCGGGCTCGGCCCCAGCCCCGGCCCCGGCTTCTGGGCGCGCGGCGGAGGTGGCGTCCTCCTCGGCGCGCATGGCGCGGCCGAACACCGGCTGGCTGGGACGGCCGCCGGCGAAGTGCGGCTTGCGCTCCTGCGGGAAGGCGGCCTCGGCCTTGGGCGTCACCGGCGCGCTCCAGCGGCCGGTGGAGAAGGCGGCTTCAGCGCCAGCCGCCGGGGCGGCGGGCTCGGCCTGAGCCGGCGTCTCGGCCTTGGGCTCCGGCTTGGGCTCGACCCTGGGTTCGGCCTTGGATACCGGGCGGGCCAGCTCGGCGCGCGCGGTCTCGGCCTTGGGGGCGGCGGCGCGGCCCATCAGCTTCACCGCCTCGCTCAGGCTCTCGTAGTTGCGGCGGATGCGCTCCTGGAAGCCGGCGTCCAGCGCCTTGGTCTCTTCCGAGGCCTGGCGGGCGGCGGCGGTCATGTCCGACAGGCTGCGCTCGACCACGCCGCGCACGCTGTCGGCATGACGCTGGGCGGTCTCGGGCAACTGGGCCACCTTGGCGTCGATCTCGCCCAGCGCGCCGGACAGGTCGGCCAGGGCGCCGCGCGCGGCCCCGAGGCCCGCCTCGATCTTGCCGGCCGAGTTCAGGCCCGCATCCTCGACCAGGCTGGCGGCCTGCTCGATCAGGCGGCGCGCCTCGCCGATGCGCGAATCGAAGGCCTGGTTGGCGCGTTGGCCGGCGTCGAAGGCCAACTGGCCGAGCTGCTCGACCTGGGTGCGGGCGGCGGCCACATGGGCCTCGGCGGCTTCGCGCACGGCCTCGCTCTCGGCGGCGGCCTGGTTGCGGGCGTCCTGGGCCGCGCCGGCCAGGGCGATCAGCGCCTCGCGCAGGCTGTCCTCGGTCTCGACCCGGATGCCATGGGCCTCGGCGGCCAGCAGGGCCCGGTTGGCGCGCACGCTCTCGGTCAGTTCGGTGATCTGGTTGACCGCGGTCTCGGCCAGGGTGCGCAGGGCCTCGGCCCCGGCGTCGCTGGCGCGGGTCAGGTCGCCGGCGCCGGCGCGGCTCTCGGCGATGGCCGCCATCAGCTGGGCGCGGTGGCTCTCCAGACGTACGGCGATCTCTTCTTCATCCGCCTCCAGCGCCTGGGCCAGGTTCGACAGGGCGTTGCGCTGGTCGGTCAGGCGGGCGTCGAGGAAGCGCAGCCGCTCCGACAGGGCGGCGGCGGACACGTCCAGGCGCTCGGCCTGGCGGGCCAGGGTCTCGCCGGCGTCCTGGGCGGCCAGGGCGGCGTCGGCGCTGGCCCCGGTCAGGCTGGCGGCGCTGGCGGCGAGCGAGGCCTCGGCCTCCTGCAACTGGCTGCGGGCGAGGTCGGAGGTCTCGGCCACCAAGCGGGTCTGGCGCTCGACGCCCTGGGACAAGCCCTGGGCGCCGGCGTTCAGCTCGCCCAGCAGGGCGGAGACGCCGTCGCGTTCCTGGGCCAGGGTCTCGCCCATCACCCGGGCGGTGCGCTGGGCCTCGGCGGCGGTCTCGGTCAGGCGGTCGGTCTCGGCGGCCAGGTTCTCGCGCACGGCGTTGAGCTGGTCCTGGGCGGCCTGGGCGGCCTGGTTGGCGCGCTCGACCTCCTCGCGGATGGCGCCCAGGATGTCGCCGGTGCGCGCGGCGGTGAGCGCCACCGGCGTGGTCAGGTCGTCGGCCAGGCTACGGACCCAGCGCGCCTCGTCGGCCAAACGCGCGCCCTGGCGGGCGACGAAGGCGGCGGCGAACAGGAGCAAGGCCGGCAGCAGGGCCAGCGACAGCAGCACCGTTAGGTGGGTCGGCTTGCTCTCCAACCCGTTCCAGCCGACGTAGCCGAGGTCGTAGGCGATCACCATGCCGGCCAGGCCGATCGCCGCTACGCCCGCGACCAGATAGGCGTGACGGGCGATGCCCAGGTCGGGGGCGCGCTTGATCGAGCCGCGGCTGACCGAGAGCGGCGTCGCGGTGGGCTCCAGCGGCGGCGGCTCCACGGGCTTGGATTTGGACTTGGGCATGGATTTCGGTTTGGGCGGCAGGCCGGCGTCGCGCGGGCGGACGGTTTCGCGCGGGGCTTCACGCGCGGCGGAATCTTCCGAAGCAACCAAGGGCGTGAAGTTCAGCGGCGGAACGCGCTTGCGAGCTCTCATGGACGCGGCCTATGGCGGGCGGCGCAGTGCAGGCGCGCAGTCCCGCCCAACCCTGCGCCCGAAGAAGAAAATCCTACAGTTCACGGCGCATTCCGGGAAGCGGCGAATCGCGCTTTTCAACCATGTCGCGAGGCTGGGGACGGCGCCCCACGGAACAAACACCTGCAATCGCTTGCTTCCTGGCCTGCCGCATGGCTGAACTCGGGAAACGATTGAGGAGAAGACGATGCGTCGCACCCTTGGCCTGGCCCTGGCCGTTACGGCCGCTGTCCTGGTCGCCGGCTGCGAGAATGGCCTCAGCGGTCCAGCCGCGCCGTCGGGCTATGGACCGCCGCCGCCGCCGCCCCCTCCGTCGCCGCGCCCGACCCAGGCGCCCGGCTTTGACCCGAACGACTTCGCCTGGTCCGCGGCGGTGGGGCCGAACGCGGTGATCGGGCGCGTGCAGTACCATGCCGCCAGCGGCGCGGTGTGGAGTTGCGCCGGCCAGACCATCGCCCTGATCCCGCGCGCCCGCTACTCGGCGGCGCGGATGCGGGCGCTGTACGAGTCCGACGACCACGCCGTGGTGCCGGTGGGCGAGGTCAAGGCCCGCGACGCCGCCCAGCCGGGGGTGGACTACGGCCGCTTCGTGCGCACCGCCGTCTGTGACGCGCGCAACGGCTTCGTGTTCGACCACCTGCCCGATGGCAGCTTCTTCATCATCGCCCGCGCCCTGCCGCACGACAAAGCCGTGGCGGCCAACGCCGGGGTGGTGGTGATGCAGCGGGTCGATGTCCACAACGGCGCGGGGCTGAAGATCACCCTGCCGGTGCAGCACCCGTAGGGACCGACGCTGCGTGCTTCGAGACGCGGCTTGCGCCGCTCCTCAGCATGACGACGGGAAGTGAACACCCACGTTCGTCATCCTGAGGAGCCCCGATAGGGGCGTCTCGAAGGACGCACAGTTTCCCGGCCTCAGGTCGCCGCCTTGCGATGCTCGGTCGGCGGATGGCCGAGCAGGGCCGGTTCGAACAGCAGGGCCGTCACCAGGGTCCAGCCGAGCGCGATCATCAGCAGCTTGCCGATGCCCGCCGTGCCCGGGTGGGTCGAGATGATCAGGCTGCCGAACGAGGCGCCGGTGGTCAGCGCGCTGAACAGCACCGCCCGCGCCAGGCTGGAGCGCAGCAGGTTGGTCTCGCCGTTGCGCCAGGCGATCACGAAGTAGATGTTGAACGCCACCCCGATGCCGAACAGCAGCGGGAAGGCGATGATGTTGGCGAAGTTCAGCGGCTGGCCGATCAGCACGCAGGTGCCCAGCGTCAGCAGTCCGGTCAGCAGGATCGGGGCCATGGTCAGGGCCACGTCGCGCGCCCGCCGCAGCACCGCGCCCAGCAGGATGATGATCACCACGAACGAGATCACGCCGGCCTGCATGAAGGCGGTGTAGATCGTGCGTCCGGCCTCCTGGATGGTGATGGGCGTGCCGGTGGCGTCCGGCGCCAGGGTCCGCACCGCCTTGGCGAAGCGGGCCAGCACCCGGTTGTCGTTGGAATCGCCGGTGGGGAACACCTGGATCCGGGCCTGGCCGTTCGGCGCCACCCAGTCGCGCACCAGTTCGGGCGGCAGGCTGGCGCGGGTGACCGGCTGGGCCTGCAGCAGATTGCGCAGCTGGGTCAGCAGGGTGTTGAGCGGCGCGATCAGCAGCGTCTGGGCCTGGGTGCGGACCGAGGGCGGACCTGAGGCCAGCTTGCGCAGGGCCGCAGCCAGCCGGTGGGCGTCGTCGGCCGAGGCGCCGGTGGCGGTCTTGGCGGCGGCGTCCAGGTCCTGGGCGGTGTGGTTCAGGGTCGAGACCACCTCGGTGTCGGCCGGGGCCGGCTGCACCTCGAACGGATTGAGCGTCGGGTCGAGCAGCAGCGAGGCGTCGCTGATCGCCGCCAGCTTTTGCGACTGGTCGCCGGGGATGAAGGTGTTGAGCGTCAGGGTCTGGGACACTTCGGGCAGCTTGGACAGCCGGTCCGACAGGGCCTGGGCCTGGGCGATGGAGGGGGTGAGGATGTCGATGGTGTTCGGCGTCTCCTCGGGGTCCTTCATCAGGTCGTACACGGTGGCCATGGCCTCGCCGTGCGGGTTCTGCAGGTGCAGCGGGTTGAAGTCGAAGCGCACGAAGGCCAGCAGCACCAGGCACACCACGGCCACGCCGCCGAAGATGGTCAGCACCCGCTTGCGCTTTTCGATCAGGTAGTCGTCCAGCGGCCCGAGGGCGGCGATGCCGACTTCCTCGCCCTCGCCGCCGGGGCGCAGCAGCACCAGCAGGGCCGGCAGGAAGGTCACCGCCAGCACGAAGGCCACCGCCATGCCCACCCCGGCGATGGCGCCGAGTTCGGACACGCCGGAATAGCTGGTGGGAAGGAAGGCGAAGAAGGCGAGCGCGATGCCCGCTGCGGCGAGGGCCAGCGAGCCGCCGACGCCTGCGCCCGCCGCCACCAGGGCGTCCTTCAGCTCGGGATGCAGGCGCCGTTCCGCCCGGTAGCGGACGCAGAACTGGATGCCGAAGTCCACGCCCAGGCCCACGAACAGCGGGATGAAGGCCACCGAGATCAGGTTGAAGCGGCCGATGGTCAGCAGGCCTGCGCCCGCAGTCACGATCAGGCCGACGATGGTGGTCAGCAGGATGGCGGCGACCAGGCGGACCGACTTCACCGCGAACCACAGCATCAGCACCATGGAGCCCAGCATCACGCTGGTCATCAGCAGCGCGCGCTGCTTCAGCGAGGAGAACTGCTCGTCGTTCAGCGGCACCGAGCCGGTCAGGCGCACGGTGACGCCGTGGGCCTGGTCGAGCTTCAGGTCGCGGGCGATCTGGCGGATGGCGTCGCTGGACTTCGAGCCCGGTTCGATCGAGCTGTAGTCGAGCACCGGCTTCACCAGGATGAACTGGCGCGTGCCCGCCGCGTGCGGCCCGCTGGAGAACAGGGCCTGCCACGAGAAGTAGGCCGGCTTGCCGTCGGCGGTCTTCTCCAGGGCGTCGGCCAGGCCCTTCATGGGCTTGTCCAGGTCCGCCAGCTTGGCCTGGCCGTGCTGCACGCCGACCAGGGCGGTGTCCAGCGCGTTCATCACCCCGCGCACGCTGGGATCGGCGGCCAGGGGGCCGAGGAAGGCCTGGGCCTGGAGCAGCTGGTTGACGGTCGACTGCACCTCGTTCAGCGGCAGCAGCAGCAGGCCTTCCTTCTGGAAGAAGGGGCCGCCGTTGGGCCGGCGCACGCTGTGGAACAGGTCGTGATGCTGCGACAGGGCGTCAGCCAGCCGGTCGGACGCCGCCTCGGCCAGTTCAGGCGTGGCGCCGTCGATCACCACCGCGGTCAGGCTGGCGTTCTGCGGGAAGGCGCGGTCGAGCGCGGCGTCGTCCTGGCGCCACTTGAGCTTGGGCGAGATCAGCTCCGCCGTGTCGGCCGTCATGGCGAAGTGCTTGGCGGTGAACATGGCCGACCCAACGGCCAGCAGCAGGCCCAGCGGCACGACGATCAGGGCAAAGCGGCAGCTCGCCGCCACGACACGGGCGATCAGGGACGGCTTCACAGTCGATCCATTTCAAGTGGCGGACGATCAAATATCGCGTCCCCTTGTGCCTGCTTCGGCGTATCGCGCGCAAGTCCGGCGAAGCTGGCGTCTCGACAAGCGGGCTTGCACATACGAATTAGATGCGGTGAGCCACGATACCCTGATCCACCAGCTGATCCGTCCGCCTGTCCGCGCCGTCGCCAAAACCTCGGTGACGCCGAACCAGGTGACGACCCTGCGCCTGCTGGCGGGGCTGGGCGCGGGCGCGGCTTTCTCCGTGGGCGGAACGGTATGGATGGCTGCCGGCGGCGCCCTGATGCTGCTGTCGCTGCTGCTCGACCGCGCCGACGGCGAGCTGGCGCGCCAGACCGGGCTCAGCAGCGTCGGCGGCTATCGCTACGACTTGGTGTGCGATTGCCTCGGCAACATCGTCGCCTTCATCGGCGTGGGCGTGGGGCTGCGCAGCACGTTGGGCTGGTGGGGCGTGGGCCTGGGCGCCTCGGCCGGGATCAGCATCGTCGCCCTGTTCTACATGCTCAACGTGGCCAAGGTGGCCACCCCCAAGGGCGTCAGCGCCAACGGCCGCACCCTGGTCGATCCGGACGACGCCATGCTGCTGGTGCCGTTCATGGTCTGGTTCGGCGTGGCCAACTGGGTGGTGGAGATCGGCGGGGTAGTGACCCCGATCGTGGCCCTGGTGGTGGCCGCGCGCGCGGCGTTGCGGAAGCCCCGCGCGGCTTAATTCTGTCCGTTAAGTCCCGGCGACGGAGGGACGGACTGAGAATGCCGCCGCTTTTGCCTCGTCATCCCCCGACTTGATCGGGGGATCCATGGCGGCGTCCCATCCGGATCAGGCTGCGCTATGGATGCCCGGATCAAGTCCGGGCATGACGACGGGTTAAAGTGGTGCGGCGAACCGGGACCTCTCCCGCCTTCGCGGAGATGAGCGGTCTAGCCCACCACCTCTTCCACCGCCGCCAGCAGCCGCTCGAAGTCGGCGCGGTGCAGGTCGCCGATGCAGCCGATGCGGAAGCTGTCGCCCGCCGTCAGCTTGCCCGGGTAGATCAGGAAGCCGCGCTCGGCCAGGCCCTCGTACAGCGCCTCGAAGTCGAACGGCCGGTTCGGGCGCGGGCGGAAGGTGGCGATGATCGGCGCCTGCAGGGAGGGCTCGAGATACAGCGGAAAGCCCAGCTTCGCCATGCCGGCCGTCAGGACGTCGAGGTTCTCCTGGTAGCGCTTGAGCCGCGCGGGCGGCCCGCCTTCGGCTTCCAGCGCGCGCAGGGCCCCGACCAGGGCGGCCACCACCTGCACCGGCGGGGTGAAGCGCCACTGGCCGTTGGCCTCGAAGCCATGATGCTGGGCGCACAGGTCCAGGCTGGTCGAGGGGCTGGCGCCGGTGGCCCGGCCCAGCAGGTCGCGGTCGATCAGGGCGAAGCCGAGGCCCGGGACGCCCTCCAGGCACTTGTTGGACGAGGCCAGCACCGCGGCGACCGGGGTGGTGCGCAGGTCCAGCGGCAGGGCGCCGAAGCTCGACATGGCGTCCAGCAGCAGCGCCTTGCCATGGCGGGCGACGACGGCGGCGATCGGCTCCAGCGGGTTCAGCAGGCCGGTGGTGGTCTCGCAATGGACCAGGGCGACGTGGGTGATGCCCGGATCGGCCGAGAGCGCTTCGTCCACCCGCTCGGGATCGACCGGCTGGTGCTCATCCCAGTGCAGGGCGATGGCGTCCAGGTTGTAGCGTCGCGCAATGGCCAGGATGCGCTCGCCATAGGCGCCGTTGACCAGCACCAGCAGCCGGTCGCGCCGGTGCACCAGGGTGGCGATGGCGGCCTCGACGATAAAGGTGCCGCTACCCTGCAGGGGCACGGCCACATGGCTGGCGCCGGCGTGGACCACGTCGAGCAGGCGGGTGCGCAACTCGGCGGTCAGGGCGATGAAGGCCTTGTCGCGCGAGCCCCAGTCGCGAAGCATGGCCTGGCGGGTCGACAGCCGCGTGGTCAGCGGACCGGGGGTGAGCAGGATCGGGCTGTCGCTCATGATCGCCTCAGGACGCCAGGAAGGCCTTGAAACGCTGGGCCACTTCCGGCGGCTTCACCGTCGGGCGGCCGAGCTTGTCCATCGAGCCCGGCGCGATGCGGGCGTGGATCAGGGCCGGGCCGCCGGCGGCCGCAGCCGCGCGCCAGGCCGCTTCGAAGCCCTCCACGCTGTCGCACGCGCCGGCCCAGCGGTAGCCGCAGGCGAGCGCCACGCCGGCGAAGTCCACGAACGGCGACACCGTGGCCTGGCCGCCGGTGGAATCGTGCACGCCATTATCCAGGAGAACGTGAGTAAGATTCGGTGGGCTATAGGCGCCCACGGTGGCCAGCGTGCCCAGCTTCATCAGCGCCGCGCCGTCGCCGTCCAGCACCACGGTGCGCTTCTGGGTGTTGAGCGCCACGCCCAGCGCCATGCCGGTGGCCCCGCCCATGGAGCCGACCTGGTAGATGTGCTGCGGCCGGTCGGCCAGGGTGAACAGCTCGCGCCCGCACTTGCCGGTGGTGGCGACCACGGCGG
>FSXV01000195.1_pt1 | contig 15390 bp, 14 predicted proteins | sample 1638401 | NCBI WGS metagenome assembly FSXV01 (sample SAMEA3914788, study PRJEB12502) | metagenome | biome: forest; material: soil | place: Canada | collected 2011-07-03 | depth 0.1 m | reverse complement strand
GGCCACCCGCGTCACTTCCGAGGCGAAGGCGTTGAGCTGGTCGACCATGGTGTTGATGGTCTCCTTCAGCTCCAGGATCTCGCCGGAGACGGTGACGGTGATCTTCTTCGACAGGTCGCCGTTGGCGATGGCGGTGGACACCTCGGCGATGTTGCGCACCTGGGCCGTCAGGTTGCCGGCCATGGAGTTCACCGAGTCGGTGAGGTCCTTCCAGGTGCCGGCCACGCCCAGCACGTTGGCCTGGCCGCCCAGCCGGCCCTCGGTGCCGACCTCGCGCGCCACCCGCGTCACTTCCGAGGCGAAGGCGTTGAGCTGGTCGACCATCGTGTTGATGGTTTCCTTCAGCTCCAGAATCTCGCCCGAGACGTTGACGGTGATCTTCTTCGACAGGTCGCCGCTGGCGATGGCGGTGGACACCTCGGCGATGTTGCGGACCTGGGCGGTCAGGTTCGAGGCCATGGAGTTGACGTTGTCGGTGAGGTCCTTCCACGTCCCGGCCACGCCAGGCACTTGGGCCTGACCGCCGAGGCGGCCTTCGGTGCCGACCTCGCGCGCCACCCGCGTCACCTCGCCGGCGAAGCCGTTGAGCTGGTCGACCATGGTGTTGATGGTCTGCTTCAGCTCCAGGATCTCGCCCGACACGTCGACGGTGATCTTGCGCGACAGGTCGCCCCGCGCCACGGCGGTGGTCACCTGGGCGATGTTGCGCACCTGGGCCGTCAGGTTGCCGCACATGGCGTTCACCGAGTCGGTCAGGTCCTTCCAGGTGCCCGCCACACCTGGCACCAGCGCCTGGCCGCCGAGCTTACCCTCGGTGCCGACCTCACGCGCCACCCGCGTCACCTCCGAGGCGAACGAGCGCAGCTGGTCCACCATGGTGTTGATGGCTTCCTTGAGCTGCAGAATCTCGCCGCGCACGTCGACGGTGATCTTCTTCGACAGGTCGCCGTTGGCCACTGCGATGGTCACCTCGGCGATGTTGCGCACCTGGGCCGTCAGGTTCGAGGCCATGGAGTTGACGCTCTCGGTCAGGTCCTTCCAGACCCCCGTCACCTCGCGCACCTGGGCCTGGCCGCCGAGCTTGCCGTCGGTGCCCACCTCGCGCGCCACCCGGGTCACTTCCGAGGTGAACACGCTGAGCTGGCTGATCATGGTGTTGACGATGTTGGCCGCGCGCAGGAACTCGCCCTTCAGCGGCCGCCCGTCCACGTCCAGCGGCACCGTCTGCAGCAGGTCGCCCTTGGCCACGGCGGTGATGGCGCCGGTCACCGCGGTGGTCGGCCAGACCAGGTCGTCGATCAGGGTGTTGACCGAGGTCTCCATGCCGCCCCAGGCGCCGTCCGACAGGCCGAAGCGCACGCGGGTGCGGGTCTGGCCGTCGCGGCCCACCACCTGGCCTACGTGCTCCAGTTGCTGGGCCATGCGCTGGTTGGCGGCGACGATATCGTTGAAGGTGTCGGCGATCTTGCCGGCCACGCCGATATGGTCGCCGGGCAGGCGGACGGAGAAGTCGCCCACCCGCATGGCCTGCAGCGCTTCCAGCAGGTTCTTCAGGTCGAAGGGCGCGGCGTCCGCCTCGCCGCCATTCGCATGGACGTGCGCGCCATGGACATCAGGGTCTGGGCGGGGCGGTGGGGCGAGGTCGGCGGGCAGATCGTTCGGTTCGGTGGGATCCAGAACGTCGGCAGTGGACATCAAGCGGGCTCCGCCATGAGCGAGGGACATCGCTCCAGGAGCGGGAGCCCCGACACAGCCGCAGCGTATGCGGGCCGGTTCGGTTCCTGGAACGGTTGTCCGCGACGGGTAGGTATCGGCGCAAGCCGTGCGCTTGCCAAGCCGTTACATGCAAGATTGTCGCACCCCGCGCGCGGTTTGAAACGCGGTGTCGGGGCGTGACGCTTGGCCAGCGTCCGGCGCGCGCGTAGGACGGCTGCAACCCAGCGATCAGCTTGGGCGATCCGGAGCAGCCGAATGACCGACACGCGTACGCCGATCCTGATCGACCTCAGCCACGTCATCGAGGCCGGCATGGTCACCTACAAGGGCCTGCCGGCGCCCCTGATCTGCGACCACCTCTCGCGGCTGCAATCGCGGTCCCACTACGCGCCGGGGACCGAGTTCCAGATCGACCGCATCGAGATGGTCGGCAACACCGGCACCTATCTCGACACGCCCTATCATCGCTTCGCGCACGGCTACGACCTGGCGGCCCTGCCGCTGGAGCGGGCGGCGGCGCTGCCGGGCGTGGTGGCGGATGTGCGCGGCCAGATTCGGGGGCAGGGCAGGGCGATCGAGGCCTCGGCCTTCGCCGATGTCGATGTCGAGGGCCGTGCGGTGCTGGTGCACACCGGCTGGGACGCCCACTGGCGCACCGACGCCTATTTCGAGGGCCATCCGTTCCTGACCGAGGCCGCTGCCATCCATCTGCGCGACCGTGGCGCGCGGCTGGTGGGCATCGACTCGTTCAACATCGACGACATCTCGGGCGGCGCGCGGCCGGTGCACACCGTGCTGCTGGAGGCGGGGACACCCATCGTCGAGCACCTGACCAACCTTTCCGCCCTGCCGCCGAGCGGATTCCGCTTCAGCGCCGTCCCGCCGAAGGTGGCCAAGATGGGCACTTTCCCGGTCCGCGCCCACGCCATCGTGGGGTAACGGCCGCGCGCTCCACCCCGGCGCGAGATTTTGCGCTGCGGCGGCCCGAGCTTGGCCGGACCGGCGGAACGGCGGGGTACGGAGCAAATTCCCTTGGCGCGTCTGGGCTCGCGCCAGGCGGTGAGGGCGGTGTTGCACAGAAATTTGTGCGAACGTCTCGCATGTAGCCGGTTTTATTGCGGCGCCGTTTGAAGCCCTGCCGAGCTTGGTCTAGAAGGCGGCGACTCGTCACTGAGGGCCTGATGACCGCCTTCCTCCTCCAATATCTGCCGATCCTCATATTCATGGGAATCGCCACCGTGATCGGTTCCGCGTTCTTGATCGCGGCCTTCACGTTGGCCCCGCGCGATCCTGACCCGGAGAAGATCTCCGCCTACGAATGCGGCTTCAACGCATTCGAGGACGCGCGCATGAAGTTCGACGTGCGCTTCTATCTGGTGTCGATCCTGTTCATCATCTTCGACTTGGAAGTCGCCTTCCTGTTCCCGTGGGCCGTGGCGCTGAAGAAGCTGCCCCACGACGTGCAGGTGTTCTCGTTCTGGGCGATGTTCACCTTCCTGCTGATCCTCACCATCGGCTTCGTCTACGAGTGGAAGAAGGGAGCCCTGGAATGGGAGTAGTCACCCCCAATTCTGGCGCGGCTTCCGGCCTGATCGTGCCCGCGGGCGCGGCGGGCCGCTCCGCGGTCCAGGGCTACGACCCCAAGCTGCACGACAAGGGCTTCGAGCTGCTGCAGGGCCAACTGGCCGACGAGGGCTTCATCACCGCGGCGCTGGACGACGTCATCACCTGGGCGCGCACCGGCTCGCTGATGTGGATGACCTTCGGCCTGGCCTGCTGCGCGGTCGAGATGATGCAGGCGTCCATGCCGCGCTACGACATCGAGCGCTTCGGCATGGCCCCGCGCGGCAGCCCGCGTCAGTCCGACCTGATGATCGTGGCCGGCACCCTGACCAACAAGATGGCTCCGGCGCTGCGCAAGGTCTACGACCAGATGCCCAACCCGCGCTACGTGCTCTCCATGGGCTCGTGCGCCAACGGCGGCGGCTACTACCACTACAGCTACAGCGTCGTGCGCGGCTGCGACCGTATCGTGCCGGTCGACGCCTATGTGCCGGGCTGCCCGCCCACCGCCGAGGCCCTGCTGTACGGCCTGCTGCAGCTGCAGAAGAAGATCCGCCGCACGGGGACCATCGAGCGATGAGCTTCATTGTCCCGACCGAGGAGTGGAAGGCTCTTGGCGAGTCGATCCTGGCCGACGCCCAGGGCTCGGCCGTCGGCTTCAAGATCGAGCATGACGAGCTGACCATCCACGCGCAGCCGAACCGCATCGTCGAGCTGCTGACGATCCTGCGCGACAACCCCAACTACCGCTTCATCCAGCTGACCCTGCTCAGCGGCGCGGACTATCCCGACCGCGCCCGTCGCTTCGACGTGGTCTACCAACTGCTGTCGTTCACGAAGAACCGACGTCTGCGCGTCACCGTGCAGACCGACGAGGACACCCCCGTTCCGTCGGTGGTGTCGGTGCACCCCGCCGCCGACTGGTACGAGCGCGAGTGCTTCGACATGTACGGCGTGTTCTTCGACAACCACCCCGACCTGCGCCGCATCCTCACCGACTACGGCTTCCACGGCCATCCGCTGCGCAAGGACTTCCCGATGACCGGGTATGTCGAGGTGCGTTGGGACGAGGCGCTCAAGCGCGTGGTCTATGAGCCGGTGAAGCTGCCGCAGGAATTCCGCGCGTTCGACTTCCTGTCGCCGTGGGAAGGCTCGCGCGCCGCCCTGCCGGGCACGGGCTACCAGTATGTGATCCCCGGTGACGAGAAGGCCATGAACGCCGCGGCGAAGGCCATCACCAGCGGGGGCGAGGAATAGTCATGGCCGACGACGCCCAGCTGATCGCCGCCAACACCGGCGCTGCTCAAGTTCCCGCGGTGGCCGCCGAAACGGCGGAAGTCCCCGTGCGCAAGTTCAACATCAACTTCGGCCCGCAGCACCCCGCGGCCCACGGCGTGCTGCGCCTGGTGCTGGAGCTGGACGGGGAAGTGGTCGAGCGGGTCGATCCGCACATCGGCCTGCTGCACCGCGGCACCGAGAAGCTGATGGAGGCGCGCACCTACCTCCAGACCATCCCCTACTTCGACCGCCTCGACTATGTGGCCCCGATGAACCAGGAGCACGCCTACGTGCTCGCCATCGAGAAGCTGCTGCAGGTCGAGGTGCCCGAGCGCGGCCAGATCATTCGCGTGCTGTTCAGCGAAATCGGCCGGATGCTCAGCCACATCCTGAACGTCACGACCCAGGCCATGGACGTCGGCGCCCTCACGCCCCCGCTTTGGGGCTTCGAGGAGCGTGAGAAGCTGATGGTGTTCTACGAGCGAGCGTCCGGCGCGCGCCTGCACGCCAACTACTTCCGTCCCGGCGGCGTGCACCAGGACCTGACCCCAGCCCTGATCGACGACATCGCCCGCTGGTGCGAGACCTTCCCGCAGGTGCTGTCCGACCTCGACGGCCTGGTGACCCCGAACCGCATCTTCAAGCAGCGCAACGTCGACATCGGCGTGGTGACCAAGGAAGAGGCGTTCGCCCACGGCTTCTCGGGCGTGATGGTGCGCGGCTCGGGCGTGGCCTGGGACCTGCGCAAGAGCCAGCCCTACGACGGCTACGAGCACTACGACTTCGACGTTCCGATCGGCAAGAACGGCGACTGCTACGACCGCTACCTCGTCCGCATGGAAGAGATGCGCCAGTCGCTCCGCATCATGCAGCAGTGCATCGACAAGCTGCGCAAGACGCCGGGCCCGGTGCTGACCACCGACGGCAAGGTCGCGCCGCCCCGCCGGGCCGCGATGAAGCAGTCGATGGAAGCGCTGATCCACCACTTCAAGCTCTACACCGAGGGCTTCCACGTGCCCGCCGGCGAGGTTTATACGGCCGTCGAAGCACCCAAGGGCGAGTTCGGCGTCTATCTCGTCGCCGACGGCACCAACAAACCCTACCGCTGCCACATCCGCGCGCCGGGCTTTGCGCACCTGCAGGCCATGGACTGGATGAACCGCGGCCACCTGCTGGCCGACGTGTCCGCCATCCTCGGTTCGCTGGACATCGTTTTCGGGGAAGTCGACCGTTGAGCGTCCGCCGTCTCGCCAAGGAGCAGCCCGCAAGCTTCGCCTTCACCTCGGAAACGATGGAGAAGGTTAAGTTCTGGCTCGCCAAGTATCCCGAGCACCGCAAGCAGTCGGCCTCGATCCCGCTGCTGTGGCTGGTGCAGAAGCAGGAAGGCTGGGTCAGCGAGCCCGCCATCCGCACCGTGGCCGAACTGCTGGGCATGCCGGTGATCCGGGTGCTCGAGGTCGCCACCTTCTACACCATGTTCATGCTGGAGCCGGTCGGTAAGGCCGCCCTGATCCAGGTGTGCGGCACCACCCCGTGCGCGCTGCGCGGGGCCAACGAACTGATCGAGATCTGCAAGACCGAACTCGGTCCCAAGGGGCACATGACCGCCGACGGTCTGTTCACCTGGGAAGAGGTCGAGTGCCTGGGGGCGTGCTGCAACGCCCCGATGGCGGCGATCAACGACTACTACTACGAGGATCTGACCCCGGAGAGCTTCCGCCAGATCATCGCCGACTTCCGCGCCGGCAAGAAGCCCGAGCCGGGCAGCTACGCGGGCCGCAAGGCCTCGGAGCCCGCCGGCGGCCCGCAGACCCTGACCGATGCGAGCCTGTACGACGGCTCGCGCGCCAAGCCGGTCAAGATCCCCAACGCGCCGACTCCGGAGCCGGCGGCGTGAGCGGGACCTGGAAACAGCCCCATGCCAGCCGCATCCTGCTGGCCCTGCTGTTCGCCGTGGCCTTCCTCGCCAATGGCGGCCTGGGCCTGTGGGTCGGGCTGAGCGGGCCGCAGCCGCATGTGAACGGCATGTCGGCGGTCGTATTCGTGTTTGGCCTCGTCGCGCTCGCGGGGGCCGTGTCTCAATTCCTGCAAATGCGCAGGCCTAGCTTGGCGAAGGGCGCCTGATGGTCGGCATCCTGGAAGACAAGGATCGCATCTTCACCAACCTCTACGGTCTCCATGACTGGGGCCTGGAGGGGGCGAAGCAGCGCGGCGCCTGGAACGCGACCAAGGACATCCTGTCCTGCGGCCGCGACTGGATCATCACCAACGTCAAGAACTCGGGCCTGCGCGGCCGGGGCGGCGCCGGCTTCAACACCGGCCTGAAGTGGTCCTTCATGCCCAAGGAGGTGAAGGACCGGCCGCACTATCTCGTCGTCAACGCCGACGAGTCCGAGCCCGGCACCTGCAAGGACCGGGAGATCATGCGCCATGATCCCCACCTGTTCATCGAAGGCTGCCTGATCGCTTCCTTCGCCATGCAGGCCCACGCTTGCTACATCTACATCCGCGGCGAATACGTTCGCGAGCGCGAGGTCATGGAAGCCGCCGTCAAGCAGGCCTACGAGGCCAAGCTGATCGGCAAGAACAACATCCACGGTTGGGATTTCGACCTCTACATTCACCACGGCGCCGGGGCCTATATCTGCGGCGAGGAAACCGCGCTGCTGGAGAGCCTCGAGGGCAAGAAGGGCCAGCCCCGCCTGAAGCCGCCGTTCCCGGCCGGCGCGGGCCTCTACGGCTGCCCGACCACGGTGAACAACGTGGAGTCGATCGCGGTGGTCGGCACCATCCTGCGCCGCGGCGCGGAGTGGTTCGCCGGCTTTGGCCGCCCGAACAACACCGGCACCAAGCTGATGTGCGTCTCGGGCCACGTGAATACGCCGCTGAACGTCGAAGAGGCGATGTCGATCCCGCTGAAGCAGCTGCTCGAAGAGCACTGCGGCGGCGTGCGCGGCGGCTGGGGCAACCTGAAGGCCGTCATCCCCGGCGGCTCCTCGGTGCCGATGATCCCGGCCGAGCAGTGCGAAACCGCGCTGATGGACTTCGACAGCCTGCGCGACCTCAAGTCGGGCCTGGGCACCGCGGCGGTGATCGTCATGGACAAGTCCACCGACCTGATCAAAGCCATCTCGCGCATCAGCTACTTCTACAAGCATGAGAGCTGCGGCCAGTGCACGCCCTGCCGCGAAGGCACCGGCTGGATGTGGCGAGTGATGGAGCGCATGGCGTCCGGCCAGGCCGAGATGCGCGAAATCGACATGCTGCTGGAAGTCACCACCCAGGTCGAAGGCCACACCATCTGCGCGCTCGGCGACGCCGCGGCGTGGCCGATCCAGGGCCTGTTCCGCCATTTCCGCCCCGAGGTCGAGGCGCGCATCGCCCAGTACCGCACCGGCAAGCCGCACGTTCAGGGCGCGACCCTGATCGCGGCCGAATAGTCAGTCCGAAGGAAGTCGAATGCCTAAGGCCAAGGTCAACGGCAAGGAAGTCGAGTTCGAAGCCGGCCTGACGGTTCTGCAGGTCGCCGAACTGGCGGGGGAAGAGATCCCGCGCTTCTGCTATCACGAGCGCCTGTCCATCGCCGGCAACTGCCGCATGTGCCTGGTCGAGGTGAAACCCGGCCCGCCGAAGCCCCAGGCTTCGTGCGCGCTGCCGGCCGCCGACAACCAGGAGATCTTCACCAACACGCCGATGGTGAAGAAGGCGCGCGAAGGGGTGATGGAGTTCCTGCTCATTAACCACCCGCTGGATTGCCCGATCTGCGACCAGGGCGGCGAGTGCGACCTGCAGGACGAGGCCATGGGCTATGGCCGCGACGGCAGCCGTTACGCCGAGAACAAGCGCGCCGTTGAGGAGAAATTCCTCGGGCCGCTGATCAAGACCACCATGACGCGCTGCATCCAGTGCACGCGCTGCGTCCGCTTCTCGACCGAGATCGCCGGCGTGCCCGAGATGGGCATGATCAGCCGCGGCGAGGACGCCGAGATCACCAGCTATCTCGAGCACGCCCTGACCTCGGAGCTGTCGGGCAACCTGGCCGACATCTGCCCGGTGGGCGCCCTGACCCACAAGCCCTGGGCCTTCAACTACCGCCCGTGGGAGCTGAAGAAGACCGAGAGCGTGGACGTGATGGACGCCGTCGGTTCAGCGATCCGCGTCGACGCCCGCGGCCCCGAGGTCATGCGCGTGCTGCCGCGCGTGAACGAGGACATCAACGAGGAGTGGATCTCCGACAAGACCCGCTACGTGGCGGACGGGCTGATGCGCCAGCGCCTCGACCGTCCCTATGTGCGGGTGAACGGCAAGCTGCAGCCGGCGAGCTGGCCCGAGGCCTTCGCCGCGGTGGCCGGCCGCCTGCGCGGCGTGGCCGCCGACAAGATCGGCCTGATCGCCGGCGACCTGCAGGACGCCGAGTCGATGAAGGCGGCGAAGGACCTGTTCGGCGCGCTCGGCGTCAAGAACATCGACTGCCGCCAGGACGGCTCCAAGCTGGGCGCCGGCCCGCGCGAGAGCTGGCTGTTCAACACCACCATCGCCGGACTCGAGCACGTCGACCGCCTGCTGCTGATCGGGACCAACCCGCGCAAGGAAGCGCCGCTGGTCAACGCCCGCATCCGCAAGACCTGGCTGACCGGCCGCCTGCGCGTGGGCGTGATCGGCGAGCACGCCGACCTGCAATACGGCTTCGACTACCTCGGCGCCGGCGCGGACTCGCTGCAGAAGCTGATCGACGGCGAGGGCGACTTCTTCAAGGGCGCCAAGAACCCGGCGATCATCGTGGGGCAGGGGGCTCTGAGCCGTGAAGACGGCGCGGCGATCCTGGCCCTGGCGGCCAAGGCGGCCAAGACCTTCGCCCTGGCGGCCGAAGGCAAGAACGGCTTCAACGTGCTGCACACCGCCGCCTCGCGCGTGGCCGGCCTGGACATGGGCTTCCTGCCCAAGGACGGCGGCAAGGACGTGGCCGGCATGCTCGCGGCCGCCGGCAAGGGCGAGCTGGAAGTGCTGGTGCTGCTCGGCGCCGACGAGATCGACACCGCGGCCCTGGGCGACGCCTTCGTGGTCTACCTGGGCAGCCACGGCGACGCCGGCGCCAACCGCGCCGACGTGATCCTGCCGGGCGCGGCCTATACCGAGAAGCCCGGCATCTACGTCAACACCGAGGGCCGGGTGCAGATCGCCCAGCGCGCCGTGTTCCCCAAGGGCGAGGCCCGCGAAGACTGGGCCATCCTGCGCGCCCTGTCCGAGCACCTCGGCGCCAAGCTGCCCTACGACAGCCTGGAGCAACTGCGCGCCGCCCTGATGCGCGACCACCCGACCTTCGGCCAGGTGGACTACGCCCCGGGCGCGGCCGGCGCGGCGAACCTCGACCTCTCAGCGTTCGGCGCGGCCGGTTCGGTGCTCGACCAGCCGTTCAAGAGCCCGGTCGACGACTTCTACCTGACCAACCCCATCGCGCGCGCCAGCGTGACCATGGCCGAGTGCTCCGCCTCCGTGGCGCAGGCGCAAGGCAAGTTGCAGGCGGCGGAGTAGGCCATGCCCATTCAGACCTTCTGGCAAACCCCGCTCGGCTGGACCCTGATGTCGGTGGGCGGCGTGCTCGCCGTCACCGTGGGGGTGCTGGTTTCGCTGGCCTTCCTGCTGCTGGCCGACCGCAAGATCTGGGCGGCGGTGCAGCTGCGCAAGGGCCCGAACGTGGTCGGTCCCTTCGGCAGCATGCAGTCCTTCGCCGACTTCCTGAAGTTCGTGCTGAAGGAGCCGATCATCCCGGCCGGCTCGGACAAGGTGGTGTTCCTGCTGGCGCCGCTGCTGACCTACATCCTGGCCTTCGGCAGCTGGGCGGTCATTCCCTTCGCCCCGGGCTGGGTGGTGTCGAACATCAATGTCGGCATCCTCTATCTGCTCGGCGTCTCCTCGCTCGGCGTCTACGGCGTCATCATGGGCGGCTGGGCTTCGAACTCGAAGTATCCGTTCCTGGGCGCCCTGCGCTCGGCGGCCCAGATGGTCTCCTATGAAGTCTCCATCGGCCTGGTGATCCTGACCGTGATCCTGCTGGCCGGCTCGATGAACCTGTCCGACATCGTGGCCCAACAGGCCGGCGGTTTCTGGAACTGGAACGTGTTCGGCGGCGGCGGTCTGAAGAACCTGCCCCTGATCGTCATCATGGTGCCGATGACGGTGATCTTCTTCGTCTCGGCCCTGGCCGAAACCAACCGTCCGCCCTTCGACCTGTCGGAAGCGGAATCTGAACTCGTGGCCGGCTTCCAGGTCGAATATTCCTCGACCCCGTACCTGCTGTTCATGATCGGCGAATACGCCAACATCGTGCTGATGTGCGCCCTGCTGTCGATCCTTTTCCTCGGCGGCTGGAACTCGCCCATCCCGATGCCGGCCTCCGTGCACGTGCCGTTCTGGCTGGCCGAGGTGGCCAACTGCCTGTGGATGATTGTGAAGATGCTGTTCTGGTTCTTCATGTTCGCCATGGTGAAGGCCATCGTGCCGCGCTACCGCTACGACCAGCTGATGCGCCTGGGCTGGAAGGTGTTCCTGCCCACCTCCCTGATCGCCGTGGTGCTCGTGGGCGCCTGGCGCGTGTTCGGACCGGCGGCTTAAGGAGTTTCACCCATGTCGTTCGGTCAACGTGTCTCCCAGGCCGTCAAGGGCGCAGCCCTGATGGACTTCGCCGGCGCCTTCGGGCTGGCGCTGAAGTACATGGGCAAGCCCAAGGCCACCGTGTACTACCCCTTCGAGAAGGGCCCGCTCAGCCCGCGTTTCCGCGGCGAGCACGTGCTGCGTCGCTATCCCAACGGGGAAGAGCGCTGCATCGCCTGCAAGCTGTGCGAGGCGATCTGCCCGGCCTGGGCCATCACCATCGAGGCGGAGCCGCGCGCCGATGGATCGCGCCGCACCACCCGCTACGACATCGACATGGTGAAGTGCATCTACTGCGGCTTCTGCCAGGAAGCCTGCCCGGTGGACGCCATCGTCGAGGGCCCGAACTTCGAGTTCACCGTGGAGACCCGCGAGGAGCTGCTCTACGACAAGCAGAAATTGCTCGACAACGGCGATCGCTGGGAACGCGAAATCGCCAAGAACCTGGAGCTGGACGCGCCGTATCGGTGATCCGGCTTTCCTTTCCCTAGACCTGGGGAAAGGGTCCTACCCGGCGGTGTTGGCGCTTCAACTCCGTCGGACTGTGCTTTAGGAAGGCGCGACTCTGATCCGCGGCCCCGCGCCGGCCGCAGCAACCGCCCGCATTGTCGGGCCTGAACGTGTTGGGTACGAAGGGAACCGCCCTAGGCATGGATCTACAGGCCATAGCATTCGGGGTCCTGGCGATCGTGTCAGTGGTCTCCGCCTTCCTCGTGGTCATGTCCAAGAACCCGGTCCACTCGGTCCTGTTTCTTATTCTGACCTTTTTCACCGCCGCCGGGCTGTTCGTGCTGCTGGGCGCCGAATTCCTGGCGATGTTGCTGGTGGTGGTCTACGTCGGCGCCGTGGCGGTGCTGTTCCTGTTCGTCGTCATGATGCTCGACGTCGACTTCTCGCAGCTGCGCGAGGGCTTCGTGCGCTACCTGCCGGTCGGCGCGGTCGTGGCCGTGGCCCTGGCGGTCGAGATGGTGCTGGTGTCCCAGGCGGTCGCCACCAAGGGCGCGATGGCCACGGCGGCTAAGACCGGCTGGCCCGCGGGCTGGACCAACACCGAGCTGCTCGGTCGGGTGCTCTACACCGACTACGTCTACTACTTCGAAGCGGCCGGCATGGTGCTGCTGGTGGCCATGATCGGGGCCATCGTGCTGACCCTGCGCCACAAGCCGCACATCAAGCGCCAGAACATCGCCGCCCAGACCGCGCGCACGCCGGCCACCGGCATGGCGATCGTCAAGGGCGTCAAGATCGGCGAGGGCATTTCAGAATGACTGTCGGACTTTCCGCCTATCTCGCGGTCGCCGCGATCCTGTTCACCATCGGGGTGTTCGGGATCTTCGTGAACCGCCGCAACATCATCATCATCATGATGGCCATCGAGCTGATCCTGCTCGCGGTGAACATCAACCTGGTCGCCTTCTCGGCCTACCTGCACGAGATGACCGGCCAGGTGTTCGCCATGTTCGTGCTCACCGTGGCCGCCGCCGAGGCGGCCGTGGGCCTGGCGATCCTGGTGACCTTCTTCCGTAACCGCGGCGGTATCGCCGTGGACAACGTCAACATGATGAAGGGCTGATGCCGTCGTGAGGGCCCTGCTTACCACCATCGTCTTCGCGCCCCTGCTGGGGGCGATCATCGCCGGCCTGTTCGGGCGGCGCATCGGCGACAAGCTGTCCATGGGCGTGACCACGGCGCTGCTGTTCGTGTCGTGCGGCCTGTCCTGGTACACCTTCTGCAACGTCGCCTGGGGCAGCTGGACCCAGCACTACGTGTTCCAGATCATGCCGTTCATCGGGGTCGGGGACTTCCAGTCCGACTGGGCGATCCGGCTCGACACCCTGTCGGCGGTGATGCTGGTGGTGGTGAACACGGTCTCGGCGCTCGTGCACCTGTACTCCTGGGGGTACATGGCCGAGGACGACTCCAAGCCGCGCTTCTTCGCCTACCTGTCGCTGTTCACCTTCGCCATGCTGATGCTGGTGACCGCGGCCGACTTCATGCAGCTGTTCTTCGGCTGGGAAGGCGTGGGCCTGGCCAGCTACCTGCTGATCGGCTTTTGGTTCAAGAAGCCCACGGCCAACGCCGCCGCCATCAAGGCCTTCGTCACCAACCGCGTCGGCGACTTCGGCTTCGTGCTCGGCATCCTGACCGTCTTCTGGATGTTCCACACCATCCGCTTCGCCGAGCTGTTCCCGCTGCTGGCCTCCAAGGCGCATGCGAGCTGGACCTTCGCCGGCTTCAGTTGGTCGGCCCTGGATATCGCCGGCTTCCTGCTGTTCATCGGCGCGGCCGGCAAGTCGGCCCAATTCTTCCTGCACGTCTGGCTGCCCGACGCCATGGAAGGCCCGACCCCGGTGTCGGCCCTGATCCACGCGGCCACCATGGTCACCGCCGGCGTCTACATGCTGTGCCTGCTGTCGCCGCTGTACGAGTACGCCCCGGTCGCCCGGGCCATCGTCACCGTGATCGGCGCCATAACCTGCCTGTTCGCCGCCACCGTCGGCCTGGCCCAGAACGACATCAAGCGGGTCATCGCCTATTCGACCTGCTCGCAGCTCGGCTACATGTTCTTCGCCGCCGGCCTGGGCGTGTACCAGGCGGCCATGTTCCACCTGTTCACCCACGCCTTCTTCAAGGCGCTGCTGTTCCTGGGCGCCGGCTCGGTGATCAACGGCATGCACCACGAGCAGGACATGCGGAAGATGGGCGGGCTGTGGAACAAGCTGCCCATCACCTGTGCGGTGATGCTGATCGGCACCATCGCCATCACCGGCCTGGGCATCCCCGGCCTGGACCTCGGTTTCGCCGGCTTCTACTCCAAGGACGCCATCCTGGAGGCCGCCTTCTCGGCCGGCCACAGCCAGGCCTACGGCTACTTCGCCTACATCATCGGCACCCTGGTCGCCGGCCTGACCGCCTACTACTCGTGGCGCCTGGCCTTCATGACCTTCAACGGCACCGCCAAGTGGAGCCATGCCGAGGCGCATGGCGACGCCCATGGCGGGGCGCATGTCGCTCATCCCGACACCAGCCACGCCTCGTCGGCCCAGATCGAGACCCACTCCGAGCCGGACGTGAGCGCCGACGCGCACCACGCGCACGACGACCACGGTCACGGCCATGGCCACGACTTCAAGCCGCACGAGAGCCCCTGGGTCATGCTGGTGCCGCTGCTGTTGCTGTCGGTGGGCGCGATCGCCGCGGGCAAGGTGTTCACGGGCATGTTCATCGGCGAGGGCCGCGAGAACTTCTGGCGCGGCGCCATCTTCACCGCGCCGGGCAACACCACGCTGGCGAACCTTGAGCACGTGCCGCACTGGGTGGGCCTGCTGCCGCTCGCCGCCTCGATCCTCGGCCTGCTGATCGCCGCCTACTACTACATCCTCAACGAGGGCATGGCGGCGCGCATGGCGGCCAAGAACGGCCTGTTGTACCGCTTCCTCTACAACAAGTGGTACTTCGACGAGCTGTACGACTTCATCTTCGTCCGTGGCGCGCGCGCGCTCGGCGACCTGTTCTGGAAGGGCGGCGACCAGGCGGTCATCGACGGCCTGGGTCCCAACGGCGTGGCCAAGATTTCGGCCAAGGCCGGGCGTGGCCTGAGCGTGCTGCAGAGCGGCTACGTCTATCACTACGCCTTCGTGATGCTGCTCGGCGTGGCGGGTCTGTTGACCTACGCCATGTGGGCCTGGGTACGGTAAGGGGGCGGCGATGACCGGCATTCTCAGTCTCGTCACCTTCGCGCCGCTGGTCGGCGTGGCAGCGATCCTGGCCCTGCGCCTGTTCGCGCCGCGCGCCAACGAAGCGGCCGTGGCCAACGCCGCGCGCTGGATCGCCATCGCGACCACGCTGGCGACCTTCGCCCTGTCGATCCTGCCGGTGGTGGCGTTCCAGACCAACCTGACCGGCCTGCAGTTCGTGGAAGACCTGCCCTGGTTCGCGGGCATCCACTACCGCATGGGCGTGGACGGCATCTCGGTGCTGTTCGTCCTGCTGACCACCTTCCTGATGCCGCTGTCGATCCTGGCTAGCTGGAAGCCAATCCAGACCCGGGTGGCGGAATACATGATCGCCTTCCTGGTGCTCGAAACCCTGATGATCGGGGTGTTCTGCGCCATGGACCTGATCCTGTTCTACGTCTTCTTCGAAGGCGGCCTGATCCCGATGTTCCTGATCATCGGCATC